>JACCEB010034009.1_pt1 | contig 14352 bp, 12 predicted proteins | sample 7454761 | NCBI WGS metagenome assembly JACCEB01 (sample SAMN15323454, study PRJNA562643) | freshwater metagenome | isolation source: river surface water | place: USA:Blue River Watershed | collected 2017-08-18 | reverse complement strand
TTTGGTGGGCAAATCAATTTGAAAATCTTGATAATCATCTTGCACATTTTGAAACCACAGGACCTGAGCTGTGGAGACAAACTAATGGAGAGATTGATCATCTTGTATCCGTTGCAGGCAGTGGTGGGACACTGGCCGGATGTTCGAAGTTTTTAAAAGTTAAAAATCCTCAACTTAAAGTTCATCTCATCGATCCTGATGGTTCGGGACTTCACCATTTTTTTCACCATGGTGAATTTAAATCTTCAGGGAGTTCAATTACTGAAGGAATTGGGATCATGCGTGCCGTTGCCAGTTTCAAAGAAGCACAAATTGATGAAGCGACCACTTATCATGATCAAGACTTAATAAATCTGGCCTGGAGACTAAGAAAAGAAGACTCCATCGTTCTTGGTTCATCAGGGGCCTTGAATGTGCTTGGGGCGTATGAACTAGCTAAGAAATCTGGTCCGGGAAAAACAATTGTGACTTTTTCATGCGATGGTGGGGAAAGAAGCCTTTCTAAGCTCTATAATCCAGAGTTTTTGACCTCTAAGGGGTTGAAAGTTCCAGAATAAAGAGACATTTTTATTTCTTTAATGTTGACAGGGCATTGGATAAACGGCTAATATTTCGTTACTTTTTTCTCATGCGGTTTTAGCTCAGTTGGTAGAGCGTCTGCTTGCCATGCAGAAGGTCGTCAGTTCGAATCTGATAAGCCGCTCCATTTTTTTCATCGCTTTTTCTTTTTATTCACACCAATTGGAATTGTTGCATTAACCTGGCCACTCACGGGAGCTGAGGATTGAGCATCATAACGAACACCAGCGCCCACTTTTAACCCCTTCTCATTGGTCACACCAGTCTTCAACGAGACACCTGAATTATTACTCACGGGTAGATAATTTTGATTGGTTTTGTATCCACCAAATTCCGCCCCATAACCAGTCATAATATAAACTTTCATATCTTTTGGAATATCAAACTGAAAACCAACTTGGGTTAAGAGATTTTGACCTACATTCGTTCCTAAGTACTGAGCTCCGCCGATGAGATCTTTCCCCTCACCTATTTTTTGCTTGGCCTGGGCATTCACTTCAACTCGATTTAAAAAGAAGGTCATTTTTTTCATGCCGCCTAAAAAGTCCGATTGCAGCCCGTGAGTCCGAGTCCAGTCGCTGGGTCCAAGTTCTTGGGTGAGCTGAGCATTGAGTTTTACATCTGTGCCAGATTTTTTATTGGTATAATCCACATCAAGCTTCTGCGAGAGGCCTAGGTTTCCGTCAAAAACAATTCCGGCCCATTCTTCAGAACTCGTCTTCTTTTCAGAGTTTATAACCACTCCCTGATTATTTCGATCGATGAGTTGAGTAGTCTGGACATATTCAGAGGTTTGAACTCCAGCGAGAAGATTTGCATAAACACCATTCAAATAGTGAATTTTAAATTGATTATTTCCCTTAGAAAACTGATGAGTATTTCCGATTCCCCAGTAAGGATTGATATGTAAACGATGAATGTCGTTCTGATAATCGACCCAACTCGAGCGCTCCCGCTCAAGATTGTTATAATTATAATTTTTATTTTCCAGACTTTGTTTAGTGTCAAACTGAGAGAAATTATAACCTAAACCAATACCCACTTTTTTCTTGGGAGTGGTTTTATCAATGAGAGCATAAACCGCAACCATTTGGGTGCCATTTGAAAGCATCCCCTGATTGACACCATATTTAACTGAACTATTTTTGGATTCTTCAATTTGCTTTTGATTTTTTTCGAAAGCAGCCCCGAGATTTTGGAGAACAAGACCATCAAGATCTTTTACGACAGATGATCCAGGTTTCCCCTCCTGATCCATCACTTTTTCCATCCACTGCCCATATTCATTTTTGATAACAGCGATACTTTCATGCTTTCCATCTTTAACTCTATTCAAACGAACATTAATTCCCCCATCTGCTCCCATGGGACTCGCTGGATCCATGGAAAGGTAGTTAAGACCTTTGGCATTTTCAACATATCCACCATTAATGGTCGTATAGTCTCTGGTCCCTTTATTTCCTAAGAGCATCACAAAGTGTTGTGTTCCACCTGACCCAGAGGCATGCATCGTTAAGCAATCCTCACCCGGTTTCACTGCTTGATAGAGCTGACAACCGAGGAAGGAAATATCATCACAAACTCCTCCTCGATTATTGTCTTGAGTAAATAATCCACTGGCCTGAGATGTCCAATAGCGAGGATTATTATCGGCTTCAGGAGTGACATTTCTAGGATCATTATAGTTATCATAAAGAGAATTTGATATTGAAGCGATAAGCTGAACAATTTGATCATGAGAAAAGTTCATCGCTTTGATTTTTTCTGCCATCATCTGATTGACTTGATTATTATAATCAATGTCATTCACTTTATCGGCTTGATACATTTGTGAAGCCCCCACTAAAAGTAAGGCACCAAAATGAGTCAATGGCTCCTCACCACTAAATTGAGAATTTGCAACAGCAAGTTGCATAATTTCTTTAGAGTCTTTTGAAAGCAAATTTTTAAATTGAGGGTCATTTGGATTTATATCTTTGATATCCAATGATTCTACGGCCTGACCATTAATATTTAGTTTTGGACGTGAATTAAATTCACCAGTAAAAATGAGGACAAGTTCCTTGGTACTCTCTTTATCTTCATCTTTACATTCATCATCACCCGGGCCAGGTGTGAGAGAGGGATTCATGTCCTTGGCAATAATATCCCCGCTTACACCCTCAGGAGACTCCAAGGCCTTTGCTTTAACTTGATCAACTAGAGATTTATCAATAACTGGAGGCACCTGGGCCAGTGAATCTGTTAAAAATCCAATAATAAGGAGGGAAAAATACATTTTGATCACGTTGGCCCTATCGGACAAAAGCAGTAAATACTGAAGTAAAGCTAACGGGAATTCGGTTAAGCTATGGATTTTACTCCTTAAGGTGCAAGGAGTGGAAGAGAATTGACCATATCTTGGACAAGAATCTGATCCAACTTTTGATTCAAACTCTCATCCATACAAAGAGTGGTTGATTCATAGGCCTGATCAGTTGAGGAGTGGTGAAAATTATAGCTCCCAACAGAGGCCAGGACTCTATCGAAATAGAATATTTTTGAGTGCATAAAACTAATATGAGTCCATACGTGAACATTTTCAAACGGAACCCAATCATCTAAGAGATTTTTATAGTGAGGTCGCCCAAAAAAATAATTTAAGCCCGCTAATTTTAGCCATGAATAATTAGCAGCAATAATTTTTTCATTTTCTTTATCTTCAGCAATTTTTTTATTTAAAACGGGAACATTCTCACTGCCCGCCATGGGGAGGGATGTCGTCAAGTAGTCAATGGCAATACCTTTTTTAGCAACTGTTTGAACAGCCTCGTGTAGCTGATTAAACATTTCATAAGAATCAAACCAACCTATAGGTAAGCCTTCAAGGGCATACTTTCTATAAGTATCAGATTTCAACGGGTCAGTGATTACAAGAGAATTTTGGACATGCGAAAGAAGCTCGACATAAGTTTGACCGATGGAATGAGGATTACTGTAAGGAGCTTGCTTAACAAACCGGCAGACCCCTTTCATCCGTCGCTCGGGATCCATTAGGATACTTTGATAGAACTCACGCCCCCGCTCTCCACGCTGACGCTGTAAAAGAGTTTCTTTATCTATCCATTTTGACAACTCGATAAGCGGTTGATGCTTTGGCCGAATTTGGACTTGATAATTCCAATTTTCAACAAATTGCTTAAGAACATCTAGGACGAGAGGGCCCTCTATGAAAAGATCCACGTCTCGATTCATAAAGTTTGTCGTCTTCGACAAGTGATCTGCATCAATTATATTCATGCCGCCGGCGACAGCAAACTTTGAATCGATCACCATCGTTTTAGTATGATGAATGGTCAATCCCTTATACTTTGCAAAATCTCTTGTCTCAATGACATCAATTCCTGCTTTTTTGAGTCTGCGAGGGCATTCTTGAGCTCCAATCAGTTTTGATATCGTTTTATCCACCATGACTTTGATGTCTAGACCTTCTTGTTTTTTTGCCATCAAAAGCTTTAAAAGTTCAGTCCCAGTGGTGTCGCAAACAAACACCAGTGTTGAAATGAGGATAGACTTTTTTGCGCTTAAAATGAGTTCTCTTTTCTTAATATAAGCTTCATGATCTGCCAGGGCAGAAACTTTATTATTAAACGAAAGCTCCGATTGGCTGATGTCATCAATTTTTCTCTGTAATTTCTCAGAGAAGTAAGGACTCTCTAATGTTGAATAATCAATTGGGGAAAATCCTAAGTGATAGCGATCGAGAGGAAGATTTAAACTCTTAACAGGCGGATGAGTGAGTCCACCCCACTCTTTCATGGTGGGAAGTTTTTTAGCATAAGTAAGAGACATCTTTCTAAAAGAAAAATTCTTATACTGCGATCTTTTAGCTTCAACAAATGATGGGGCCTTCTCACTGGCGATAAAGACTTCAGGATTTAAGGTGAATTGATCTTGAAGAGAATACCAATCTTCTAGAAACCAATTTTCTTTTTGAAATTCATTCGTTTTTTTAAGAAGTTTATAATCGCCTACGAGTTTAGAAGCTTGGACTTTCACCCAAGGAAGATCATTTTCTATTTCACGACTCACATCTTCTGCTGAGTATGAGTACTTCCCCATTTCAGGTAAAAAAAGTGACTGCCCTTCTGCCAAGAAAGACACTAGTAGGCCGATTGAAATAAGGACTTTTTGCCAGATCATGGGGATATCTTACGCGATATAATCCTAAGATGCTGAAGCTTTTATAATTAATTCATGACCTTAGGAATGTGACTAGTTTTTAGACACTTTTTCATTAAAGCAGAAGAGTTTTCAACTTTCATGCGAGACCGACTCAATTGATCTATGATTGCATCATGAAATACATAATTATTGCCGCTTTGTCCCTCCTCACCGTCTCTTATCCATCAGTTGCAAAAGATTATTTTATAAAAAAAAACCAGCACTACTCTGAAGGATCTCGGTCTGGTCTTCAAAAAGTTTTTAATGGTCAAGAACTTAGTTTCAAGGCGAAATTTAATGCCACCAATATTTACGATCTCGCAGGCCCGGATCAAGTTGATATTAATAAACTTTATGGCGTTTCAGATTGCTTGAGTCATCACCTCCAAAGCTCAGTCCGCTTTGGTTGGAGATGGCTTGGGGATAAGATGGAAATTTTTGGATTGATCCATAGAGGTGGAAGTCTTTATTTCACTGAGCTTTTAGGAATTGCAGATTTAAACAAGGTTTATGATTTCAAAATTAAGCTCTCCCCTGATAAAGGCTCCTATCTTTTAAGTTTTAATAATTCTCAACCTGTAGCGATCCAGCGAGATTGTCAGCAAACGAATATGAAAGGCTATTATCTTTATCCTTACTTTGGTGGAAATTTAAAAGCCCCTCATGATATGAAGCTGTCCATATGGGATACCAGTGACCGAGATTTTACCATCAGTTCAATTGGACCTAATCCAGTGAGGTCGCAGCAGCCATTAAAAGTTTTTTATTATGCTACTCAAAATCAATATGTGCAATTTGATCTATTTGATTCAGCGGGTGCCCAAGTCATGCGCACACTTCCTCAAAGAGTCATCGGATCATCTGGGCAACAAGAGATAACCATTAAATTACCTCCCCACCTTGCCTCAGGAGTCTACTTTCTCCGTCCATTCAGTTTTCTTGAGCAGGATCGAAATTCAAGTCAACAGAATGGTGTACGTGGGGAATCAACTAAAGTCCTGCTGATCAATTAGAAGAGAGAGAGTATTAAATTTCTGATGGCGTAGGGTCTTAGTTATCTATCACGTCCCACAAAAAGTATTCTTGATCTTTTCCTGCTCTAGAGGAGCTCGTGCTAAATCCCACTCTACATCTCCCCCATCATGAAAAGGCTTCTGCCAACACTTATTTAAACGATGAAATAATGAAAAATCTCCCTGATAAGCTTTCCCGATTGCCTCTTCAATCAGATGATTACGTGGGATATAAAGTGGATTCAGATCAGGCTTAATGACGGGTGAGAGTTTTTTCCATGCTTCAAAAAAATTCTTCCCTGACGGAGTCTGGGGGAAAAAAGCGACTGCATCTTTAGAAGGACTCTCCATCAATAAATCTTCCAGATAAAAATGCGCTAAGGTGAAATCAACATGGGTCTCTTCCAGATAATTAATCCATTGAGAAATGACATCTTCGCACTCACTCTCCTTTCCTTCTAAACCAAGCTTGCGAGAAAAAACTTTTCGCATTTCTTGTTCTATTATTTTAGGAATTGAAGACAGAACGGCATTTAATTTTTCAACCGCTACAGACTCATTTGCACCAAGTAGAGGCACCAAGCAATCGGCCAGGCGCGAGAGATTCCAAAGCAGAATATGCGGTTGTTGAGAATATGCGTATCGACCATTTTTATCGATAAAACTAAAGACCTGGTGATAATTAAAATGATCCATAAAAGCACAAGGGCCAAAATCTAGTGTCTCTCCAGAGATCGCCATATTGTCAGTGTTCATCACACCATGAATAAAACCGACTCCCATCCATTGAGAAATAAGTTCAACTTGCTTCTTCGCCACTGATGATAAAAAAGCGAGAGCTTTTTCATCAAGTGAGAGATGAGCATGTTCTGGATAATGGCGCTTAACGGAGTAATTGAGTAAAGTCTCTAAGGCTTCAGGATCTCTTCTCGCTGCAAAATATTGAAAAGTGCCGATTCGTATATGAGAAGAAGCTACTCGAGTAAGAATACCTCCTGCTAAAGCTGTCTCTCTATAAACAACTTCACCAGTGGCCACAACGGCCAAGGATCTTGTGGTAGGAATCCCTAATTGAAACATCGATTCACTGACAAGATATTCTCTCAGAGAAGGCCCCAAGGCTGAGAATCCATCACCTCGCCGAGAAAAGGCAGTCGGTCCAGATCCTTTTAATTGAAGATCAAATGTTTTACCAGATGCGCTTTCAACTTCGCCCATTAAGGCAGCACGTCCATCACCTAGACTAGGAACAAAATGACCAAATTGATGACCAGCATAGGCAAGTGCCTTTAATACGGAACCATCTAATGTTTTTTCGCCTGTAAAAATCATCGCTAAGTCTTCCCGACTCAATGAAGAAAAATCAAAATCTAAATCCATCGCAAGTGATTCATTAAATGAAACCAATTCAGGTTTTTTAAAGAGAGAAGGCTTAAAGTCAGTGTAAAACTGCTGTGGCAAAGCGTAGTAAGAGTTGATGAATTTCATGGTCTTGATTCTAGCTAGAATTAAAGCATTATCCAACAGCAAAAACTCGTGGTGCATTTAGGAGATAATTTCTATGATAGAAATGTCAAAGGGAGCTGGAGAAAACATGAAGCAAGTCGTTAATTTAAAGATAAAGGGCATGAGTTGCGCGTCCTGTGTTGGCAGGATAGAAAAGGGTCTTCTCAAAGAATCTGATATTTCATCGGTGGAAATTAACCTCGCCACAGAGAAAGCTAAGATCAAATTTGATGACAATAAAATTAGTCCTGAAAAGATTATTAAGCTCATCAAAAGCATTGGTTATGGGAGTGAATTACTTCAAGAAAAAAACTTAATTAAAAAAGATGAGAATACTCAAAAATTAAAACTCATCATATCAATCATCTTTTCTGTGCCCCTCTTTGCGACAATGCTCATCAGTCCTCAGCATCATCATTCAATCATTCCTGCCTGGGTTCAATTTTTTCTTGCACTGCCTGTTCAATTCTATGTGGGCTCAATCTTTTATATTGGAGCATGGAAAGCGTTAAAATCAAAAACTGGAGATATGAATTTATTGGTCGCACTTGGAACTTCAGCAGCGTTTGGTCTTAGTTGCTATGGTCTACTCCATGACCATAAGCACATCTATTTTGAAAGCTCATCCATGATTATAACGCTAGTTTTACTTGGAAAATATTTTGAATCAAGAGCTAAAAGAAAAACAACAGAAGCTCTCAGCGCTCTTCAGAATTTACGTCCAAATACTAGTTGGGTTAAAAGAGGTGAAAATTTTAAACAGATACCAACTGAAGAGATTCAAATTAACGATATTCTCCTGATTAAACCTGGAGAAAGAATTCCATCAGATGGAAAAATCATTGAGGGTGAGACTCATATCGATGAGGCTCTTGTCACAGGTGAAAGCCTTCCTATATCAAAAACAATTAGTGATAAGGTGATTGGTGGGGCTCTCAACCAAGAAGGAGTCATCCAGATTCAGGTTCTTTCAATAGGTGCTGAGACCATGCTCTCGAAAATCATCAAAATGGTGGAGGATGCACAATATAAGAAGCCTCCCATTCAGAAACTCGTTGATAAAATAAGTGCAGCTTTCGTTCCGACAGTTTTATTGATTGCTCTGATGACCTTACTTCTCACGGGTTTATTTAAGGCCAATTGGGAGCTAGCCATCATCAATGCGGTTGCCGTTCTTGTCATCGCCTGCCCCTGCGCTTTGGGGCTCGCAACTCCCACCTCCATTATGGTTGGGACCGGTGTTGCCGCCCAGGCCGGAATTCTTATTAGAGATGGAGAAGCCTTAGAATTCATACAATCTGTGACGACTGTTATTTTTGATAAGACAGGTACACTTACTCGAGGAAGTCCTCAAATTTCAAATTTTAAAACCTTTGGAATTGAAGAACTAGAATTTAAAACGATTATAGCCTCTTTAGGTTTTGGTAGCGAACATCCACTAGCCCATGCTCTCCAGGATCCCAACTTCAATAAAAATAAAACAAGCATAATTGTAGAAAATCAAAAAACAATTCCGGGTCATGGAATTTCCGGAAAGATCAGTGGTAAGTCTTATCTCTATGGTAACAATAAATTTCTAAAAATGATGGGGATACAAGACTTAGAACTTGCCCATGATTGGGAGAATCTAGGTGAAACTGTTTCCTATTTGATTGATGAAGATTTGAAAAAGATAATAGGAATCATTTCTTTTAGAGATCAATTGAGATCCACATCCAAAGAGACAATCAACTTCCTCAAGAAAAATGGTATTAGGACATTGATGGTAACTGGGGATAATCAAAGTGCCGCAAAAAAAATTGGAGAGGAACTTGATCTTGACGATATCACCTCAGGAGTCGTGCCATCACAAAAGATTGAAATAATTCGAGAGCATCAACTAAAAGGTGAAATCGTTGCGATGGTTGGAGATGGGATTAACGATGCTCCTGCACTGGCCGCTGCTGATGTTGGGATCGCCCTATCAACGGGAACTGACATCGCCATGAATACGGCTTCCCTAACTTTAATGAATGGCAATCCCTATCTCATTGCTGACGCTATTGATATTTCTAAAAAAACTTATCAAAAAATAAAACAAAATCTTTTTTGGGCCTTTATTTATAACCTCATCGGATTACCACTTGCGGCGATGGGGAAACTGAGTCCATTGCTGGCCGGAGTCGCTATGGGTCTGAGCTCAATTTGTGTAGTCTCAAACTCTCTCTTACTTAAAAGATGGCGCCCTTCAAAAAGGGCACCATCGGATTTTTAGTTAGATTTTCTCTTCTTCCGTTCGTTATGTAAGTTTTGGCACTTGTCAGATAAACTCTGATGTTTTTTATCAAGGCAATCTTCTGATTGATTCATCTTGCTATCTAAACAACTAAGCTTTCTCGACTCTTCATAACAATCACGCTCAAGATTCTCATCAAAATCAAAATGTTCTTCCTGGGCAAACGCAAAGGTGAAAGAAGTAAAAACAAGTAATAAAAAAATATTCTTCATAAAAGCTCCTTAATTAAAGATATTGTGTTCCAAATCGACCAATCATTCTCCCAATCGCGTAAGGGACAGAGTAATCTCGACTTGGCGAATATGTATAAGCATGGCCAAATCCTACTTTGTGCAACCACTCATGGAAGAGATTTGCTGCGACACTATTCGCCGCATAGACATTAAAATATTTTGTATTAACAAAGATTCTTTTTGTTCCACTATTAGTATATCCAACCACATTGGAACTTAAGTTAGTGTAAAGTTGAACCTCCATATCCATTGCATTATTTTTCAATGGAAATAATTTTTCTGCTGCTTCTAGAATTCGCTCATAAATCTGTGCATTAGATAAGCCTCCATTGTCAACGAAGGTCTTTACTCCGTTATAGGTATGATTAAGTACGGCCGATCGAAATTCATCAGTTCCAACAACCTTCTTAATTAATTCAACAGCTCGATCAAACTTTTCTTGCTGCAATGATGTCGTATCAATAAAGAGGAGATTGCTTTCAAAAGTAAGTGCCTCATTTGGTAAGGCAGAATTTAATACATCCTGAGTTGTAAGATCCACAGGTAAAGATGAATCTTTTATTGGTGTATCCGTATTTGAAGAATCACCTAAAGCAAGTTCATCAAGAATCTTTTCCTGATCTTTTTTGTTACAGGAAAATAAAAAGATCAAAATAAATAACAGATAAAAACTTTTTGTCATACTACCCTCCATGGCATAGCGAATATCTTCCTGATATCCGACATAAAAATGTAAATGCATCTTTCCACAGACAAAAACGCTATTCAAAGGAGGTAAATAATTCGAATGTGTAAAAAATATGAAGAAAATAAATATTTACTTAAGAACCCAAATTATTACTATATGAAATTATGAAGACAGTTCTCTTGATTCAAAAAAAATCAGAGTTATTAAATCAGATCAAAAAAAACTTACACAGTTTAGATTTGAAACTTATCGTCACAGATTCATTCACTGAGGCGTGGGAAAAAATTAGATCAAAAAAAATCCATCTCGTTCTCACAGACGACAAGACCGACAATGGAGACGGCGTAGAGTTTTGCAAAAAGCTTAGAGAAAGTGGTTACGAAGGCTTTATTATTTTTCTTACCCATACATGTAATGAACAAACTGTCGTAAAAGCATTCAAGGCAGGAGCTGATGATTACTTCAAATTCCCCATGCCTGATCAAGAACTCATTATCCGCTTGAAAAGATACCTCCCCACAAAAGTCAAAATGACCAACACGTCGGTAGGAGAATTACTACTCACGCCTCAAAAAAGAATTATTGAATTAATGGGTAGAGTCGTAAAACTTGGAAAAAAAGAATTTGAAATTTTTTATTATATCGTTCTTAACAAATCGAAAACGATAGATCGCCGAACACTGATTGAATTGGTGTATGGTGAAGAAATTCAATACGAACGCGTCATTGATTCACACATATCGCATATCAGATTAAAACTATGGAATCTTGCTGGCCCCAAAATACAGATTCAGTCCATCTACGGTCTAGGTTATACATTGATTTATCAAGACTAGCTCCTTGGCATCATTATTGAACTGTTGGAAATGAAGGTGGGATGTTATGACCGGTGAAAAAATGCGCAGCCGCAGTGAAGAAGCAAATCGTCGATTAAGAGATTATCACGATCATCATGACGCTGATATTCAATCCATAATGATGACGCTTTACGAGCTCATCCATATTTTAGACAAGCATGACATTCATTATGCCCTTTTTGGTGGACTTGCTGGAATCAAACTAGGACGACCAAGGATTACGCACGACATAGACATCCTCATTCATCCCTTTGAAGCTGACTTTGCCCTTTCCAAGCTCGAAGAATTTAATTTTGAGGTTGAAAAGAGGTATCCGAGCTGGCTTTACAAAGCCTGGAAAAATAATGTTTTAATTGATCTTATCTTTAAGTCCTGTGGAGAGATTTATCTTGATGATGAGGTAAAAAGTCACAGAAAGAAAATAACATTTGGGGACAAATTGGTTCAAACAATTTCTCCTGAAGACTATATTATGATTAAAGTCGCGGCACAAAGAGAGGATTGTCCTCATCACTGGTATGATGCACTTTCTGTTTTAAAGCAAGGTGATATTGACTGGAATTATCTTCTTCAAAGATCTCGCTTCGCCCCTAGAAGACTTATTTCTCTCCTCACCTATGCCCATTCAAATGATATGTATGTTCCAAACGATATTATCACTAAACTTTTTTCGTCAATCTATACAGAGCAAAATTTGGCAACAGAAACCTTATCGAACTTGGTTTATTACTCAGAATAGTAGCTCCATTCATCATTTATAGATTCTCTACGAACCTCAATTCTGTTTGAAATTGAAAGAACTCCTAAAAGATCTGCGACATAATCTTCGGCCAGCCATTTAAGTGATAAATCATCTACAAGACCATGCAGAGTGACTTGCTGATGAGAAACATCTACATAAATCGTACAAGTTTTCAAAACAGGATGTTTCTTAAATCCATCAAGAATGATTGCTTTTAGTGATTTTTCTTCCTGAAGATGGTGATCATGATTCATTTAAACTTTCTCCCTGATAAATACATATCGGCTTCGAAATGTTTTTCACATTTAATCTAAACTTAATTTCATCTTTCAATTGCGGAAAACTTTAGATGACAAAAAGTCGGTTATCCATGGAATATCATCTGTCCATTGATGGAATTGACAAAGGAGGTCTAATGTTTTCGTTTTTCATCCTACTTTTATTTGGCACTCAAGTTTTTGCCAATTCCCAAGTTGTGGCCCATATATGGTCTGTTGATTATCCAAAACCTCCCGAAAATGAGACACTTCTTTTCTTAAGTACTGGACTTGTATTAAAAACGATTCAAAATAAAAATATCTCTTTCGAAATCGAAGCGGCAATACAAGATAAAAGACAATTTATTTTTAATTATAATAAGGAAAGAAATCTCCTCGGCCTTACCCCAATCGGAAAACAAAATCTCTCTTACATCCAAGAAGGCTTAAATCTTTCAGATTTCATCCCAACGACAATATCTTCAATGTCAACAGCAAGACGCTATTTTCGAGAGGCAAGATATTATGAAAAAGAATCTCAGTGTTTTAACCGGGCGATGGTTTGGAGTTATGAATGGTGGCGAAGGCATTCTTTAAAATCCAACAAGATTTTGATTTTTTTTACCCGACATTACATCCGTCGCTACAATTTTGAATGGTGGTTCCATATCGCCCCCTTGGTTAATATTTTAAATGAGGACACAGTCATTGAAAGAGTCATGGATGTAAAATACAGTAGTGGTCCCCTGTCCTTGAAATCTTGGACAGATATTTTCATGAAGGGTAATCCCGATTGTCCGATCATTGAAAAATACTCTGATTATGCAGATCACCCCTACGAGGGAGACTGTTATCTTCAGAGGACGCATATGTTCACCTATCAACCGGCAGACCTTCAAATGTATGAGGCGTGGGGATATCAAAAAAGCGATTTTATCTTAAAAGAAGTGCAGCAGGCATATCGTGAAGCGATGGATGAAATTGTGACCATAGATGAAGAGGAGTCAAAAAATGAAAAAATCTAATTTAATCTTATTTTTAATTCTTTTTTTAAGTCTTCAATCTTGTGGGAAGAAAGTTGAATCCACAAATAATAATTCTTCATCGATCCCTGAGTTAGAAGAATCAATGGATGGGGCGAACATAAGTGGACTTTATCTCGCAAAATTTGAAACGCTCAATCCTCATATAAATGGAACTTTACCCGGATCTCTCACATTAAAGAGGTCTGGTGATCGACTCCTCACCTTTCTTCGACTTTTTGCAGGAAATATTCGGGTAAAACATCGCCAGGCCATCTATCCAGGGAGAAGATGTCCTTCAATGAGTGACGATCAAAATCTGGATGGCTTCATTGATATTCAAGAGGCGAGGTCAGTTGTTGGCAAAATCTTGATCCCCCTTGATGGGAATCTTAACTCCCAATATTCAGGAAGGACCTATTTCCCTCGAGGAGATCTTTCTGGAAACTATCACTACGAAAAGCTGAGCTCTTTTTCACTCCTCTTAAAAGACTTACGCGAAAAAGACGATGACCCGGATGATCTCTTTCTCAAGCTAGATGAAAATGAGCCATTTGGATTCGATGGACGAGTTGTACTCATTGAAGGCGTCTCAACAGAAATATTGCTCCCTGAAAGTGTTGCTGGTGATGGGGATTTATCCAATATAGAGACTTTCCCCATCGCTTGTGGAGTTATAAAAAAAAATGAAACTCAACCACCAGGCACGATCTACAACGGCGAAGTGCCAGGCCCCATTGGAAGCGTGGAAGAGAATCAAGATACTCCTGCAGATGGCCCCATTCGTTTCCCAGGGCGAAGAATCGAACCACCACCAGTTGAGGATGAAGACGAAGACGAAGACGAAGCTGAGGAGGAAGAAGAAACAAATTAATGCATCCACCTAAGATCAAGGATTGTCGGGGTGCTATTTAGGAGATATGATTTCATGAAACCATTAATAGTATTAATTTTTTATGAAAACATATTTTTTATTT
>JACCEB011711084.1_pt1 | contig 14356 bp, 8 predicted proteins | sample 7454761 | NCBI WGS metagenome assembly JACCEB01 (sample SAMN15323454, study PRJNA562643) | freshwater metagenome | isolation source: river surface water | place: USA:Blue River Watershed | collected 2017-08-18 | reverse complement strand
GGGCATTTATGATTGGAGCAAAATATGTACCGCCAATGCCACCCAACGAAGAGATCGTAAAACTTGCTCCCTGCATTTGATCTGGTTTCAATTTACCGTCGCGCGCAAGAGCAGCCAGCTCAGCGGTCTCACGGGCAATCTCAAAAATACCCTTTTGATCTGCATTCCGAATGACTGGAACCACAAGACCATTTGGCGTGTCTGCCGCAAAGGCAATATGGAAATATTTCTTGAGAACCAAATCATCGCCATCAAGTGATGCATTAAATTCAGGGAACTTTTTCAGGGCTGCTACAGACGCTTTGATCAAGAATGCGAGCATCGTAATCTTGCTACCCTGCTTTTCATTCTCTTTGTTCGTTTGTACACGGAATGCTTCTAAATCAGTAATGTCGGCATCTTCATGAAACGTCACTGCAGGGATCATGACCCAGTTACGGGCTAAATTTGCGGCTGATAATTTCTTGATACGCGAAAGGGGCTGACGCTCGGTTGCTCCAAACTTACTGAAATCTACTTTCGGCCAGGGCAATAGGTTGAGACCGCCGAGACTACCACCACTCGCTGCAGCAGCAGGACTGCTTGCACCGCTCATCACTGATTTCACATAGGCTTGTACATCGTCTTGTGTAATACGACCTTTGGGGCCTGTGCCCTTCACATTCGAGATTGTGACACCAAGTTCACGAGCAAACTTACGCACAGACGGACTTGCATGGCTACCGTTCTCAACCACTTCAACGGGGGCAGAAGCTTGAGAAGGTGGCGCAAGAGGCGCTGTTTGAGGAACTGGCGCTAGAGTTGCTACAGGCGTTGGAACAGGAACCGGTGGTAGGGTTGGCGCTGTTGCTGCTGGAGCAGTACTAGGCGCGGGCTTGCTTGTTGTCTCCGTACCCTCTAATAAGAGCACTAATCCGCCTTCTGAGATGGAGTCACCAACTTTCACCTTCACCTCTTTAACCACTCCGGAGTGCGAGGACGGCACATCCATTGTCGCCTTATCAGACTCTAAGGTAATCAGTGATTGCTCTTTCTCAACCGTATCACCAGGTTTAACAAGCACCTCAATAACAGGCACATCCTTATAGTCCCCGATATCAGGGACTTTAATTTCAATCAATTGGCTCATGATTCCCTTACACCTTCATCGGATTAGGTTTATTGGGATCAATCTGATACTTCGCAATTGCTTGGGCAACCTTTTTGCGATCGATCTTGCCATCATCGGCCAATGCTTTGAGTGCAGCGACGGTAATCCAACGGCGATCCACTTCAAAGAAGTGACGTAGTTGCTCACGGGTGTCGGAACGACCAAAGCCATCAGTCCCCAAGACCTCGTAGCGACGTCCTAGATTTTGAATGGCTGGACGGATTTGCTCTGCAAACAAACGCATGTAATCCGTTGCGGCAATCACAGGGCCCTTGGTCTCTTTTAAGAGACGCTCAACATGTGAGAGTTTTGGAGTATTACTTGGATTTAGTAAATTACTACGATTGGTCTCATTCCAATCACGACCTAACTCGTTCATGCTCGGGCAACCCCATAGATCAGATGCCACGCCCCACTCTGCTTGCAGCATGTTAGCAGCGGCAATGACTTCACGGAAGATAGTACCGCTTCCCAGTAATTGCACACGGAGTGCATTATTGCTATCGCCAACCGCTTGCAGTCGATACATTCCTTTAATGATGTCCTTCTCGGCACCCTTAGGCATTGCGGGATGAGCATAGTTCTCGTTCATCAAGGTGATGTAGTAATAAACATCCTCTTGCTCAGTGAGCATGCGACGCATTCCATCCTGAATCACGACTGCCAACTCAAATGCAAAGGTGGGGTCATAGCTGATGCAGTTAGGTACAGCTGATGCCCAAATTTGGCTATGGCCATCTTCGTGCTGCAGACCTTCGCCATTCAAGGTAGTGCGACCCGCGGTTCCACCCAATAGGAACCCACGACTGCGCATATCACCAGCAGCCCAGGCGAGATCACCAATACGCTGAAATCCAAACATGGAATAAAAAATATAGAAAGGCAGCATGGGTACACCATGGGTCGAGTAGGAGGTTGCAGCTGCAATCCAATCGCACATCCCGCCCGCTTCATTAATACCCTCTTGTAAGATCTGTCCAGCTTTATCTTCTTTATAGAACATGAGTTGGTCATGATCTTCGGGGGTATAAAGCTGACCTAGTTGGTTCCAAATACCTAGCTGCCTGAACATTCCTTCCATACCAAAGGTACGTGACTCATCAGGAACGATTGGTACAACACGCTTACCAATCGACTTGTCGCGCACAACCGTATTGAGTAAGCGCACAAATGCCATGGTTGTTGAGATCTCACGACCGTCGGTCGTCGCCTCGAGTAATGGAGCAAATGCATCGAGAGCGGGAACCGGCAGACTTTCTGCTTTTGTTCTGCGCTGAGGTAGATAACCGCCGAGTTCCATACGACGTGTGCGCATGTACTCGAGTTCGGGGCTGCCTTCAGCAAATTTCACCAAAGGCATTTCTGCCAGTTGATCATCACTTACAGGGATATCAAATCGATCACGGAAGCGAACTACATCATCATGGCTCATTTTTTTAGCCTGGTGGGCGATGTTCATACCCTCACCAGAACCGCCCATACCGTAGCCTTTAATGGTTTTTGCCAAAATTACCGTTGGCTGACCTTTGTGATTGATGGCCGAATGAAACGCGGCATAGACCTTGTGCGGATCGTGTCCTCCACGATTGAGGTTCCAAATATCCTCATCGCTCCAATCCGCTACTAATGCTTTTAGCTCTGGGGTATTGAATACGGTCTCGCGAACATAGGCGCCATTTTTAGCCTTCATGGTTTGATACTGGCCATCGACGATCTCGCCTAAGCGTTGCATCAAGATACCCTTTTTATCGCGGGCAAAGAGGGCATCCCAATGGCTACCCCACACTACCTTAATTACATTCCAGCCTGAGCCACGGAACTCACTTTCTAGCTCTTGAATAATTTTGCCGTTGCCACGAACTGGGCCATCGAGGCGTTGCAAATTACAGTTCACAACGAAGATCAAGTTATCAAGCTTCTCACGCCCTGCCATGCCTATTGCGCCGAGTGACTCAGGCTCATCGGTTTCGCCATCACCCAAGAACGCCCAAACTTTACGACCTTCCGTCTTAGCAAGACCTCGATCCTCTAAGTAACGCATGAAACGGGCTTGATAAATTGCCATGATGGGGCCTAAGCCCATCGATACGGTTGGAAACTGCCAGAAATCAGGCATCAACCAAGGGTGCGGATAACTAGAAATACCTTTGCCGTCAACTTCTTGACGGAAGTTATCGAGTTGCTCATCGCTTAATCGTCCCAACATGTATGCCCGGGCATACACCCCGGGTGCTGAGTGGCCCTGCACAAATATCAGATCACCACCGTGTTGATCAGATGGGGCGTGCCAGAAATGGTTGTAGCCAACGTCATAGAGTGTTGCAGCTGACTGAAAGGAGGAAATATGTCCACCAACATTGGTATCTTTATTGGCACGAAGTACCATCGCCATTGCGTTCCAACGCGTATAGGAACGAATGCGGTGTTCAATGTTTTGATCCCCAGGTATGCGTGCTTGTATTTCTACAGGGATCGTATTGATGTATGGGGTCTCCGCATGAAATGGCTGATCCACTCCATTAACGCGAGCATGTGCTATTTGCTGATCTATTAAATAAGCTGCACGCTCGGTGCCCTCATGTTTAATCACGCCATCTAGCGCTTGAAGCCACTCTTTTGTTTCAATTGGATCAAGATCGTTTTGGTTTACTTGACCTGACACTTGCTCTGGTACAGCCGCCATGTTTTGCCTCCGCTTTAGTTATGGCGGATTGTGTCCACCGTATATCTTGTATTTTAAGAATAGGCTTACATTGTGACAATCAATTTTCCACATAACGGTAATCTTTTTCATAATACGAAAATATATTGCAGTGCAAAGCCCTTTATATTAGGGGCTTCATCAATAAAAACTCTACCGACGAAAGACACTAGGCTTGGCTAAGAGCAATACCCTGCAAATCAGACTAGTTGAGGCATTTAAGAGAATGCCCTCCCTTCGGCGTTTTATTGGCTCGCGCTTGGTCTACACGCCTTTATTGGCAATCGTGATCTTCTTGGTGGTCATGGCAATTATTCTGGGGACCCTTCAAGTTCAGGAACGTCAGCAACAAGAGGGGTCGCTCTTTCGAGAGCTGAGTCTGGTGAAGCAACGAATACAGTTGCGCTTTGTTAATAACAGTGAAGCATTGCAATCCTTCAGTCGCGACTTGAGTCAAGCTGAGAACAATCGCGTTGCGCGCGATAAGGTGCTTAGCCAAATTCAGTCGTTTGTGATGAGCAACCCTGAAATCTTGCAGCTCATTTGGTTGAATGACAACGAGTGGCGCCAATGGATGATGCCTCCACCAAGTCGAAACAGCGAATGGTTTGATATCGTCCCACAAGCCAATGAGATTGATCGGGAACTAAAACGTGCCCTGTTTCTCAGTCGAGAGACAAATCGACCCGCCTACAGTCAGGTAATTAATCTGAATGTTTCAAAAGACGACCCCATTATGGAAAATCGCCAATCCATCTTTTGGGAGGTAGTCACCATCTTTCGAGATGGCGAAGCAAGTGGTGCGCTTGCCGTGATGTACTCCGGTCAAGGGATCTTGCAATATATTATTCCTCCAGAATTAAAGAGTCAGCACCGCTATTCATTAATCGGTAGAGATAATCGAGTGCTTGCCATCTCATCCGATCGCGACACACCAACGCGATCACTGAGTAACGAAACCAGTTTAGATTTTGGTGCCCTTGGTCCAAATATCACCTTGCGGGTTGACACCTATCCACCACCCACCGACCTAACTTTTAGGATGCTGCTTGGGGTGGTGATTGGTTTATCCGCCTTCGTGGTCTGGAGCCTTTGGTCGGTTCTTAAACAAATGCAAGTGCGCCAAGTTACTGAAGCCAATTTACGCACAGAAAGTAGCTTTCGTAAGGTATTGGAAGACTCCATGCCTGTTGGTATCCGAGCACACGACATGGATAAAAGAATTACCTATGTAAATCGCTCCTTCTCCGAGATGACTGGCTGGGCTCAAGAAGAACTTCTCGGTTTACAGCCACCCTTCCCCTTTTGGCCTGCAGAATTACATGACGAGCTCATGCAAAAGATGGCTGATGCATTAGATGGCAATTTGAAGAGCGGCATTGAAGGTACGATCATGCGTAAGGATGGCACCCGAATTGCAACCCGAACCTTTATTGCTCCTCTGATTAACGATAAGGGACAGCAAACGGGTTGGGTGACATCAGTAATTGACATCTCTGAGCCAAAACGGATTCGGGAAGAGCTCTCAGCAACTCAAGAACGATTCGTGACCGTTCTAGAGGGACTTGATGCCGCAGTATCCGTAGTCTCGATTGAAACGGGTGAGCTCTTATTTGCCAATCGGTATTATCGAGAGCGCTTTGGTGATACTGCCAAGGGCCATATTGATTTAGCCGGTCATGAAATGGATCCCTCTTCGATTTTTCATTTTGAAGGCGACAATGTCGATGCCCTCGCAGGTTTGCCCGCAACGGCACTTAATCAAACCAATGAAATTGATTCTGAGGAAATTCAATTACGTGGTGACACCAATCACTGGTATGAGGTGCGGCGCCGTTATATCTCCTGGGTCGATGGTCACCTGGCGCAACTCCTCATTGCAACCGACATTACCCTCAGGAAAACAACAGAGGATTTGGCGCGTCAACAAGAGGAGCGCATGCAATTTACCAGTCGTCTCACCACCATGGGAGAAATGGCATCTTCTCTCGCTCACGAACTCAATCAACCCTTATCAGCGATCTCTAACTATTGCATGGGAATCGCCAAGCGCTTAACGAGTACGAACAATCCGCTCTCGACCGAGCTACTTCCCGCACTTGAGAAGGCGTCGGATCAAGCCCATCGGGCAGGCACAATCATTCAGCGAATAAGGGGTTTTGTAAAACGTAGCGAGCCTCAAAGTAAGAGTTGTAATATCGGCGACATCATTGCTGACTCAGTCGGCTTAGTCGAATTTGAGGCCAATCGTCACCGCTTGAAGATTGTTTCTGAGGTAGCACCTAATATTCCTGCAGTTGAGCTTGATCCAGTCCTAATTCAGCAAGTTCTCGTCAATCTTCTCAAAAACTCCCTAGATAGTTTGCGGGAGGTCTACCCCCTTTCCTCCCGCTGGTCAGCCCCACCCGTTCGCATTAGCGCTGATCTTGAAACCAGCACTTTTCCCAGCATGCTGCGGATTCAAGTGACCGATGCTGGCGCAGGCATTGCTGAATCGGTCATCGCAAGGATGTTTGAGCCCTTCTTTAGTACTAAAGAGGATGGCATGGGTATGGGACTTAATATTTGCCGCTCCATTATTGAGTCTCACCATGGCCGCTTATGGGCCAAAAATCATATGGATACAGAACATACCCGTTTGGTCGGCTGCACCTTTACAATTCTGTTACCTTTGGAATCTACGCAAATATCAAAGTCGTCTATAGGAAATACCAATGAATCTAAGCAATCCACCGAAAACAGCCCAAGCTGAAGTTGTCTATGTTGTTGATGACGATGAGGCAGTCCGTGACTCCCTCACATGGCTACTTGAGAGTAATGGCTATACCGTACGTTGCCATGCCAGCGCCGAGCGTTTCTTACAGTCCTTACAAAACACTGATAAATCGACCATCTCTTGTTTAATCCTTGATGTTCGGATGCCGGGGATGTCGGGTCTTGAGCTGCAAGAGCGCTTGATTAGCGAGAACCTGCCCATGCCCATCTCCTTTATCACGGGTCACGGCGATGTCTCGATGGCAGTTTCGACCATGAAGCGGGGTGCCGTTGACTTCATTGAGAAGCCATTTAAAGAAAACGAGCTTTGCGCCCTCGTCGAGCGCATGCTCACCAAAGCACGTGTTGATTTTGCCCAAGCTGATCAGCGCAAGAACACCCAAAGTCTTTTGAGTAAATTAACCGGTCGTGAGCGCCAAGTACTCGAGCGCATTGTTGCTGGACGATTGAATAAACAGATTGCTGATGATTTAAGTATCTCAATTAAGACCGTTGAGGCACATCGTGCCAACATCATGGAGAAACTCAACGTTAATACCGTTGCCGATCTTCTGCGTTTAGCCCTATCCTAATTGGTCTTATGCCTGCTCAACTGCTTGACGGTAATCTACTTTCTAAAAAATTACGTGCTGAGATTACTGCCCGTTCAGCCATTCTTACCGCTAAAGGGGTTCGTCCTGGTTTAGCAGTCATCGTGGTGGGTGATGATCCAGCGAGTCAGGTTTATGTCCGTAACAAGGTTAAGGCTTGTGAGGACGTTGGTTTCCATTCAGTTCTCGAGCGTTACCCAGCTGAGCTCGATGAAGCACAACTGTTAGCCCGCATCGCAACTCTGAATGCTGATCCGAGTATTCATGGGATATTGGTACAGCTTCCATTACCCAAGCATATTTCTGCGGAGCGGGTTTTAGAGTCTATTGCCTCCCATAAAGATGTGGATGGCTTTCATATTGCCAATGCGGGAGCCTTAATGGTTGGCGCGCCGCTTTTTAAGCCCTGTACTCCATACGGTTGCATGAAGATGCTTGAAAGTATTGAATACCCCCTACGTGGTGCTCGAGCCGTTGTAATTGGAGCCTCTAATATTGTGGGCAAACCGATGGCCATGCTCCTACTACAAGCCGGTGCCACCGTCACCATCTGCAATAGTAAGACCAAGGATTTGACAGCCCACACCAAAGAAGCCGATGTTCTGGTGGTAGCTACTGGTAAACCAAAAATGATCACTGGCAATATGGTGAAACCAGGTTCTGTTGTGATTGATGTTGGCATTAACCGTTTGCCCGACGGAAAACTATGTGGTGACGTTGATTTTGATACCGCTAAATACATAGCGGGTTGGATTACCCCCGTGCCTGGTGGAGTTGGCCCTATGACCATCACTATGCTTCTCATGAATACCCTTGAGGCAGTTGAGCGCAGCATGAAGCCAGTTAACAAGTTATCTTAAGTAGGATTGCCAATTTAATTAGCGTCTTGCTCTTGAGCGATTAAAGTTTGCTGCACCTACAGCGGTTAGATTAAAGCCTCGATGCCTTTATTTTTCAAGATGGATAGTAGCTTCAGTGATGGTCCACTGGGTTTTTTTTCACCCGATTCCCATTTCTGAATTGTTGAAGCACTGGTATTTAAGACAATAGCGAAAACGGCTTGACTTAAATTCTCTTTTGTTCTTAATTGCTTAATCGCTCTTGGCTGAATTGACTTCACTTCTAAAGTTTTTAGTGCATCGAATTGAGCTATTTGTCTCTTATTAATTACGCCTGCTTTTTTAAGATCGGCAAAGGTTTCTTGCATCTCTTCTATGATGCGACTTCTATTTTTTGTGGTTGTCATACATTACCTCCATTAACATCTTTTCATGAATTAATTTATCAATTTGTTCGCTTGTTAAATCTAATAAAAATTCAGCGATGTTAATTAAATTAGCAAGTTCAACATTATTTATGTTATTACGTTCGTTCTTTTTAAAGCCAAATATAAAATACCAATGTTTATTAAATCGTGTTGCAACAATCGTACGTGCTCCATGATTTTTACCGCGATTACCAACAGCTATTCTCTTTTTGTATACATTACCACCTAAATCAGCATCATATAACCCATTTTCCATCTCGTTCACTGCTTTTAATATATCTTGATCTGGAATGATTTTTTTACTAATTAATCTTGAAAAAACTTTTGTTTTAAAGACGCGTTTTTTAATCATGCCATACTATATCACTTAGTGATATAGTAAATGATTTACGATCACTTGACCATCTTGGGTAATGGGTTTAAGAAGATTGAAAACTTTTACACATTCTGATGATTTCTAGTAAGCTAATGGTATGAATGCACCCATCGATCCCCTCTCTTTGAATACCGCTGATAACCCGCTACTCTCTTTTGGTCGTGGAATTGCTAAATACGATCAAGTTAAACCAGAGCAAATTGCTCCTGCAATTGAGTATTTGCTTAATACTTGTGAACACGCCGTCACTCATGCAATTAGTCCTAGCACTCGTGCGAACTGGCACGATTTGGTCGAGCCTTTAGAGGATGCTACTGAGCAATTAGGTCGCTCTTGGGGTGTGGTCTCGCACCTTAATGCGGTTGCCGATACCCCAGAATTACGAGCTGCGTATGGAGCCATGTTGCCTAAGGTCACCGCATTCTTTACAAGCCTTGGACAAAACCTTGAACTCTACCAACGCTATAAAGAACTCAAAGCCAGCCCTGAATTTACTCATTTGAGTCCCGAGCAACAAAAAGTGATTGATAACTCCCTGCGTGATTTTCGTTTAGGTGGCGCTGAGTTAGCGGATGAGCAAAAACTGCGCTTTGCTCAAATCCAAGATGAACAGGCTACTTTAGCAAAGGCATTCTCAGATCATGTATTAGACGCAACCGATTCATTTGTGCATTTGGTAACTGAACTCGATGACCTTGCTGGCCTACCTGAAGATGTCATTGCTGCAGCAGCTGATACAGCCAAACAAAAGGGGCTTAATGGATGGGCCTTCACCCTGCACTTCCCATCGTATTACCCAGTTCAACAGTATGCGCAGAACCGCAACTTGCGACGTCTGCTCTATGAAGCATATGTAACGAGAGCTTCAGAACTAGCACCACAGTACAGCAAGGGTAGTATGAATTGGGATAACACCCACAACATGATTGAGCAATTACGTTTGCGTGATGAAGAGGCACGGATGCTCGGCTTTCCGAATTTCGCCGCTCTTAGCTTGGCACCCAAGATGGCGCGTGATGTTGCTGAGGTGGATACATTCCTCACTGATTTTGCCAAACGCGCTAAGCCGTTTGCTCAGAAGGATTGGGATGAGCTTCAGACCTTTGCTCGTACGCTAGGCCTAAGCGATGGCGTTGAGCCCTGGGACACCGCATTTGTTTCAGAGCAACTGAAGCAAGAACGATACTCCTTCTCCGAAAATGAACTAAAGCAATACTTTCCGTTACCAAAAGTACTCGATGGATTATTTAAGGTGATCCAGACCTTATTCTCGGTCACCATCAAACAAGCCTCGTTACCTGTCTGGCATCCCAGCGTACAGTCGTTTGAGATTCATGACTTAAACCAGCAAATCATTGCCTACTTTTATCTTGATCCCTACGCACGCTCTGGCAAGCGCGGTGGGGCATGGATGGATGATGCGCGCGGTCGTCGCCTTCTGCCTAATGGTGAAGTGCAAGCCCCGGTGGCCTATCTGGTCTGTAATTTTGCCGCGCCTGTCGAAGTAAATGGGCAACTTCGCCAGCCCACCATCACGCATGATGATGTTATTACTTTGTTCCATGAGAGTGGCCATGGTTTGCATCATCTCTTGACCCAAGTCGGCGCTTTAGGCGTCTCCGGAATTAATGGTGTCGAGTGGGATGCTGTTGAACTCCCCAGCCAATTTATGGAGAACTTCTGCTGGGAGTGGGAAGTGCTCCAAGAAATGACCGCCCACATTGATACCGGCAAGCCATTACCACGCGATCTTTACGATAAGATGCTCGCTGCCAAGAACTTCCAAAATGGTTTGACTACCATGCGCCAGATTGTGTTCTCGCTCACTGATTGGAGATTGCACTCCCAATTTGATGCTAAAGAAGCTCGGGGTCAAGCAGTACTCGACCTGGCACGTCAGATCAATAATCAATACCACGTGATTCCCCAGCCGAGTATCTCGCGTTGGCCCAACACCTTTAGCCACATCTTTGCGGGCGGCTATGCGGCTGGTTACTACAGCTACAAGTGGGCCGAGGTCTTATCGGCAGATGTCTACTCTGCGTTTGAGGAGGCAGCAAAACTCAAAGGAAGCGTGCTTGATGCCGAAACTGGCATACGCTATCGCAGAGAGATCTTAGAGGTAGGTGGCAGTCGCCCCGCCTCCGAATCCTTTGCCGCATTTAGAGGGCGCCCCCCACAAATTGATGCCCTATTGAGGCATGGCGGTTTGGTAAGTACTAATTAGAAGAACGATTATTGACAAATATATTTACTAAGTATTGCGCAGTGTCTCTCACTTTTATATAGCAAGAGCCGACCTCACAATCTGCTCAGCATTGACTCCAAAATAATCGCGTAGCACTGCACGTGTATCGCTTCTTCCAAACCCGTCCGTTCCAAGTGTGAGATAGGATCGGTCATTGGGTATATAGGCACGAATGGATTCTGGAACAGCACGAACATAATCTGTAGCAGCAATAATGGGTCCTCGACTCTGTTGAAGCTGATCTCTAATAAAAGAGTCTTGTCCAAGGCTTTTAGTCAAACATGACCTTGAATCAGCCTCGCGTGCTAGCTCACTCCAACTAGTAACGCTATAAACAGATACGCGAACGCCTTGGTTGGCTAATATCGATGCAGCTTTAATGACTTCAGTCAAGATTGCTCCAGACCCCATTAACGTTACTTCTTTCTGAATCGAGTTAGTTTCTGGGGTAACGACATCGTATAAATAACAGCCCCGAATAATATCGTTTCTAGCTCCATTTTTTAGATCAGATTGAGGGTAACTTTCGTTCATCAGTGTGATGTAATAAAAGACATCCTCCTGCTCAACGAGCATCGTTCGCATGCCTTCATCCAGGATAACCGCGAGCTCACTCGCAAACGCAGGGTCATACGCTTTACAATTAGGAATTGTTGCTGCAATTAAATGACTGCTTCCGTCTTGGTGCTGCAAACCCTCACCGGCAAGAGTAGTTCGACCAGAAGTGGCTCCCAGCAAAAAGCCACGGGCACGCTGATCAGCGGCAGCCCAGATTGCATCACCCACGCGTTGAAATCCAAACATGGAGTAATAAATATAAAACGGCAGCATCGCTGTGCCATGAACGCTATAACTGGTAGCTGCGGCTGTCCAACTGGCAATCGCACCGGCTTCACTAATCCCTTCTTCCAAAATTTGGCCATCCAATGCCTCTCGATAGCTCAACACCGAGCCAATGTCTTCTGGTTCATAGTGTTGACCTACGCTAGAGTAGATGCCAACTTGCTTAAAGAGGTTTGCCATCCCAAAAGTGCGTGCCTCATCAGCAACAATCGGTACGATCCGCGGTCCTAGAGTTTTATCTTTTAGAAGCTGCCCCAGCATACGAACAAACGCCATAGTCGTTGACATTTCTTTTTGATTGGGGTGGATCGCAAATGATGCATAGGTTTCTAATTCTGGGACGGGGATCTGCTCACAATTAGAGTAGCGCTTAGGCAAAGATCCTCCTAAAGCCTTACGTTTTTGTTTGAGATATTGAATTTCAGGGCTATCGTCAGAAGGTTTATAAAACTCAAGAGTTGTTGCTTGTGCATCTGTTAATGGCAGGTTAAAGCGATTACGATATTCAATCAACGCATCATCATCCAATTTTTTCTGGCTATGTGTAGTCATCTTGCCCTGTCCGGCCTGACCCATACCATAACCTTTTTTGGTATGTGCCAAGATGACGGTAGGCTGACCTTGATGATTTGCTGCGGCATGGTATGCAGCGTATATTTTCACGAGGTCATGGCCACCCCGCTTTAGGCGATCAATTTGTTCATCAGTCATACCCTGTGCCAGTTGAGCGAGTTGGGGATTTTGGCCAAAGAAGTTCTCGCGATTAAAGCGCCCGTCTTTTGCTGCAAACGTTTGCATTTGCCCATCTACTGTTTGGTTAAATGCACGCACCAGTGCACCACTCAAATCTCGCGCAAATAATCCATCCCAATCACTACCCCAGATTAACTTAATGACATTCCAGCCAGCCCCACGAAATAATTTCTCGAGCTCGTTAATAATTTGTCCATTACCACGCACAGGTCCATCTAAGCGTTGCAAATTGCAATTGACGACCCAGATCAAATTATCCAAGCGCTCCCGTGAAGCGAGGGTCAATGCGCTCATACTCTCTGGCTCATCCATTTCGCCATCCCCAAATACGCCCCATACTTTGCGACCGGTGCAATTGAGTAACTGACGATCCGTGAGATAACGCATGAAACGGGCGTGGTAAATCGAACTAATTGGACCAATCCCCATCGATCCCGTTGGAAACTGCCAAAAATCTGGCATTAGCCATGGATGCGGATAACTCGATAAGCCCTTTGCACCCTCTTGTGGCGCACGAATCTCCTGACGATAAAATGCCAGGTCTTTTTCGCTGAGACGCCCTTCCAAATATGCCCGAGCATAGACACCTGGGGCGCTATGGGGTTGGAAGAAAACAAGATCGCCGCGCTGCGCTTCATCACCATCCTCTTGGCGAGCTCGAAAGAAATGATTAAAGCCAACCTCAAATAAATCAGCTGCGCTGGCATAGCTAGCAATGTGCCCCCCTAGCTCGCCATATGCTGAATTGGCTTTTGCAACCATTGCTAAAGCATTCCAACGCATTAGAGAGGCTAATTTTTCTTCAATGGCAAGGTCACCAGGAAAAGTAGGTTGACGATCTACCGCAATCGTATTGATGTAAGGCGTGACGAGCTCCGACCTCCATTGAATTTGCTGTTGCTGAGCGAGTTGTCCCAGCTGATTGAGAATAAAAGTTGCCCGTTCTGGACCAGCGTTAGCCAGCACACCCAAAAATGCTTGACGCCATTCCACAGTTTCTTGAGGATCAGCATCAACATCTAGTTTGATATGAGCTGTTTCGCTAAGCGCATTCATTTTTGAACTCTCCGCACCAGTTAAAACAGTCTTATTGTGAACGGATAAAGACAAAATTTGATTTTTATTAACTATACAAAATCGTATTATTTAGAATAAAATTCTAATAATTTAATTATTTTCAGAATATTATGGAACTTGATCGACTTGATATCAGAATTTTGGAGGAGCTCCAAAAAGATGGCTCAGTCAGTAATTTAGAGCTCTCCAAACGCGTCAATTTATCGCCCTCTCCCTGCCTGATGCGAGTCCGCGCGTTAAAAGATCAAGGGGTTATCCGTAACTACGTGGCCTTAACGGATCCCAAAAAATTGGGGCTTGGCTTAAATGTATTCATATCCATTAGCCTTAAAGAACAATCTAAACAAGCGCTCGCTGAATTTGAGAAGCGCATCGCTGAGCATGATGAGGTGATGGAGTGTTACTTAATGACAGGGGATAGCGATTATCTAATTCGGGTGGCAATTGCAGATATGGACTCACTGGAAAAATTTATCCTCGAGCAACTGACTCCTATTGCTGGTATTGAAAAAATACGTTCGAGTTTTGCCCTCAAACAAGTCCGTTATAAAACTGCGTTACCACTACCAAGACTTT
>JACCEB010780944.1_pt1 | contig 14376 bp, 11 predicted proteins | sample 7454761 | NCBI WGS metagenome assembly JACCEB01 (sample SAMN15323454, study PRJNA562643) | freshwater metagenome | isolation source: river surface water | place: USA:Blue River Watershed | collected 2017-08-18 | reverse complement strand
GCATTTACTGGAGATACATCTGCACTGGTCTCCTTTGATCCGCCCGTTAATCTCCGTACCGCACAAATCACTGAATATGTCGTTAAAAATCTAAAGACCGGAATAGAGAAGCGATCCTTAACCAGCCCTGTCCTTATTAATGGTTTGAAGAATGGGACTCCGTACACATTTAGTGTTGTTGCAAAAAATGCTTTAGGCATCTCGGACCCTGTGGTTACCAAGCCAGTTACTCCGCAAGCAGGTTGGAAGAGCAGTGTCTTGGATTCATCTGCAGATGGAAAGAGTGTTGCAAGTATTAACTTCAATGGAAAACCTGCCATTGCCTACACCGATACTAAAAAAGGTGATTTAAAGCTTGCCACCTTTAACGGTAAGACTTGGAACAAGATTACGGTGGATGGTGCTGGCGGATCTGCCGGGCGGACTAACCACAATATTTCCGGTGCTATATCTATGTGCGTGAACGGCAGCGGAGTAAAGCAAACTTTGCATATCTTCTATAGCGATGCGACTGAAAAAGATCTTCGTTATGCAACATTTAACGGCAAGAGCTTTACCTTTGAAACAGTTGATGGCAATGGTCCAGCTGTTAATGATTATGAGGATCCAGTAAGAGTTAGAACCTCTAGTGATGTCAGCGTCTCTAACGCTTGCGTGGCTACAGCTAGTGCTGTTCAGGTCTTTTATCGTGATGAGAGCCAAGGTGTCTTGCTCGCAGCTGTCCACACAAAGGGTGCTGCCTGGAAGTATGAGTTAGTAGATGGCGATCGCAAAACAGATGGTCGCACTACCGGTGATGTCGGATTCCACCTGCAAGCGATATTTGATGGCTCAACAACATATGTTGCATACGATTCCGTTGTATCGATGAACCAAAAGAAAGAGATGACAGCTGGAGCAATCCGAGTTGCAACTCGTAAAGGGGTTGAACCACAATCGTGGCAGTATCAAACATTAGATATCTCAACTGATGATGCTTTGATCTTTGGCTTTGATGTTGCTTTGGCGCGAACCACATCGGGAGTCTTTGCAACTTGGCTTGCAGCTTCAGCTGCTAGCGCTCCAAAGCCTGATCAGGTGCGGTGGGCATCTCTTAGTGCCCCAACCAAGATCAATAAGTTAACTACTGAAAACTTTGGTACACCTGGTGCATTTATGACAACTGATGGAAGAACAATTATTTTCAACTGCCAAGAGAGATTATGTGCTTTAGATACCAGCAAGAAAGATCTTGGCCAATCTGCAATACGTTTAGTTAGCAGCACCCAAGGCCCTGAACCTACTCAGAGCGCTTGGGTGACTGTAAACAAAGTTAAATTCTTGCTTGCCACAATTAATGGCAAGCTTGCACTTCTAAAACCGTAATTTTTACTTAGCGTTACGGCGCTGAATGCGAGTCTTCTTTAGAAGCTTCTTATGCTTCTTCTTCGCCATGCGCTTGCGTCGCTTCTTAATTACGGAACCCATATGTCACGCTCTCATTTCTAAAGTACGCACTGTGTGTGCGGGGGTTTAGGTTACCGCGGAATGAGGGTAAAAATCGAAACAGTTTCTGCGCTTGAAGTGACCACCAAGACCCCTAGCTCCTTGGAAACAAGGGCCCCCAGCACTTCCTTCTGCCCAAATGGCCCGCTATCGGCCGCGATGATGGTGCCCTTTGCATCAAAGGTTAAAAGTAAAGGTGCTGCTGCCTTTGGATTCCAATTGAGTTGAGGAGTTGCACCAGTTGAGATGAAGAGCGCATATGTTGATCCAACTGTCATCGCAGGACCTGTAGATGGAAAACGATAAGTCCAAGTGGGTACATAAGTTGAGGAGAACTTTGTAATAGCGGTTTCACTTTTTGTGCCAACAACAACTTCCCCACCTAATAGCAATGTAGATGAGGCGCTATTCCATATTCGCTTTCCTTTTACCGCGGAACTTCGAACAACATTTGTAATCTTCAGAACCTTCGAGATTTTAATTAACACGCCATCTGTAACACCTGCAACCTTTTTACCAGCCAGGGTTTCACTACTAGATCCGGCAACTGTGAAGCTGCCATCACCATGGCGCACCACAGCATCGGCCGTTGTTGATACAGCACCAATTTGCAAAAGCTTTCCAAACACCCCTGCTTTATCGGTATTGACTAAGAAACCTGCACCGCCTTTTTCATTACCAATGATTCCAACGATAGATGCACCGTTGCGATCAACAGAGATTGCGGTAGGAAATAGAACTGAGCTTGTTGGCAGTGTATTGGTAAAAGTGAGCGTGCCTGTCGCGGTTAGTTTCCAGATGGTTACCGCTTGTAAATTACCTATCAACGTAGCTGGTGGAACTATTGCGTTATCTGGATTGACTGGCGTTGCCACAGGTGATGGTGGAATTAAACCTAAAGCCAGTGGTGTGGCACCAGCTATCCAGATATCGCCCGCAGCATCGACAGCAGCAGCGGTTGCTATGGATGCCGCCGATTGGTCTAGGGAAAGGTTCCACAACTCTTTTCCAGTGGTATCAATTGCCCGTGCATAAGCTTTACTGGCTTTGCTTCCAAAGATTATTAGTGATTTACCTGAAGCCACTACTCCACTCACTTCATCGGGTGATCCGACAGTTGTCAGCAACTGCAACGGCTTAACAGAGATTTTCTTTGGAGCGGCTTGTGCAATGGGAGTGAAGAGAAGTGAAGCGATTACAGCCATGGAAAGTAAGCGTTTCACGCTAATTCCTGCGAACGATCGCGGGCAGCTTTCATCGCCTTTGCAACTATTGAATTCAAGTTGTCATTACCAAATGAGGCTAGTGCTGCAGCGGTTGTTCCATTTGGGCTAGTTACATTTTCACGCAAGGTTGTTGCACTCTTACCGGATTCGTCAAGCAACTTTGCAGCGCCCACGATTGTTTGAATCGTTAACGTTGTTGCATCGTGATCCGATAACCCTAGCTCTTTTGCTCCGGCAACCATTGCTTCAACAAATGCAAAGAAGTAAGCAGGTCCCGAACCGCTCGTTGCAGTTACGGCATCCTGTAGATCTTCACTCACTTCGATGACCTTGCCCGTTGCGCCTAGAAATCCAAGAACAAATTCACGTTGAGCAGCTGTGACTCCTGCACCCATTGATGCCGCCGCCATGCCTTGGGCAACCAGGGTTGGAGTATTTGGCATAACCCGAACAACTGGATTGCCAGTTCCAAGTCCATTACTGATAAATGAGATTGTCTTGCCAGCAGCGAAGGTGATCACAACTGATGTCGGATTGATTGAGCCCTTAATCTCCTCTAGAACCGATGCCATATCTTGAGGCTTAACAACTAACAACACAGCATCCGCATCAGCAACATTTGAGATTAATGGTGCTGAATTAATCAAATACTTCGAAATCAGCTCTTGTGCACGCTCTTCTCGCTTTTCCGAGATAGTGATGCAATTTGGGTTAACACCAGATGAAATCAAAGCGACAATGAGGGCTTCTCCCATTACACCGGCACCAATAACGGCAACCTTTGATTGCTGATTCATGTATGAAGTCTATCCTTTATGCCTGTAGGCTCTGCGACTATGTCAGAAGTTAAAGCAGGATTTGCGCGTGATTGGGTTGAGTTTTTTGACCCCAGTGATGCAGAGACAATTTTTAAGTGCGATCTCACTTGGTTAACTTCCTATTGGACTTGTATTTATGGCGATGGCTGCCAAGGTGTCTTTAAGAGTCAGCCAAATTCAGGGTGCTGCACTGAAGGTGCGATGTACACCGACGAGGATGATGAAGAGCGCACTAAGAAAGCTGCTGCATATCTGACTCCTGAGATGTGGCAGTTCTACAACGAGGCTCGTCCAAAGAAGCCCGGCGGAGATCTTCGCATTTCAGAGAAAGATGAAGATGGCGAACGTAAAACTCGTCGCGTCGAAGATGGCTGCATTTTTCTAAATCGTAAAGGTTATGAAGCAGAAGGTTTCACAGGAACATTTGGTTGCGTGCTGCACCATGTTGCTCAGCGCGATGGAAAACACTTTGCAGATACAAAGCCCGATGTGTGCTGGCAGTTGCCGTTACGTCGTAGCTTTGAAACTCGCGAATACGGCGAACGTGAATACTCAGTAACTGTAATTGGTGAGTACGAGCGACTTGCATGGGGCGATGGCGGCGATGACTTTGATTGGTACTGCACAAGCAACAGCGATGCTCACGTCGGAACTGAGCCTGTGTACATTTCCAATAAGTATGAACTTGAGCTCTTGATGGGCAAGGATGCATATGCCGAGTTAGCGCGCTTGTGTGATGTCCGAATGGAACACATTCGCGATTCTGCAGCACGCTCACTTCCACTATTTATTATTCAGCATCCAGCAACATTGGCTGCCCAGAAGAAATAGTCAGCCCCTTGTCATAGGGTTACCTCATGGCCAAGGTTGAAAAAGATCCATTCCGCTGCACTGAGTGCGGTTGGACATCCCAAAAATGGGTGGGTCGCTGCGGAGAGTGCCAAGCATGGGGCGCGGTTGAAGAGATCGCTGCACCAAAAAAACTTTCACTTGTTGCCGGAAATGTAACCGCTAAAGCAACACCCATAGGCGATGTAGATCTTTCTGCTGCGCATGCACGTGCAACTGGTGTATCTGAGTTAGATCGAGTTCTAGGCGGAGGGTTAGTACCAGGAGCAGCGATTTTGCTAGCGGGAGAACCTGGTGTTGGTAAATCAACATTATTGCTGTCAGTTGCTGCACAGACCGCATCAAAAGGTATTCCTGCTTTGTATATCAGCGGTGAAGAGTCTGCGTCTCAGGTACGACTGCGTGCAGAGCGAATTAATGCAGTTGATCCCCAATTATTTTTAGCATCTGAAACAGATCTTGGTGCTGTGATCGCGCACATCGATGCGGTTAAGCCACAGTTGTTGATAATTGACTCTGTGCAAACAATTGGAAGCGCTGCAGCAGATGGAGCGCCTGGTGGTGTGACACAGGTACGTGAAGTTGCTGGCGCATTAATTCGTATTTGTAAAGATCGTGACATCACCTTGCTGCTTGTAGGACATGTAACAAAGGATGGATCAATCGCCGGCCCACGTTTACTCGAACACATCGTTGATGTTGTTTTGCAGTTTGAAGGAGAACGCCACTCACGCCTTCGTTTAATTCGTGCAGTTAAAAACCGCTTTGGTGCATCAGATGAAGTTGGTTGTTTTGATCTCAGTGACACCGGAATCGAATCTGTACTTGATCCAACTGGTTTGTTTACATCACGTCACGCAGAACCAGTGCCTGGCACATGTGTCACCGTCACTCTCGAAGGTCGTCGCCCTTTGCTCGCTGAAATCCAGGCACTAGTTTCTGCAGGCCGAGAAAATGATTACGGAAATGCACGTCGAGTTGTCTCTGGTTTAGATTCCGCACGTACATCTATGACCCTTGCTGTTCTTGAACTTCGCGCCAATATTCGTGTTGGCGGACGAGATGTTTATGCAGCAACGGTTGGAGGCATGAAAATGACAGAGCCCGCCGCTGATTTAGCCCTGGCTTTAGCTGTGGCATCTGCAGCAAAGGGTCTTGCGCTGCCAGCTGATCTTGTTGCTATAGGCGAAGTTGGGTTAGCGGGTGAAATCCGCAAGGTAAGCGGTGTAAATCGCAGACTTCAAGAGGCCTACCGTCTAGGTTTTAAACGTGCACTAGTACCAACAGGTTCTGATACAAAGATCGATGGCATGGAGATCGTTGAAGTATCACGACTTGATGCAGCTCTTAAACGGGTAAAAATCACTGGCGAATGAGTTCGTTAGAAAAACCAATACTTGCCTGGTTTAAGAAAAACAAAAGAGATCTTCCATGGCGTGACACAACACCGTGGGGTGTCATGGTCAGCGAGTACATGTTGCAACAAACACCCGTCAATCGCGTACTTCCTAAATGGAATGAGTGGATGGAGCGTTGGCCTACACCTAAGGATTTAGCTAAGGCAACACCTGCTCAGGTAATCACCGCCTGGGGACGTTTGGGGTATCCACGGCGTGCACTTCGCTTACATGCAGCTGCACAAATCATCGCTGACGATTTCAACAATGAGGTTCCAGAGGATCAAGAAACATTGCAACTGCTTCCCGGTATTGGTGAGTACACCGCTGCTGCGATCGCAGCCTTTGCATTTGAACAACGATCCTTGGTTATGGATGTAAACATTAGACGTTTACTTGTCCGTGCAATTGATGGAGAAGAGCATCCAAAACCAGCACCGTCTGCCCGTGAGAAAGCACGACGGCTAGCGATACTTCCGGAAAAGAATGCACATGTATGGGCTGCAGCAACTATGGAGCTTGGTGCGCTGGTGTGCACTTCAAAGAATCCATCATGTGAACTGTGCCCAATCATCGGTCAATGCCAATGGCGTAAGAATGGTTATCCAAAAACAGATTTAGTTAGAAAGTCTCAAGATTGGCATGGCACTGATCGCAAATGTCGCGGAACAATTGTTCAAGCATTGCGAGATAATGAATCACTTACGGAATCTGCAATAAAAAAGTTGTGGCCCGATGAATCTCAGGTCGAAAAAGCCCTTAAAACACTGCTTGAAGACCAGTTAATTCAGGCACTTCCCCGCCGCCGCTATAGACTGCCGCAATGAGTTTCGTCGCTGATCTCGAGAAGCATCTCGGTAGTTCACTAATTACCGACCCTGATATCACCGCCACATATTCGAAGGATCAAGCACCTTTCGCCCCATCTGAACCTGCTGCCGCGGTGCTGTTAGCCCGCTCAACTGAAGAGATATCAAAGGCCTTGGCATTTTGCTCGGAACGAAAGATCCCTGTTGTTACCCGTGGTGCAGGAAGTGGTTTGTCTGGTGGCGCCAATGCAGATTCAGATTCATTGGTTATTTCACTAGAAAAAATGAATCAAATAATTGAAATTGATTCCGCTAATCAACTTGCACGAGTTCAGGCTGGTGTTATCAATTTAGATTTAGACACAGCGGTTAAAGAGTTTGGGATGGCATATCTGCCAGATCCTGCAAGCCGTGATTGGTCAACACTTGGCGGAAATGTCGCAACAAACGCTGGTGGAATGTGCTGCGTGAAGTACGGAGTTACATCACACCACGTTCGCGCACTAACAGTAGTTCTATCTACTGGCGAAATCATCGAAGTCGGTAAATCAACCAAGAAATTTGTTACAACATTAGATTTAATGCATTTATTTATTGGATCAGAAGGAACGCTTGGAATTGTTACCGAAATTACCGTAAATATTGTTCCTCGTCCAAAGTCCCCCGCTACTTTAATTGCAACTTTTCCAAGCATCACTCAGGCGGCTGCGGCTTCAACCGAACTTTTAAAGTACCGACCATCAATGCTCGAGATTCTTGATCAAACAACATTGAAGGCGATCGAGGCATGGCACCCGCTTGGTTTTGAAGTTGCTGGATCAATTCTCCTAATGCAATTGGATGAGAACTTTGAACTTGGGGATGCAGCTGTAGCAACATGTGAATCCCACGGAATGATTGATGGAATGTTCTCTACAGAAGCCAGTGATGCCGCCGACCTCATTCGAGTTCGAAAGCTTGCCTACCCCGCACTTGAACGTCTTGGGGCTACATTGCTTGATGATGTCGCTCTGCCTGTAACCAAAATCGCGGAGTTTGTTGGATTAGTTGAGGGGCTTGCAGCTAAACATGAGTTAATTATCGGAATCTTTGGTCACGCCGGTGATGGCAACATGCATCCAACAATCGTGCATGATCACGGTGATGAAGAGGGCAAAAAACGGGCGAAAATGGCTTTTTCAGAGATCGTCAGAATCGCTCAATCTTTGGGTGGAACCGCTAGTGGTGAGCATGGAATCGGATCAATAAAACGTGGGTTGGTAAGTGATGAAGTTTCGCAGTCAGTAATCGACATACAGCGAGGAATCAAGAGTTTGTTGGATCCCGCAGGAATTCTAAATCCAGGAAAAAAGCTACCCTAACGAGCAAGTTCCGAAGCGCGTAAAGCGATATCAACAGAAGAGATCGTTACTCTCTTTCGAAGATAACGTTCCAATTCTCGATATAGAATTTGAGAATTACTAATTCCACCTGTGAACGTTACCGGTAATGCCTTCCGAACAAGCTGCTTATCCATTCTGTCTACAAGTTCTGCTAAGTGAGCCGCCGCCTTAGTCAATATCAAAATTGCATCGGCATCATTTTTCTCCGCTGCCTTGTTCACAATTGCACTAAGAGCTGCAATTTTTGAGCGCTCCTGAGAGTAAACGAAGGACTTTACTGAATTCCAATCACTTGCATCCATCTCTTTCAAAACAAGAGTTGCGAGAGAATCTGGAGTTCTACTCGCATTAGATTCAATAACTGAGAGTGCATGACGAATAGATTCACGACCTATCCAATAACCGGCACCCTCATCACCCAAAAGATATCCCCATCCACCGATTTGATGGGTTTTCCCCTCCTCATCTATTGCAAATGAAACAGATCCCGTACCTGCATAAAGCAAAATTCCGTTTCCTTCAGTGAAGTTAGCTCTGTACGCAAGTTCAATATCAGAAACAATCTGTGAGTCACATTCAAATACTAACTTGATCTGATTTTGAATTGAACCATCTTGCATGACACCTGTAATACCCATATAAACAGAGTCAACTCTTAACTCTTTAATCTGCACCTTTATCTCACTCAAAACCTTTTGCATCCGGGCTAGAGAGCTTTCGCGATACAGGTGTCCATCCATCGCTTCCTGCTGCCCAGATAAGATCAGACCATTCTCATCAATTAGAGCCCACTTCGTCGCTGATGCTCCAGCGTCTATCCCCAAATAATGCATGCTCTAGCCTTTCACAGCACCAGCGGTAAGACCTTTAATGAACTGCTCAGAAAGGATCAAGTACAAAACAATTAATGGCAAGGCAGCCATTGTTAAGCCTGCAAACAAAACACCCCATTGCGAAGCGTACTGTCCAAAGAACACGGTCAAACCTTGCATGATGGTCTTATTCTCCGGGCTCTGTAAGAAAACAAGAGGCAGAAAGAAATCATTCCAGATTGGAATTGCTGAATAAATCGCAACAATTGCTAATCCTGGGCGGACTAAAGGCATGAGCACTCTCGTTAATAGCTGAAACTCATTTGCTCCATCAATGCGAGCGGCATTATCTAGATCTGCAGGTAAAGATCTGAAAAATCCACTCATGATAAATACTGCTGCTGGTAAGGCACCAGATGCGTAGACGAGGATCAATCCAAAATGTGAGTCCAATAGATTCATCCACTTGAGTTGAATAAAGAGAGGAAGGATGGCGAGCTTGGCAGGAATCAACATGCCAGTTAAAACAAAGCCAAAAATCAAAGCATTGCCTTTGAAGTTATAGCGACCTAAAACGAATCCTGCGCCAAGGGCGAAGATCAGAATCAGGATCAGGGAACCACCTGTAACTATCAGAGAGTTCTTCAAATATGTTGCAAAAGCACCATCTGACCAAACTTGTTGGAAGTTTTCCCAATGTGGATCTCTAGCCAATGAGAAGGGATTTGATGCAAAGCTATTCGTCTCTCTGAGTGAAGAATTGAATAAAAAGAAGACGGGCATAAGAACTAGTAAGGCGTTAAAGATCAAAACAGCTCTAAAAAATAATTTGGATGCAAGGAGTGAGATCACTGCTCAACCTCCCGCTTTCTTAACAAGTGCTGTCCAATGGCTGCACCTAACCCAACAATCAAAAAGATCAGGACCCCAAGTGCCGATCCAACACCAACCTCATTTGCATTTGAATCTACCGAGCCAAATGAAAGTCGATAAAACATAAGTGCCAAAGTGTCGGTAGAGCCCGCTGGGTTACCGTTCGATCCACCCAAAACAAAAGGAAGGTCAAACCATTCAAAGGCCCCAATAAAGGTGAGAATGGTGATGATCGTCATTGATGGCGCTAACAGAGGAAACATGATCTTTCTAAATATCTGACCCTCAGTTGCACCATCAATTCGAGCCGCTTCTATGAACTCTTGGTTAATTGCATTTAGTCCAGCGAGAAAGATAATTGCGGGAAATCCAACCCAACGCCAAAGGTTGATAAAGACCAAAGTTGGTAATGCAGTACTGGTGCTTCCTAACCAAGGCTTAGCTAGATTTTCGAGTCCAAGATCTGTTAAAAGCATGTTGATTGGTCCGTAGTATGGATCTAACAAGACCTGCCACATATAGCCGACCACCACAAGTGAGAAAATCACTGGCAAGAAAGTTACAGTTCTAAAAAATCTTTGTCCGCGCTTTAGTTGGAAGAGCGCGTATGCAATCAGCAAACCTAGTGATGTCTGCAAAATCATAATTCCGATAAAAACTAAGGTGTTATGGCGCAAAGCCATAAAAAACTGATCTCTAAATGGATACTCAAATAATCTTTGAAAATTGACCAGGCCTGCAAAGCCACCACGCTGGAAACCCTCCCATTTAAAAAATGCATAACTAAGAGTTGTTAATGCAGGCAATGTCGTAAAGATCAGAATCGTGGCTAATGCAGGGGTCAGAAGCAAAACAATGTACTTACGTTGCTCTTGCTTCAATCCGCTGACAGCCATGGTTACCTCCCGATTAACTTTACAAATGAAAACATTGGGCGCAGGTAGGTACCTGCGCCCAATGTCAGTTTCTTAGTTTTTACCCTTTTGAGGTGCGTACCATGATGCAACTGCTGTCTGAACATCCTTAGCTAACTGCTCAGGTGTTGTTCCACCTGTAATTAGTTTCTGGAAACCAGGCTGCAAGATATTTGAGCTTGTTGGTGTCGCATAACGGAAACCAACAACGTTCAAGAATGGAGTTCCAAGTGATGTGCGGCCAGTATTAATTGCCTTCACCACTGGATCTGTGATCTTTACGTATGGTGCTGTTGGAATAAATGCAATCTCGTCAACTAGTGCTTGACCAAACTCCTTTGAAGCAAGGAAGTTAAGGAACTTGATTGATGCCGCCTTGTTAGCGGTTTTAGCGTTAATCGCATAAGCACCATCTGCCCAAGTTGAGACGTACTTCTTTGCTCCTGCAACCTTAGCCACTGGAGGAATCCAGCCAGCCTGTAATGATGGATTCAAGCTACGGAAATATCCAAGCTCGTAGTTTCCACCAAGGTAGAAGGCAGCTTTTTCATTAGCGAAAAGTCCACGTGCAGTGTTGTAGTCAATTCCTTCAAATGAAGGAGGCATGAATGCAGCCAAATCTTTAACTGCCTTCAGGCTCGCTACGTAAGCCTTGTCCGTGAATGTCTTCTTTCCTGCTGCAACATCATTGAAGAACTGTGTTCCACCATAGAAAGTTGGTCCAACAGTTGCATGAAGTTGCTCAAGTGCAGGTCCGTTTCCACCAGCATTTCCGATTGGCAGCATTCCTGCAGCCTTAACCTTCTTGAATGCGTTTAGTAACTGCTCCCAGTTTGTTGGAAGTGCCTTAACGCCCGCAGTCGCCAACATATCTGGGTTGTAGAAAATTCCCATCGCAGAAATTGCGTATGGGTATCCGTACTGCTTCTTATCTTGGTAACCCTGTGCTCCTGCAAGAATTCCTGCTTGAAGTTTTCCAAGCGCTGGAACATCCTTAGTTGTTAAGGCTAAGAAATTTCCTGCGTCTGAAAGGTTGGCCATTCCGCCATAAGGGCGCATCTGAATGATATCTGGTCCCTTACCTGCTGTGAGAGCAGTTGAAACAATTGCGTTGTACTCAGTGTTTAGATACGGAGTGAACTTAACTGTAATTCCTGGATTCTTAGCTTCGAACTTTGCGATCTGACCTTCATAGAAAGCCTTATCTTCTGTGCGCCAGCTCCAAAATGTCAGTTCAGTAGCTGCGCTAGCTGACTGTGCTGTAACTACTGGTACGGCAATAGCCGATACAGCAACTACCGCTGCTAGCAGACCGCGTAGGCGGCGAGATGCGATTTTCACTTATTTCCTCCTCTAGTGCGGGACTTGGTTGGCGACAGAAGAACACCCTCGTTGCCTTCTATCTTTTTACCGGAGCGGCTTCCCACGGCCGTTCTGGACTGATCCAGAGCAGACTTTGTGCCACTCCAGTTTCTCTGTGCCAATGCGACACAGAGACAATCGACCACCGTTAGCTGTGCAATGCGACTCGATGTCGCTCCGCTTCGGAAGGTGGTTTCCCGTGCAGATGTATGAAGAACAAAATCTGAAATTGCGGTTGCGGTACTTCTGATGGCGTTTGTAATCAAAATAATTGTTACACCTCGTGCCTTGAACTCTTCTATAACTTCAACAACATCCAAAGTCGTTCCGCTATGGCTAATTGCGACTAAGCAATCACCTGGGTTGAGTAGTGAGACCGAAGTGAGCGCTGTGTGTGCATCTCTCCATGCAACAGCATTTTTTCCTTGACGGTTTAACTTGAGCTGTAGATCCATAGCAACATAACCACTAGATGCCAAACCAAAAATTCCAATTGTCGGGGCTTTATCCCAGATCTCTACAACTTTTTTGAAACTAGCTACATCTAAACGCTCTGCTGTAGTTTGAATCGCACGAGAATCTGCAAGTGCAATCTTGCGAATGATCTCTTCTATTGAATCATCTGTTGTGATTCCGCTATCGAGTTCTGAGGTAGCTGAAAAATTCAACCCAAGTCGACTAACTTCACTTACAAGCGCCATTCTGAATTCTGGATATCCCTTGTATCCAATTGCTTTGCTAAAGCGAACAACGGATGCGACTGAGGTTGTTGAAAAATCAGCAAGCTGAGTGATATTCATTTGTGAGACACGAATTGGATCTGATAAGACGCAGTTTGCGATTAACGCTTCGCTTGCATGAAATGAGTTAAAGGAGTTTTTAATTTCACCCAGGAGGTCGCTGAAGTTATCGCCAGGTAGTGGCGCGACAGCTGACCTCTTCGTCATCAGAACCCTTCATGAAAATAAGCTTCAAGAAATACTTGAGTTGGTGAAAATTATCGCTCAAACACGCTGGGGTCAAGAGAAAAATGGTAACGAAATACCGTTATTTAAGGGCTTCTCGGATTCTATTTGATGAAGCTTGCAACCTCTCCCGTGCTGCGGCAGGCTCAATATTCAAGAGCAACATCAGAATTGCAACTTTAACTTCATGGCCAGAAGCTTTGAGAGCATCTGTTGACTCTTGCTTCGAAGCGCCCGTGGCCTTTTCAATTATTCTGACCGCACGGTCCTGAAGCTTTTCATTGCTGATCTGAAGATCAACCATGAGATTCCCAAAAGTCTTACCTAATCGAACCATCGATATTGTCGAGATCATATTCAACACCATCTTCTGCGCCGTTCCTGATTTCAATCGTGTTGATCCTGCCAAGAGCTCAGGCCCAGAATCGACATCCAGTGCGTGATCGCTTATTTTTCCAGCTTCTGAATCCGGATTACATGTAATTGCAATTGTTAATGCTCCAACACTCTTGGCGTAAGTAAGTCCTCCAAGAACATAAGGGGTTCTTCCGCTTGCTGCAATTCCGACGACAACATCTAGCTGAGAAACCTTTGCAGCTTTCAGATCTGCCGCACCTAACTCTGGTTTATCTTCTGCACCTTCTGCCGGGCTACGTAATGCTGAATCTCCACCAGCAATAAAGGCAACAACTTGATCGGTTGATACTGAAAATGTTGGACCGCATTCTGCTGCGTCTAATACACCTAGTCGTCCTGAAGTTCCCGCGCCCATATAAATTAAGCGTCCGCCTTGAAGCATTCGATCTACAACTCCATCAATTGCCTTTTCAATTCTAGGCAAAACTAATGAAACTGCTTTTGGAACTTCAGTGTCACTCTCATTCATCGCTTGCAATAACTCTGAAACTGTCATTACATCTAGCATTTGGAACTTAGAATCAACTTGCTCAGTTCGCAGCAAACCTAATTCTGGTTCTTTGTGAAAGTTCGTCATAGTTTCTAAAGAATAGGGCAGATGTCGGAAAGTATCTAGCCTCAATAAAACCCCTACACTTCACCCATGATTCGCTACGCCCGCAAAGAGGATGCTCCACGCATACTTCAGCTCATAAAAGAGCTTGCTGAGTATGAAAAAGCACCGTTAGAGGCTAAAGCCACTCTCGAGCAGATCGAAGAGACAATCTTTGGCGACAATCCAGTTGCTTACTGCCATGTTGCAGAAGATAACGGCCTAGTCGTCGGGATCTCTATTTGGTTTCTTAACTACTCAACATGGGTTGGCAAGCCAGGTGTCTACCTTGAAGATCTCTACGTTGATCCCGCATACCGCGGTAAAGGTTACGGTTTAGCTTTCCTAAAAGAGTTAGGAAAGATCTGCGTTGAACGCGATTATGAAAGATTGCAGTGGTGGGTTCTCGATTGGAACCAACCAAGCATCGACTTCTACACATCCTTAGGTGCAGTGCCCATGGATGAGTGGACTG
>JACCEB010300459.1_pt1 | contig 14376 bp, 15 predicted proteins | sample 7454761 | NCBI WGS metagenome assembly JACCEB01 (sample SAMN15323454, study PRJNA562643) | freshwater metagenome | isolation source: river surface water | place: USA:Blue River Watershed | collected 2017-08-18 | reverse complement strand
GGGCGAGTCGCTGGACCTGCCGGTGACGCGGCAATGATCGACCTCTACTCGATGGCCACGCCCAACGGCCACAAGGTGCACATCATGCTCGAGGAGTGCGGCTTGCCGTCCGGCCCATGCGGATCGACGATGGCCGGTATCTTGTTGTTCGGCGAGATCGCGAGGAATTCCGGCTTGAACTGGTCGCCGGCACCGATGTCGATGTGGTGCACGCGATAAGGCAGCCCGCACTCCTCGAGCATGATGTGGACTTTGTGGCCGTTCGGCGTGGCCATCGAGTAGAGGTCGATCATTTTTTGTTGCGGTTGTGGCGGTGGTATGGATGGTTGGCAGAGTGTATGACAACGGAGTCCGGCTCGCGCCGGGCTGACGAATTGAAAGCCGACAGCCTTTAAGACGTCGTCCCAGCGAAGGCTGGGACCCAAGGTCGCATCGCCACGAACAGGGCCACGGGTTGAACAACGATGGATCCCGGCTTTCGCCGGGATGACGGTTCAGGGGGCATCGGCTTTTACACCGTCACCCCGTCACAGGCCGGGGGCTCAGTGACTTTGTTCGCCGGCGACATCAGCCGGCGACGCACCAGGTCACGAACGCGTCACCGGCAGCTCCAGCGATTCACCCGGAAGGCTAACGTATTTCGCCAGTTCCAGCTTGGCGATCGCATTCCGGTGCACCTCGTCCGGACCATCGGCCAGTCGCAGCGTGCGGTTGTGCGCCCACAGGGCCGCGAGCGGGAAGTCGTCGGATACGCCGCCGCCGCCGTGCGCCTGGATCGCCCAGTCAATCACCTGCTGCGCGACGTTCGGCGCGAGTACCTTGATCATTGCGATCTCGCTCTTCGCGACTTTGTTGCCAACGGTATCCATCATGTACGCCGCCTTCAGCACCAGCAGGCGTGCGCTGTCGATCATGATGCGCGACTCGGCGATGCGCTCGCGCCAGACGCCTTGTTCGGAAATCTTGCGACCGAAGGCAACGCGTGAGTCGAGTCGCTTGCACATCAGCTCGAGCGCGCGCTCGGCCGTGCCGATGGCGCGCATGCAATGATGGATGCGGCCCGGGCCCAAACGGCCTTGCGCGATCTCGAAGCCGCGGCCTTCGCCGAGCAGGATGTTCGACGCCGGCACGCGCACCTTGTCGAAGACCATTTCGCAATGGCCGTGCGGCGCATCGTCATAGCCAAACACCGACAGCGGCCGGATCACGGTCACGCCCGGGGTGTCGGCCGGCACCAGGATCATCGACTGCTGCGCATGGCGCGGTCCTTCCGGATCGGTCTTGCCCATCACGATGTAGATCTTGCAGCGCGGATCGCCGGCGCCGGAGATCCACCACTTGCGGCCATTGATCACATACTCGTCGCCCTGACGCTCGATGCGCGTGCCGATGTTGGTCGCATCGGAGGATGCGACCTCCGGCTCCGTCATCGCGAAGGCCGAGCGCATCTCGCCGCGCAGCAGCGGCTCCAGCCATGCGGTCTTGTGCGCCTCGGTGCCGTAGCGCTCGATGGTCTCCATGTTGCCGGTGTCCGGCGCGGAGCAGTTGAACACCTCGGGCACCCACGGGATGCGGCCCATGATCTCGCACAGCGGCGCGTAGTCGAGGTTGGACAGTCCCTCGGGCGCACGATGCGATTGCGGCAGGAACAGGTTCCACAGGCCCTGCGCGCGCGCGATCGGCTTGAGCTCTTCGACAATCTCGGTCGGGATCCAGCGGTTGCCCTTCTCGCGACCGTTGCGGTCGACTTCTTCCTTGTAGCGGCGCTCGTTCGGATAGATGTGGTCATCCATGAACTTCAGCAGCTTCTCCCGCAATGCCTGGCAACGGTCCGAATACGCAAACTCCATCGTGGTCTCCTCACTAGTGGTTTTGTGATGCGTGAAATCGTGATGCTTGAATGGTTGATGCCTGAAATCGACTGACCGTCCTACAGCGCCTTCGCGCCGGACGCATACGCCCAGCCCATCTCGGCCATCGGGCGCGCAGCCTGTCCGCTGCGCAACGCCTGCTCGCTGGACGCGGTGCCCTCCTGATGGCGCTTCATGATCCCCTGCAGGATGCCCGCCATGCGGAACATGTTGTACGCAAGGTAGAAGCGCAGATCCTCCTTGTTGACCGCAATGCCGGTACGCTCGCTGTACTTCGCGACGTACTCGTCCTCGGTCGGGATGCCGAGCGATGGCAGGTCGAGTCCGCCAATGCCGCGGAACAGGCCGGGCGCGATGTGCCAGCTCATGCAGTGATACGAGAAATCGGCCAGCGGGTGCCCGAGCGTCGACAGCTCCCAGTCGAGCACCGCGAGGATGCGCGGCTCGGTCGGATGGAAGATCATGTTGTCGAGCCGGTAGTCGCCATGCACGATGGTGGTGATCTCGCCGGCCGGGATATTCTGCGGCAGCCAGTCGATCAGCGCGTCCATTGCCGCGATCTGTTCGGTCTCGGCCGCCTTGTACTGTTTCGTCCAGCGGTCGATCTGGCGCGCGAAGTAATTGCCCGGCTTGCCGAAGCTCTCCAGCCCGAGCGCCCGGTAATCGAGGCTGTGCAGCTGCGCGATTACACGGTTCATTTCGTCATAGTGCGCGGCGCGCTGTTCGCGCGTCATGCCCGGCAGCGACTGGTCCCACAGCACGCGCCCGTCGACGAATTCCATCAGGTAGAACGCGCGCCCGATCACGGATTCGTCGACGCACAGCGCGTGTTGGCGCGCGACCGGGAAGCCGGCTTTGGACAGCGCATCCATCACGCGGTACTCGCGGTCGATCGCATGCGCGGACGGCAGCAGCTTTGCGGCCGGCGCCGGCTTGGTGCGCAGCACGTAGCGCTGCTGGCCGGCGGTGAGCCGGAAGGTCGGGTTCGACTGGCCGCCCTTGAACTGCTCGATCTGCAGTTCGCCGGCAAAGCCTGCCACATGCTCGCGCATGTACGCGGCCAGCGCACCGAGGTCGACCTTCATGCGCTCCGATACGGGTTGGGTGCCTTCGAATTCTTCGTACATCGCTTTCGGTCTCCGCAGGTCCTGGGCGTGCGTTGCGTGGTCAGACGCCGCGTGCGCGGCGGTACTGGTGGAACAGCGCTTCCATCGTCGTGCCGCGCGATTCGGCCTGCAGCTGCGACAGCGGCGAGTAGTTCACCACGCGCACCACCCAGTCGGCCGGCGCCTGTCCGACGTCGAGCACGTTCAGGCAGCCGGCCGTCTGCGCCAGATTGCCGAGGAACAGACGCTGGCCTGTCAGCGCGTACGACAGGATCGCGCGGTTGACGCCGCCATGCAGCACCAGCAGCACGGTGTCCCAGTCGGGATCGGCGCGCAACTTGTCGATGCCCGGATGGATGCGGTCCATCAGCCCGCCGACGGTCTCGCCGCCGAGGAAGCGCTTGTCCTCCGGCGGCACGCCCTCGAACGCGCCGGTGAAGGCTTCCTTCAGTTCGGCGTCGGGAATGTTGGCCAGCTTGCCGCCGCGGATCTCGACGAATTCCGGCCAGTGTTCGAGTTCGACCTGCTGGCCGGTCTCGGTCAGTACGCGCCCGGCGGTTTCGACGGTGCGCGGCAGGCCCGACACGATCACGCGGTCAAAGCGCACGCCGGCTTCGGCGAATACGCGGCCGGCGGCGGTCGCCTGCATGCGGCCCTGTTCATTCAGCGGGACCAGTTCGGGCAGCACCGGCTTGCCGGCGCTGTCGAAATACGTGACGCTGCCGTGGCGCATCAGGTAGACGCGCCGGCGGGGGTTGAAACTCATTTGTAGACAGCCTTTCGTTTTTCGAGGAAGGCGGTGATGCCCTCGAGGCCGTCGCGGTGATGCAGGCTGTCGACGAAGCTGCGTTTCTCTGCTTCGAAATGCGCCTGCAGCGTGTTGGACGGCGCGTCGCGCAGCAACGCCTTGATGTTCATCGCAGCGTTCGGCGAGATCGCTGCCAGCTGGTCGCCCCAGGCCAGCGCGGTGGCCAGCGCCTCGCCATCGGCGCTGATGCGGTTGACCACACCGGCCTGGTGCAACCGTGCGGCGGTGACCGGCTGGCCTTCGAGCAGGATCTCGGTCGCCAGCTGCCGCGGCAGCGACTGCGACAGGAACCACGATCCGCCGCCATCGGGTGTGAGGCCGACCTTCGAATACGCCATCACGAATTTTGCCGACTGCGCGGCCACAAGCAGGTCGCAGGCCAGCGCCAGCGAAAAGCCGGCGCCGGCCGCCGGGCCTTCGACAGCAGCGATCACCGGCTTGCTGCAGTCGCGAATCGCCGCGATCCAGCCGTGCAGCCGGTCGATGGATTCGGCCTGCACCGCGCGTTCCTTCGCGCGGTTCTCCAGCAGCCGGTGCAGGTTGCCGCCGGCGCAGAACACGCCGCCGGCGCCGGTCAGCACGATCGCTCGCACTTCATGGTCGCGTTCGGCAGTCTCGAGCGCTTCGACGCCGGCCGCATACATGTCGGGATGCAGCGCATTCTTCGCGCCGGGATTGGACAGCGTCAGCACCAGCGTCTGGTCATGGCGCGAGGCGAGCAGTTCTGCAGGCATGGGGGGGAGGTGATCGGGTTTTGTTATCGAGGGGAATGATAGACTGCATGCCCCAGGATGGAAACCACCCGACCCGACCTCAGAAGGAGACAGGATGCTCACATTGTGCGGATTTGCGGCCAGCAATTACTACAACAAGGTCAAGCTCGTATTGCTCGAAAAGGGCATACCGTTTGAGGAAAAATTGCAGTGGATCGACGGCTCGGCGGAACTGCGCGAGAAGTCGCCGTTGGGCAAAGTGCCGTTCTTCGAGATCGGCGGACAGACGCTGTGCGAATCGCAGGTGATGGTCGATTACGTCGAGTCGGTCTATCCGCAGAACCCGTTGCTGCCGAAAGATCCGCTGGCCGCCGCGAAGGTGCGCGAGCTGATCCAGTTCATCGAACTGCACCTCGAACTGGTCGCGCGCGAACTCTACGCGGAGGCCTTTTTCGGAGGGAAAATCAGCGATGAGACGAAGCAGCGCGTGCAAAAACTGCTGAAGCGACATGCCGCTGCGTTTGGCAAGCTGGCGAAGTTCGATCCCTATATCGCCGGTCCTTCGTTCACGCTGGCCGATTGCGTCGCCGGCGTGCACCTGCCGCTGGTGTCGATGGCGACGAAGGCCATCTATGGCGAAGACATGCTTGCCGCTTACCCGGTGCGGGACTACATGAAGCTGCTCGGCGAGCGCCCTGCGATGCAACGCGTGACGGCAGACCGGAAGGAAAGCGCGGTGCTGCTGCAGCAACGGATCGCGGCGCAAAAAGCCGCTGCCTGAAACACCGGACACGCGTGAAAACGGCCTCTTGCAGAGGCAGTTTTTATTTCCAAAACCAAGTCTTCACACGCGAGTTTTGTCGTGCATTTACAGCTTTGACAGCCTTTCGATCGCCGTCTTCAGCGTCTGCTCCCGTTTGGCGAAGCAGAAGCGCACGATGCCGGACTCACGCGGCTGGTCATGGAATGCGGACATGGGTATCGCGGCCACGCCGATCTCGGTGGTCAGCCAGCGGCAGAAGGCTTCTTCCGGCAGATCCGACACCTCACGATAGTCGACGCACTGGAAATAGGTGCCCGGCGCCGGCAGCAGGCGGAAGCGGGTGCGCGAAAGACCGTCACGGAACAGGTCGCGCTTGTGTTCGTAGAACGGCGCAAGGTCGAGGTAGGGCGCCGGGTCCTGCATGTAGGTCGCCAGCCCGTGCTGCATCGGCGCATTCACGGTGAACACATTGAACTGGTGCACGCGGCGGAACTCCGCCGTCAGCATCACCGGCGCAGCGACGTAGCCGACCTTCCAGCCGGTCACATGATAGGTCTTGCCGAAGCTCGACACGACGAAGGCGCGGCTGGCGAGTTCCGGATGGCGGCAGACGGACTCGTGCCGGCGCTCGTCATACACCATGTGCTCGTAGACTTCGTCGGACAGCAGCAGCACCTGCGTGCCGCGCAGGATGTCGGTCAGCCGGGCGATGTCGTCTTCGCCGAGGACCATGCCGGTCGGGTTGTTCGGCGAATTCAGGATCAGCAGCCGCGTCTTCGGCGTGATGGCCGCGGCCACACGGTCCCACGGTATCGCGTAACCGTCGTCGCCGAGCGTCATCTGCACCGGGACCGGCGTGCCGCCGGCCAGCGCAATCGCCGGCAGGTAACTGTCATAGATCGGCTCGATCACGATGACTTCGTCGCCGGGATGCACGCAGCACAGCACGGCCGTCAGGATCGCCTGGGTCGCGCCGGCGGTCACGGTGATCTCGCTGTCGGGGTCGTACAGCCCGCCGTACAGGAAAGCGATCTTTTGTGCGATTGCCTGCCGCAGCGGCGGCGCACCGGCCATCAGCGGGTACTGGTTGAAGCCCTGCCGCATCGCCTCGTCGACCGCATCGATCAGGCGTGGATCGCAGTCGAAATCAGGAAAGCCCTGCCCGAGGTTGACGGCATTGTGCCGGCCGGCCAGCGCCGACATGACGCTGAAGATCGTGGTGCCGACGCGCGGCAGCTTGGAGACCAGCGGAGCCAGCGACGGCGGCGCGGCGGTCGCCGGCAACGGGGCGAGCGCGCGTGCTGCGTCGTCCGGCGGCGGAGGAAGGTTCTGTTGCATGGGAATGTAATCGTTAAATTTGTACCTATTTTAGCGTCGCTGCGGCGGCCGGCGCCTGCTGGCGCGCATCGACCCACTGCGCGGGCGACAGGATCTCGAACAGTCCGAGCTTGCGGGTGCGGCGCGCGAGCTTCAGCAGCGCCTTGTCCTTTGACAGCAGCAGGGCGGCGTTGCTGGCGGCGGCGGCTTCAAGGAATTTCTGGTCGTCCGGGTCCTTGCAGACCGGCAGCGTGGCTGCCACAGACGTGCCTTCGACCAGCGTGATCCAGCGGTCGAATTCGGCCAGCGCGGCGCGCTGTGCGGTGTCGTCCAGTCCCAGTTTCGTGTAGGCGAGCACCAGCGTCCATTCCATCCGGCAGTCGGCGCGCGTGACGGTTTCAATGTCGCCGGCCTGCATGGCGTCGAGCAGCGGCTGCCAGCGCGGGTCGCGAAAGACGAACAGGTCGAGACAGACGTTGGTGTCAAGGACAATGCGTTGCGGCGGTTTCGGTATCATTCGGAAAAATTTTCACAAGGGGCGCAGCCTGCCTGATGCCCCGCAGCCTGCCAATGCTGATCGTACTTTCGCCCGCCAAGACCCTCGACTACGAAACGCCCGTCAACGTGGCCAAGGCCACCGAACCGGATTTTATCCCGCGCTCTGCCGAGCTGGTGTCGGTGCTGCGCGAGATGCCGCCGGCGTCCATCGCCAGCCTGATGAAGATTTCGGATCCGCTCGCGCAGCTGAATGTTGCGCGTTTCGCGAGCTGGTCAGAGACTTTCAGTCACGACAATGCACGCCAGGCGCTGCTGGCCTTCGACGGCGATGTCTACGACGGCCTCGACGCGCGCAGCCTCGACAGGAAGCAGCTCGACTGGGCGCAGCGCCACTTGCGCGTGCTGTCCGGCCTGTACGGGCTGCTGCGTCCGCTCGACCTGATGCAGCCTTACCGGCTGGAGATGGGCACGAAGCTGGCGAACCCGCGCGGCCGCGACCTGTACGCGTTCTGGGGCGACGAGATCACGCAGGCGCTGAACAAGGCGCTGGCAGCGGCAAAGTCGACCGCGCTGATCAACCTTGCATCGGAGGAGTATTTCAAGTCGGTCAGGCCGGCGCTGCTTGATGTGCCGGTGGTGACGCCGGTGTTCGAAGACTGGAAGGGCGGCAAGTACAAGATCATCTCGTTTTTCGCCAAGCGTGCGCGCGGGATGATGGCGCGCTATGCGATCGAGCACGGTATTACCGATCCGGAAGAACTGAAGGGCTTCGATCGCGACGGCTATGCGTTCGACGAGGCGGCGTCCAAGCCGCAGCAGTGGGTGTTCCGCCGCCGCGCGGAGTGACGACGGGGAAGTGCGGACGGGGCAGGCGGGCGGCGCGGGCCTGCCGGCCGGAGGCAAGGCCGGGCGTTCAGCCGGCCTGCACGGGAAACATTACCAGATCTGCCACCAGGGCTTGACCTCGACCGGCGTCCTGACCGTCTCGTTGCTGTCATCGCCCTTGTAGTTGAGGTCGTACACGCGTTTGGCGTCGTTGCTCAGGTCTTTCATGCCCATCGCGTCATATGCGAGGATCTGCACGCGCAGCGCGCTTTTCACCGCGCCGGTGGCCGGGTAGTTGCGGATCACGTTCTGCGCGCGGTTGGCTGCGGCCACGAAGGCGCCCTTGCGATAGTAGAAGCGGGCGACATGCACTTCGTATTGCGCCATTGCCTCGATCAGGTAGCGCAGGCGGTCGCGCGAGTCGTCGGCGTAGCGGCTGTCGGGGAAACGGTCGATCAGCTGCTTGAACGCGTCGAATGCCGCGCGCGCTGCTTTCGGGTCGCGCTCGCTCGGGTCCTGTGAGCTGACGAAATCGAACAGGCCCTTCTTGTCGTTGAAGTTGGCCAGTCCGCGCAGGTAATACATGTAGTCCACGTTTTCGTGGTTCGGGTGCAGGCGGATGAAGCGCTCGACCGCCGCCAGGCACTGCGCCTGCTCGTTCTGCTTGTAGTACGCATACGCGACTTTCATCTGCGCCTGCTGCGCATAGCGGCCGAACGGATAGCGCGATTCGAGCTTCTCGAAGTACTGGATCGCCTTCGGGTAATTGCCCCCGTTCAGCTCGTCGGACGCCTCCGCGTATAATTTGTCCGCAGACCAGCCCTTGGTCTCATCCGGTTTTTCGCCCAGCGAGCCGCAGGCCGACAGCATCAGCGCCAGCACGATCAAAGCGAGTTTCAGGAAATTCTTCAGCATGGGAGAGGTCAGGGGCAGGGCCAAGGATGGCGGCGATTATAGCCGATGGAAACTCGCGTGAAACCCGAAAGCAAGCTACTTAACAATGCGCCGGCCGATGCCGCCGCAGTCGATGATATCGACGAATTCGATGCGCCGGCCGGCGATTTGTCGCCGGTCACACTCACCCTCGGTCCCGAACATTGCGGCGTACGGCTCGACAAGGCCTTGTCGGCGCTGTTGCCGCAGTACTCCCGCGGGCGCCTTCAGCAATGGATCGAGGACGGTCTCGTCACCGTCGACGGCCGTCCGGCGAAATCCAAGGCAACGATGCTCGGCGACGAGACCGTGCAGGTGCAGCCGCAGCCGGCCGAGTCCGAACATGCGTTCGCGCCCGAACCGGTGCCGCTGGACGTGCTGCACGAGGATGCCGAACTGATCGTGATCGCCAAGCCGGTCGGACTGGTCGTGCATCCGGCCGCCGGCAACTGGAGCGGCACCATGCTCAACGGCCTGCTGCACCGCTGGCCGCAGCTGGCCGGCGTGCCGCGCGCGGGCATCGTGCATCGTCTGGACAAGGACACCAGCGGGCTGCTGGTGGTCGCGAAGACGCTGACCGCGCAGACCGACCTCGTGCGCCAGTTGCAGGACCGCAGCATGGGGCGTGAATACCTTGCGCTGGTCTGGGGCGAACCGGTGTCCAGCGGCCGCATCGATGCGCCGATTGGTCGTCATCCGCGCGAACGCACGCGCATGGCGGTCAGCAAGTCGCCGCTGGCCAAGCCGGCGGTTACGCACTACCAGAAGGTCGCCACCGGCGTCCTCGACGGCAAGGTCGTCACGCTGCTGCGCTGCCGGCTCGAGACCGGCCGCACGCACCAGATTCGCGTACACCTGCAGTCGATCGGCTTCCCGCTGGTCGGCGATGCGGTGTATGGCAAGCATCACCTGATTTCGGTCTTCCCGCGTCAGGCGTTGCATGCGGAAAAGCTCGCGCTGATCCACCCGGGCAGCGGCGAGGCCTGCGAATGGCGCGCGCCGCTGCCGGATGATCTGGCCGCGCTGCTTGAGCGCGCCGGCATCCGGCCATGAGCCTGCCGACAGTCGCGCTGCACTGGCCGGGGCTTCCGGCCGGCGTCAACGCGCTGTCGACCACGCGACGCGGCGGCATCAGCCGCCCGCCCTTTGATGACGGCGCCGGCGGTGGCGGCCTGAACCTCGGCACCCATGTCGGTGACGATCCCGTCGCGGTCGCGCACAATCGCGCGCTGCTGCGCGCGCAGCTGCCGTCCGAGCCGGCATGGCTGACGCAGGTGCACGGCATGCGCGTGCTCGACGCGTCCGGGGCCATCGGCGCACCGGAGGCGGATGCAAGCATCAGCGACCGGCCAGGCGTGGTCTGCACGATCATGACCGCTGACTGCATGCCGGTACTGCTGGCCGATGCCGGCGGCCGCGTCGTCGGCGCAGCACATGCCGGCTGGCGCGGACTGGCGGCGGGCATTCTGGAAAATACGGTGGAAGCGATGCGCAAGGCAGGCGCAGGGCAGGTGCTGGCGTGGCTGGGGCCGGGCATCGGCCCGTCGGCATTCGAGGTCGGCGACGATGTGCGCGCTGCCTTCGCGCATCTCGGTCCGCAGGCGCCGGCCGCTTTTCATCGGATTGACGGCGTCGCCGGAAAATATCGCGCCGACCTGCCGGCGCTGGCGCGGCTGGCGCTGGCGCGGGCGGGCGTAGCCGACGTGGCCGGCGGCACCGACTGCACAGTCAGTGACCCGGCCCGGTTCTATTCCTACCGCCGCGACCGCGTGACCGGTCGCATGGCGTCGCTGATCTGGCTCAGCTAGCGTCGTCGCCGCGCGTTTCGGCGGGCAGGTTCAGGCTCACCGCCTTCTCTTTTTCCCGCAGCGCCTGCAGTCGCTGTTCCTCGCGCCGCTTCCTGCGCTGGCCCGAACCGCCGACATACAAAATGATCATCGTCGGCAACACGCCATAAAGGAAAAACGTCATAATGCCCGCAATCACCGTCTCTTCGGTGATTGCCATCATCAGCGTCACATAGATCCAACCAACAGCAGCGATATGCACGGCCAGCCTGCAAGAAACAAGAACAACGAAGGATCGTAACACTAACAGCCGGACCGGCAGGCATGGGCGTCGAGGGAAAAAACAAACGGGGAATCGCATGAACCAATCCGAGCGAAGCGCCAGTGCCCAGGCCGCAGCCAGCGAATGGCTGACACAACTGTCTGACCCGAAGAACTGGCAGTCGGTAATGAACCTGATGCAGGCCGGCATGCCGGGCCTCGCCTCCATGCCGGGCATGCCGGCCATGCCGTCGATGCCCAGCCTGTCCGTGCCGCCGGCGATGGTCGCGATGATCCCGCCGGAAAAACTCGCGAAGCTGCAGCAGGACTACCTGCAGGAGATGGCCGCGCTCTGGACCACGGTGGTGTCGCAACGCTCGCCGGAGCTCGGCGACCGGCGCTTTTCCGATCCTTCGTGGAAGAGCAGCCCCCTGCATGCGTTCAATGCCGCTGCCTACCTGCTGAATGCGCGCTTCCTGAACGCGCTGGCCGAATCGATCGAGACCGATGCGAAGACCAAGCGCAAGATCCGCTTCGCCACGCAGCAGGCGATCGATGCGCTGTCGCCGAAGAACTTCCTCGCCACCAATCCCGAGGCGCAGGGCAAGATGGTCGAGACGCGCGGCGAGAGCCTGACGCGCGGCATCATGCACATGCTGACGGACCTGCGCAAGGGACACATTTCCCAGACCGATGAGGAAGCCTTCGAGGTCGGCCGCAATGTCGCCACCACCGAAGGCGCGGTGGTATTCGAGAACGACGTGATGCAGCTGCTGCAGTACCGGCCGCTGACGAAGGAAGTGCATGAACGGCCGCTGCTGTTCGTCCCGCCGTGCATCAACAAGTACTACATCCTGGACCTGCAGCCGGAGAATTCGCTGATCCGCCATGCGGTCGAGCAGGGGCATACGGTGTTTGTGGTGTCGTGGGTGAATCCGGACGCGTCGCTCGGCCACCTGAGCTGGGACGATTACATCGAGCAGGGACCGATCAAGGCAATCGAGGTTGCGCGCGCCATCAGCGGCAGCGAGCAGCTGAACGTGCTCGGCTTCTGCATCGGCGGCACCCTCATTGCGTCTGCGCTGGCCGTGCTGGCCGCGCGTGGCCAGCATCCGGCGTCCAGCCTGACGCTGCTGACGGCGATGCTCGATTTTTCCGACGTCGGCGCGATCGATGTGTATGTCGACGAGATGCAGGTGGCGCAGCGCGAACAGGCGATCGGCAAGGGCGGGCTGATGTCGGGGCGCGATTTTGCCTCGGCCTTCTCCAGCCTGCGGCCGAACGACCTCGTGTGGAATTATTTCGAGAGCAATTACCTGAAGGGCGAGGAGCCGCCGGCCTTCGACCTGCTGTACTGGAACTCCGACAGCACCAACCTGCCGGGCCCGATGTTCTGCTACTACCTGCGCAACATGTACCTGGAGAACCGTCTGCGCGAGCCGGGCGCGCTGTCGGTGGGCGGCGACGCGATCGATCTGGGCAAGGTGCAGCTGCCGGCATTCATCTACGGTTCGCGCGAGGACCATATCGTGCCGTGGGCGAGCGCCTATGCGACCGTCGGGCTGATCAACCAGGGCAAGCGTGCCAACAACCGTTTCGTGCTCGGCGCCTCCGGCCACATCGCCGGCGTCATCAACCCGCCGGCCAAGAAGAAGCGCAGCTACTGGATCAATGACAAGCTGCCGGAAACCGCCGACGCCTGGCTGGCCGGCGCGGCCGAACGTCCGGGCAGCTGGTGGACCGAGTGGACTGCATTCCTTGCCGAGCATGCAGGCGGCAAGACCAAGGCGCCGGCCCGTTACGGCAATGCGCGCCACAAGCCGATCGAGCCCGCGCCGGGGCGCTACGTGCAGGTCAAGGCCGGCTGAAAACCGGCAGGCAGCGCATGCCGGCTGTGCATTGCAATATCTGCCCGGCCGGCACGGCGATCTCTGGACAAGTGGCCGTTCTTCGGGGCTATAATGACCTCGGAGACACGGACTTTTGTCCGGATTATCAATAAGATCGCATCGGTCTGTTGCGACGCAAAACAATGGAATCCCAGATGACCAGCACAAAAAAGTCTTCCGAGCGCCTGATCAAGAAGTACCCGAACCGCCGTCTGTATGACACGCAGACCAGTTCGTACATCACCCTTGCCGATGTGAAGCAGCTCGTGCTCGGCAACGAGGACTTCAAGGTGGTTGACGCGAAGACCGAGGAAGACCTGACCCGCAGCATCCTGCTGCAGATCATCCTCGAGGAAGAGGCGAGCGGCCAGCCGATGTTCTCCAGCGCCGCGCTGGCGCAGATCATTCGTTACTACGGCCATGCGATGCAGGGCATGATGGGTTCCTACCTCGAGAAGAACATCCAGGTGTTCATCGACATCCAGAACAAGATGGCGGAAAACTCGAAGGGCCTGATGGACGAGAAGACCTTCAGCCCCGAGATGTGGACCCAGTTCATGAGCGTGCAGGCGCCGATGATGCAGGGGATGATGAGCAACTACATCGAACAGAGCAAGAGCCTGTTCCTGCAGATGCAGGAACAGATGCAGAGCCAGGCGAAGAATGTGTTCGGCGCGTTTCCCTTCCCCGGGGTCGGCGGCGTGCGTTCCGATGGCAATTGATTAACGCCGCCTCCCGTCCGGGAGGCTGGCGGCAAACAGGTAAAATGGCGGTCGCGCATGGCGTGCCCGCCATTTGTCTTTTTGAACATTCCCCCAGGTTTTCATGTCCAGCAATCCGCCCATTCCCCCGAAAGTCGGTTTCGTCTCCCTCGGCTGCCCCAAGGCCCTGGTCGACTCCGAGCAGATCCTCACCCAACTGCGCGCGGAGGGCTACGAGACCGCGAAGTCGTATGACGGCGCTGACCTTGTGATCGTCAATACCTGCGGCTTCATCGACGCGGCCGTGCAGGAGTCGCTGGATGCGATCGGCGAGGCGCTCAACGAGAACGGCAAGGTGATCGTCACCGGCTGCCTCGGCAGCAAGAAAGATGCGGCCGGCGAGGACATCGTGCAGAAGGTGCACCCGAAGGTGCTGGCCGTGACCGGCCCGCATGCGCTCGGCGAAGTGATGGACGCGGTCCACCTGCACCTGCCGAAGCCGCACGAACCCTTCCTCGACCTCGTGCCGGCACAGGGCGTGAAGCTGACGCCGAAACACTATGCGTACCTGAAGATTTCCGAAGGCTGCAACCACCGCTGCAGCTTCTGCATCATCCCGTCGCTGCGCGGCGACCTCGTGTCGCGCCCGGTGGCCGAGGTGATGCTCGAGGCCGAGAACCTGTTCAAGTCCGGCGTGAAGGAACTGCTGGTGATCTCGCAGGACACCAGCGCCTACGGCGTCGACGTCAAGTTCCGCACCGGCTTCTGGAACGGCCGCCCGATCCGCACGCACATGACCGATCTGGTGCGCGCGCTCGGCGAGCTGGCCAAGCAACATGACGCCTGGGTGCGCCTGCATTACGTGTACCCGTATCCGCACGTGGACGAGGTGATCCCGCTGATG
>JACCEB011839249.1_pt1 | contig 14378 bp, 12 predicted proteins | sample 7454761 | NCBI WGS metagenome assembly JACCEB01 (sample SAMN15323454, study PRJNA562643) | freshwater metagenome | isolation source: river surface water | place: USA:Blue River Watershed | collected 2017-08-18 | reverse complement strand
CAATAAATTAAATAAAGAATCATATTATGTTTCATATGTTCATAAAGATAGACCTTATGGTGGATACTCAAAGTATTCCTATCCTAGACATTTATGTTCGCAAGAATGTCTTAATGAGTTTGAAAAAAATAGTAGATGTAATTTATGCCATATTATTATTTATGATGATGCATTAATAAAAGAAGGATATGATGACTATTTATATTGTAATGATAAAGATATTTGTAATTTGGGAAATAATACATGTTATAATCTGAAATTTAAGAAAACAAAAGTTAAAAGTAATTTATAGATTGAATTTATTAAAAATTGATTTAATAATTAATTGTTTATTATATTAATATAATAAAAATGGAAGAACCAGTTAATAATCGAGTTCCAGTTAATTGCAATGAATGGTGTGAATGTTTAGAAACAAATGATACAACTAACAATTATAGTATCGGTTGCACAATATATTGCTGTCCAATTAAATTCCCATTAAATTTAGTTTTTTGCGGACCTTGTACTTTGATTAATATTATTTGTAATAAATATAATCATACAGATAAAAAAAATTATTTATGCTAATTATACTTCAAAATAAAATTTAACATTATTATTTTTAAGTAAATTATAAACACCTATATCAATTTGTAGTTCTACAATAAAGAGTTTACGTTCAATGATTGAAATAACAGATGGATATTTTTGTTTATTAGCATGTGCTATCATTTGTTCTTTTAATACTTTTGTCTGTCGTTCAACTTCTTTAAGTTTACTTTGATAAATCATATCATTTAATTGTTCATTGTATTCTTTAAATTCTGGATTTGCGTCTTTTTCAAAGAATGCTTTGCGTTTATCTAATTCATTATTAATAATCTGTTTGAATAATGCAGGTTGTTCATTTGGACTTCCCAGTAAAAATTTAAGAAGTGTTCGTTTGCGATTATTAGGCTCCATCACAATAGTGGATGTCATATTTCAACTCAAATTATATAATGTTATTAAGTAAAAACTTTTCAATTTTTCCAAAGTTTTATATAAAAAATATTGATTAATTTACTCTAAATTATTAAAGATTAAGTATAATGTCCTATCAAGAATATAATAAGAGCAATGCATGTAATATGAGTAAAACATCAGACTTTTGTGATTTATGCCAAAAAGAAGAATGGAAAACATCATGTGATAATTGCGATAAATATGTATGTTTTAAGTGCATAAAACGTTGTATATGCAAAAATGAATTAGATATATGTGATGATTGTGAAGTATGTGATGTATGTAATACAAGGACTAATAATATTCATCCATTTTTAGATAAAAAAATTTTTTATGAGACTAAATATAAGACTCTACGTATTTATCCTACACATAATGATATGGTTCAATATGAATCAGAAAGTAAAAAAAGAATGAAATCATTTCAAGATTATATAGATAATGAATGTAATTCAATGAGATTTGTAATGAAAGGTATGGGATGCGATGAAGATAAAATAGAACAAGTTATTAATTCAATGAAAACTGCATATGAAAGCGCAAATTTTTTACAATAAATTATTATTTTAATAACAAAATACTTTAACGTATTAACGTATTCATGATTTGAATTAGTTATTAATATATGTATTAATAAAAAATTGAAATATATATATATTACTAATTATATTTTAATATTGTTCAAAAATGGCTACTGAACTAGTTATTTCTGATAAAAAAAGATTACTTGGTTTGATGTCTGACGGAGAGCTATCTAACATTAGATTACTTACATTCTTAAACTTTTCGGAAGAAGATATTAAAAAAGAAAAAACAAAGAGGCACATAGCTGCATCTTGCACAACAGTTGGAGAGGTTGAAGATTTTGTAAATCAAACTATTGAGAAATTGAAGGTAAATAAAAAAAAAATAGATGAAATCAAAGAACAATTAGCTGCTTTTTACAGTGAACAAAAGGAATTAACAGAAACAATTGAAATTGCGAAAACAGTAATTGCCTTAAAACAAAATCCAGAATATGATACAGATTATGCTGCTTATAATGATTCACAAAGCGAGAGCGAGAGTGATGATTCAGAGAGTGATGATTCAGAGAGTGATGATTCAGAGAGTGATGATTCAGAGAGTGATGATTCAGAGAGTGATGATTCAGATAGTGAGAGCGATAGTGAGAGCGATGATTCGCAAAGCGAAGATGATGAAAACGAATCACCTTTAGCTGCAGCTAAGTCACCTTTTCTTGTTCAAACTTCTTTAGATGTTTCAAATCAATTACCACGGATAGATGAATATTCTACTCTTCCAGAGTTAGGTAGTGATTATAAAGACCATCCAATTACTTCTACTGAACAAGCTTATGATTTTCCGGATTTCTCTACTACAGAACCGCAACCAGAGATATCAGAAAAATTGTTAGCACGCTTAGGGCCAAAAATTCCAGCTCCTAAAACACCACCAATGTTGAACCCTGCTAATTCTGGATTGCCCCCACTGGGGCCAATGGTGTCAGTGCCGCCAGTGGCTACTTTTAATCCATTAAATCATGTTCAACTACCTGTGTATAATCCACTGAGTATGGTTCAATTTCCTCCACTGGCGCGGACTTTACCTGATTATATGCCATTGGATAGTTTACAAAAACGTAAAGCAGAAGATGATTATGTAAAAACAAAAAGAAATAAAACATGTGTAGTTGTAAAAGTATTGTCTCCAAATTTATCAGAATATGATAATGGAGATTTATTTTTCTTTCCAAATGTTGTAGAGTTAGCACCTTGTGTGCTTTATTATAATGTATGCGATAAAGACTTTAAAACGTGTATGTGTGGCAAGTATCACAGTCGCCTATTTTATACTAATACTGGTAATAAATTACCGTATCAATTATGCGGATATGAGCGACCGTGGTTTACCAAAACAAATGGACTACCTGCAAGATGCACAAATAGATTATGCAATCGAATGCATTTGAAAATGCCAGATTCATAAAAAAATTTATTTATTGAGTATATAAAAATATGAAAATAAAGCTATTGGTATCATAATACTATAAGATGTTAAAAATATAATATATGATGTCATAAGATTTGTATTATACGAATCGTCAAAATTTAATTTATCATCATCGAGGTATTCATTTGAATTTTCTTTAAAACTATCACGGATTAATACATTAGTTACAACTATAATACCAAGAAATATAAATCCTCCTGCATATCCACAACAATTATTTTTACATTTATTAAATATATTAATATTAATAAAAACTAACATAATAATGTAAAATATATCAAAAGCTATTAATACATCTGCATTATATGTATTATGACTATGCTTTCCTAATTCTGTATCATTTAATGTTTTAATATAGGAATTAATATGATAATTAGTTTTATAAAATATAACTATATTATACATACTAGAACAAAAATTAAATAATATACTTAATATTAATAACGTAAATAGAACAAAAATCTTAAATTTATTAATACAAGTATTAGTTTGTTCTGTATTCCCTGATGAATTTCTTGATGTATTTAATCCATTAGATATAGTTATATTTGTATATTTTATTGTATTAGTTTTAATAAAAATTCTACATAATGGACATGAAGAATTATTATTTAACCATTCATTTATACATGTTTCATGAAATATATGATTACAAGATATTTTTTTTGTAGTCGAATTATTCAAATTGCCCAAACAAATTGAACAACCATTGTTAATTGAGTTAGTATCATCCTCATTATAATTATCATTAATTGTATTTATCATTACGAAATTAATTATAATTTTATATTCTATTATTTTCAATTTTTATAGTTAAGCAAGTGATAAATTACGATGATACTCTTTATATTGGGCTATATACTTATCTGTTAATTCTCTTTTATTAACACGATGTTTTAAAATATCATGTTTTAAATATTGATAAAATCTAGTTAATGATACTGTTTTTATTAATTTATTTATTATATATTTTTCCATATAATTTACTAGGTCAATAACATCTTCATTTTCTCTTAACATTTCGTTTAAATAAAAGTGACTAAACACGTTATTACCATCTTTGTTTTTAATTGTTATATCTATATTATTTCTAATTAATTTACGAATAATAGTTTTTTTAAGATTTGATGTTTTAATATTATCATCATGAGATGGAACAACAGTTATAGCTATAAATAACATAGTTTGTTTAATTGAATTAATTGTATTAACACCTTTTGGAAAATTATTTATAATATCATTAATTATTTGTTCTGCAACTATTAAATTATTATTAATTAAACTATATCTTAATAAATTAAATATATAATCAATATTACTTGTAGAAATTAAGTATCTAATAAATTCAATATTTTTTTTGTTAGTATATCTTGATACAATATCATGATCCTCGTATAATAATTGTAATTGATTTCCAATCGTAATATTAGAAGGTATATCTTCTAATGTTAGAAATATCATATTTTCAATAGTGAATCTACTTAAATAAGATTTACCAATTGAACCAAGTTGCTGTGGTCTTTTATTTAGTTCATTTATTATATTACTTTTACCTGTAAAAAAATCTGATAAAATATGTATATACTTGTCTGTAGAACAGCATGTTTTAATATAATTATTAAGTTGGGAAACTAAAAATTTTGTAAACATAAATATCATAGTATCAACTCGACTAATTAATTCATCTTTCCAATTAAATATCCTACTAAGGTTTTTTCTACCATCATCGTATACGCCATTATCATCATAGAAATAATATATATCATTACATTTAATTAATGATACACCATGACCATCTTCATTAATATAATCAACAAGGCCTAGTAAAATGCCATGTGCATTCTGTATTTTTAATTTTAATTCATTTAAATTTTTAAGTATATTAGAAGAATTTCCAATTATTACCTGATCAAGTGTAACATTTGATGCATTTATAAATTTATTTGTATTATATGAAGTTAAAAAATAATTAACAGTTGCAATTGTTATATATTCAGTATTTAAAGTTCCTCCGTGATTATCTTCTATATATTCATGTGGATATATATTATTAATATTACTAATTTCAAATATATTACTAACACAATCTAAACTATAATCTGTACTATTTTGTCTAACTAATCCTGGAAGTGTTTTTACAATATTAGTCCATGTTAGACCAGGTGTCACTTGTGTTTGAGATAGAGGTGTTACTGTTGGTAATTTATCATTTAAATATCTTTTTCTTAAAGAGGTAATATATTCTTTACTTATATCTAAAAACTCATCGTTATTTTCTGGTTCAATATTAATTGGTAATAATTGTGGTTTGAATGAGGATGGATGTCTTTTAATTATTGTATCTATAGATATTGATGGATTATCAAATATTGATTGAATATGTTCACTTAATACATCACTATATAATAAACAAGTAGATAATGCATCGTGCCAACATTCACCTCTGTGGTTAGTATAACCACGTTTTGGACAATTTGCACCACCAACTATTTTATTCTTTAAAGTTTTGTATTTATTCTTGTATTTTAAATATTTTAAATGGAATGTATCCATATATATATTAATAGAATATTAATATTCTATTAATATTAATAAAATCATATTATTAGCTTGTTTGAACATCAAAGGTGATATAATGTCAGGAAGTAGGTAAATCCATTAAACTTGACAGAGATATACTTTTTATTTTAGAAAAATTGAATATATAAACAACTAACATGTTTTATGAAAAAAGTGTTATACATGTTTGCACTATTTGCATCAAAATATAATGATGATTTTATGTTTTTTGAACATATGCCAAATGAAGTATTATTATCAATAGCTTCCCAACTTGAACCAGACAAATTATTGAACTTTATTTTTACTTGTAAGCGTTTTTATAATTTAGTTATTGAACGAATCACCACATTCGTTAATCTATATACAAGAGTTTCGCGTTTTCCTGTTGAAAGATTTTTATGGAGTGAATTTAATTCTCCGGATTTTCTTATTAAGGACAAACAAAAGTTATTCTTGAGAATGCTCCGTATTCACCAGGTTGCAAAAACTGATAGATTTACAAGTAAGTGGTATAATAATTATGTACATGAAACTGACCCATTCGGACCATTACCAGATGACGAGAATGAATTGTATATTAAAAATTATGAAGCTTGGACAATATACTCATTTACTGATGTATATAATTTGCTTTCTGCAGGCTTTCAAACTTATGCATTTAATGAGACTGACTTTATTTTCTTCTTCAAATTCATTCATAAATACAAAAAAGCATTTGAAGAATTCCATGAGATTGTTTGTATTGATATTGAAGGAATTATAAGTTCTGGAATGACATTTGAACAACTAGATAATCGAATGATGAGATGCTTAGAATATGGAGGCAAAGAAGAAGATATATATTATACTATTTTTAATCAAGGTCAAGAAGATTATGATTATTATCTTACTCTATTAATGCATGGGATTGATTCTGACACTGCATCTGCTGTAGATGTTATATACAGTGAAGATGATTTAGGGTGTTATAAAGCACTGAGTTACATTATTGGGAAACAATTTGCATTTGAATTTGTTCTTAAACAATTTCTTGATATAAATCAAATTCCTGGATTTCTAGAAACAATGTCTCGTCTTTATTCACTCGGAGTAAATCAAATAGATATTGCTGAGTTTGTTAAATTAAATCCAACGGAAGACGTTTTTGAATCAATTCGAATTCAAATGGATGCATTTGGTAGTGTAGTTTATAAAGAAGATTTTGTATTCAACCAGCAAGAATTTGAATTATTCAATAGTCTTGTTCCAACTGTTGGACAAAAATTTGCATTTTATATTGTAAAAAGTAAGTTTATTGTTGATATAGATACACATGAAAAAATAACTTACTTGGAAACTCTGAATTCACATGGCATTACGGATATAGATAGTGCAGAAATGTATATCCAAAATCCAACACAAGAAACACTTGACTATATTTTGCAAGAGCATACTGTTAATCTCGATGATAGTGAATTTCTTAGCAGACTTAATTGAATCAACATCATGGTTACATTCAAAATAACTTATCCTGGTATTGAATAATAGTCTAAAGATTTTATGAAATTACGATTATATGCCATATATTGTCTAATATACATTTGTGCTATATTTGTTTTATTATTACGGTATTTTAAAATAACTTTTTTTAAATATTCATAAAATGTAGGTAATGATGATATTTTTATTAAATGTTTTACTAATGTTTTTTCTAAATAATCTATTGTATCTATAACATAGTCATTTGCTCTTTTTTCTTCATCTAATATGGAGTTTGTATATTGAAAAATAGTTTCACCATCTGTATTTTTATTTGTAAAATCAATATTAGCTTTAATTAATTTACGAATATATTCTTTTTTTAGAATAATATGTTTATCTTTCATAGTATATTCCCAAATATAATATAATAAATTTTGTTTTTTGGAATCAAGTGTGTTAATACCACATGGATAATAATTTATAATATGGTCAAATATAATTTGTGCATTTATTGAATTATTATAATCTAAACTAATTGCAAATAACCTAAATAAATCATTAGTATGTATTATTTTTATATAGGATTTTAAAACATCATTAGCTCTTTTATTATTAAAACGACTTAGTGTTATTTTATAATCATGTAACACATGAAAATCTTTAAAAATTGGAATAGGTTGAGGCAAATTTTCTAATCTTAAAAGTAACATAGACCTAAGATTATAATCTTTTAAATACTCGTGACCTATTGTTCCAAATTGTTGTGGTCTATCGTATATTTTATTTAATATATTAGGTCTATCGAATAAAAAATCTGATAGTACATTTTTTAAAATATTTAAATTATTCGTTGATAATTTTGTTTTAATTAAAGCTTGTAGTTGTGGAATAGTATAGTATGTATATAAATATATTAAATTATCTATTCTATAAATTAATTCTTGTTTCCAATTAAATTCCACCATTAATGATTCTTTTTCATCAACGTGATTATCATCATAGAAATAATGTAAGTGATTATCATCATAGAAATAATGTAAATTATTACATGTAATTAATGAAACTGCATGACCAACTTTACCATCAATATTGTCAAAATTTAAATAAATACTATGTGCCTTCTGTATATTATTTTTTAACATATTAAATTGTTGAATCATTTCTATATTATTGTTTAATTTATACATATTATTAATATCAATAAATAATGAATCTATAAATTTATTTGTATTATATGAAGTTAAAAAATAGTTAATAGTTTCTAAAACTATATAATTATGAACACTTGTTCCTATATGAATATAGTCATCATATACTTCTTGATATGAAGCATTGATATTAATAATATCAAATATATTACTGACACATTGTAAACTATAACTTAAACTATCTCTTCTTGCTCTGCGCGGAATTAATATTGGAGGTGGAGGTTTAGGTACATCATTAGTTGAACTTACTATAGGTGATATTAATTTTGGTAATTTATCATTTAAATATCTTCCACGTAAAGATAATATATATTTTTTTGCAAATTCCAAATAAGCCGCGCGGTTTTCTGGTTCAATATTTATTGGTAATAAATATTCTTTAAAAGTAGAAGGATCTCTGTAGATTATATCATCTATTCTAATTGATGGATTATCAAATATTGATTGAATATGTTCACTTAATCCATCGCTATATAATAAACAAGTAGATAATGAATCATGCCAACATTCACCTCTATGTTGGGAGAAACCAATTCTTGGACAATTTGCACCACCTATTAAATTATTCTTTAATTCATTATATTTATTCTTATATTTTAAATATTTCAAATGGAATGTATCCATATATATAAATATATATATTTATAATTATCTACCATTTAATTATATTAATATTTTGTTCTTTCATGTAATCATTAATTAATTTAAAAACATTACTACCAAAAAATCCATTATGTGCACTTAATGGAGATGGATGAACTGTACAGAATATTTTATTATTATTAATATATTTTGTTTTGCTCTTTGCATAACTACCCATTAATAAAAAGCAAGCCATATTATTTTTATTTGAAAACCATTCTATTAATTTATCTGTAAAATCTGTCCATAAATATGCATGTGAATTACTTTTACCTTTAAATACAGTTAATGATGAATTTAATAATAATATATTTTCTTTTCTTGCCCAACGTTTTAGTAATCCATGTTTAGGAATAATATAATTAACACCTTGGTTTAGATAACAATTTTTAATTTCTTTTCTAATATTTTGAAGAGAAGGTGGGATTTTTTTATGTTTTTTAGGAACAGAAAAGCTTAATCCCATTGCTTGGGGAGTATTATTTTCTTCATTAATGTATGGGTCTTGGCCAATGATTACTAATTTAATATCTTCAGGTGGATGATAATATAAAGCCCTAAATATATCTTTTTTATTTGGATATATTTTATCTTGGTTTTTTAATTCATTTAATTTATTAAGGATATTTATTAATTGTTCTTTATTCTCTTCAAAAAATGGTAACCAACCAGGATGAATTCTTTTAGTAATATAATTATAATTATATAACATTTATATTAATATAATTACTATTTAATCTTTAGTAATTATATTTCAATTATTAATATTAATATTAATATTAATAGCCTGCTAGTTTTTTACCTAATTCAGTTAAAATTGGTGGATTTATTTGTTTAACATTTGGAATTGGACCACCGTATGTTCTTGGTATTGTTGAAAATAATTTTGCTTTAAATGCCCAATGAGACGTTGTTCTTAAATTGTTCAATGCTTTAATTTTTTTTTCTAAATTAGCAGGAGTTGCTAATTTACGCGGCATCATACAAATATAACTAACATTTCTAAAGTTACTTTGATTTCTGCCTTTAATTGGTTCTACACCGCAATGAATTGTACGACTATCCCATAAAACCATACTACCTGCTGGGCAACTAATTCTAACTAATTTGCATCCTTTATCTATATAAAATTTAATATGGTCGTCATTCAATTGATACCAATCATCTTTTCTATCAACATTAAAATGATTTTTAAATTCTTCATGATATTTATGACTATTCTCTATTATAAGTAAAGTAGCATCATCTTCATTTACATCATACCCAGTTAGCCAACTTTGAACACATTCAAAATTATTTCTTGTAAAACTTTGATCGCAATGTAACCAGTAATTATTTTTAAAATATCCACGATTCGTGTCTTCTGGTGGTAAATGAAAACTAGATGCATCAAAACTTGTTAATAAATCTTCTCTATTACAATCCCAAATTTTAGCAAATATATCAACTACTTTAGGATTTTGTCTTAAATCCCAAATATGTTGTGCATGACCTATATTATAATGTTGAATTAACATAGAATGCATTGGATATAAATCATAAAAACTTTTCCATGTTAGCTTATTATTTCTATTAATAGGACCATGTGCAGTTGTATTATCAAAATTACTAGTAATATGTTCTAAATAATTCCACATACCATCATTCATATTTTTAATTTCATTTTCATTTAATAAAGATGGAATTATAGCTACTCCATATTTTTCTAATGTTGTTAAAATATTATCGGGATTAGTATTATACTTATTCATTAATTTAATAAGAAATAAATCTTTAATTAAAAAAATTGATTTGTTTATATTATAATTAATTTTAATTAATAATAATGGATATAATTGATACTAATTTTAATATAATCAGAACATATTATGATGATGGTAAATTAGAAGAGGAATATTTTGAAATTAATAAAAATAAACATGGATTATATACATTATATAATACAACCAAACATAAAGGAAATATTATAAGAACTATTCAATATATGGATGGGAAAAAACATGGAGAATATAAATCATATAGTGATGATGGTTATGTAGAATATATATGTTATTATAAACATAATATTAAAGAAGGTCCGGCTACATTTTATTATACAAATGGCCAAATAGATAATGAATGTAATTTTGTGAATGGTGTTATTAACGGAATGAGAATTTGGTATTTTAATGATGGCATTCTTAAGAAAAAATGCAATCATGTTAATGGATTAAGACAAGGTGAATGTATTATATATAATCACGATGGTTCAATTAAAAATATTTGGAATTATGTTGATGATGAAATAGTTCAATAAATATTGATTTTATTATTTCTTATAAAAATTTATTTATATTAATGCAATACACGCACGATATATATACTTTTTGGAAAGATAATCCGAATGTATGGTTCAATGCAACTGAAGAAGATGATAAATATATATCAGAAAAATTTATGGGTTACTATATACAAAGCATTAATGATATTAATGATAATATGCAAAGCATTAATAAAGAAGAGTGGACTGGTTATTGTATTCTTCATGATCAATTAATTAAACATTTTAATCGTCATTATGGTTTGAATATGACTGCTCCAGATAATTTTTTAATAAATTGTTATGATAAGTATAAATATTTAAAACACCATAATCTAAACGATTTTGAATTTATGTTTATGTTAATGCCACTTCGTCATACACATCAATTAATTCATGTTGAATTTGTATTAAATGAAACATGGAAAAGATTAGAATTAAATTTATTAAGTGAAAATAAAGATAATCAATTTATTCGTAAATTTTTAGTAGCAACATACGAACGCTATATTAAATGCACAAGTGAACATAATTTAATAAAATATATTGATAATAAATATAAATTTAATCATTTTGAAATATTAGACGATAATTCATCAGCATCACTCGATTGTTCACCTCGTATTGATATTGTTGAAGAAACTATATTTTCAGTTATGCAAGATTTTATCAAATCAAATAAAATAAATCAACAAATTATAATTAGTCTAAGTGGCGGTGTAGATAGTATGGTCTGTAGTTATATATTAAAAGCATTGAATGTAAATTTATCTGCAGTTCATATTGATTATTATAATAGAGCAGAATGTGAAAAAGAAGAAAAATTATTAATTTGGTGGTGTAATACTATTCTAAAAATTCCACTTTATATTAGAAGGATTGATGAAATTAATCGCCCTAAATGCATGGAATATGAATTAAGGGATTTATATGAAAGTTATACTAAAAATGTTCGATTTAATAGTTATATTAATGTAGGTGAATATGTTGTATTAGGTCATAATAAAGATGATACAATTGAAAACATTTTTACAAATACTGCAAGCCAATCTCATTATGAAAATCTTTTAGGTATGACTCCTATTAGTAATCAATCTTATAAAGACAAAAATATTTGCTTTCTGCGGCCATTAATAAATATTCCTAAGAAAGACATTTATGATTTCGCGATTAAATATAATATTCCATTCTTACAAGATAGTACACCAAAATGGTCTCAACGTGGTAAAATTCGTGATATAGTTAAACCAGCATTAAATGAATGGAATCCATTAATATTTGACGGACTAATTAATTTGTCTGCAACTATGGGTCAAATGACTTTACTAATCAATAAATTAATTTCAAAAGATTTTAATTATAATAATATAAATGAAGTTCCAATCGATAGTATTTATTGGAATATAGTATTAAAGAAAAATAATATTCATGTTACACAGAAAACATTGATTAATCTTATTAATAGGATTCAACATTATAAACAATTTCCTCATAAATTAAGGGATACTCAAAAGATTCAATTAAAAACACAATCCAATACTATTTATAAGAATACACTACTTGTATTAAAACAATCTTCTAAACCAGTTGAGAGATTACATATTAATTTTTCATTTATTTAATTAAATATGTTATGTGCTATATATAATCCATCCATGCAAATTCATTTATTTGTTCTCTCTGTTCCATAGGCACAGTATATGGAGCATATTCATCATTTTCATCATATTCATCATCATATATCCTAGATTTATATATAATTTCTACATTTTCAGGTAATCTTCCAGTATATGCACTATTTATTGTAAGTTCTCTTAAATTTATTAAATTATCTAAAGAATCTTCAAATGGTTTGCTAAACATAGTACCAAATGTTAAATGAGTTAATGATGTTAGATTAGCTAAAGAATCTTTTAAAGGTTGGTTAAATTCATAACCAAATGTTAAATGTGTTAATGATGTTAGATTAGCTAAAGAATCTTCTAATGGTTGGTTAAAATTATAACCAAATGTTAAATGTGTTAATGATGTTAGATTAGCTAAAGAATCTTCTAATTGCTGGTTAAAATTACAACCAAACGTTAAATGTGTTAATGATGTTAGATTATCTAAAGAATCTTCTAATGGTTGATTACATCCACCTAAAATTAAATGTGTTAATGAAGTTAATCGTTCTAAAGAATTTCCTAATTCTTGGCAATAAGAATTATCAAATGTTAAATGTGTTAAACTTCTTAATGAAACTAAAGAATTACCTAATGGTTGATTAAACCTTTCACCAAATGTTAACTGTCTTAATGATGTTAAATTATTTAAAGAATCTCCTAAATTTTGGTTAAAATAACCACCTAATGTTAAATGGGTTAATTTTCTAAAGAATCTTAAAAATTCTAAATTAATTTCATTTTCTAAATTTAGTTTTAGTTTCAAAATAGAATAACTTATTTCTGTAACAAATGGTGAATTCATTAAAAAATCAAATGATGGATATATATGTAATTCTTCAATTTCATTAGTAAACATTTCTAGTATTAATGGTTTTATTACATTAATCTTGTCTTTTATAGATTTAAATATACGCACTGGTTCTTTTAAACCTAAAATTAATGAATTTGATTCAACAGATATATTTTGCTTTTTTCTTATATAGTCCCTTAATATTTTTTCTAACCAATTTAATAATACTTGATCATTATTTAAGTGTTCTAACATAACAGGAATAGTAACTGCTTCATCTTTAGAATTCTTTAATTCATTCTCTTCTAAATGTAATTGGAATTTTACTCTTTGTGTATATTTACTAATAATTGTATAAATTTCTCCTCTCTTTTTATAATGTGTAAACATATTATTATTATCAGCTGCTGTACACCATCTAGTTCCACGGCCATAAAACTTAGCTTGTAATTCTGTCTGAGGAGTATATACCCTCACATGTTCTGTTTCAAATAAAGGTTCTGTTCTTCCTGCAGTTCTTTCTTTAATTATACGAGCTCTTGTGTCTTCCTCTTTTTTTCTCTTTTCTGGGTCTTTCATTCTAGCTATTCTTGTAATTTCAATTTGATCTTCAATTGAATCTAATTTATCAACAGCGTCTATTCTATCTAAATAGTCTTCAAATCCAATTAACCCATCAAAGGAATCTATTGGTTCTAATTCAAAACTTCCTAATAATCTTTTATAATTTATTAATGTATTGTATTTTT
>JACCEB011698540.1_pt1 | contig 14380 bp, 16 predicted proteins | sample 7454761 | NCBI WGS metagenome assembly JACCEB01 (sample SAMN15323454, study PRJNA562643) | freshwater metagenome | isolation source: river surface water | place: USA:Blue River Watershed | collected 2017-08-18 | reverse complement strand
TCTCGATTGGGCTGGGAGTGCCTGGCTCTGACACCGACGCTCAAATTGCCCAGGCCGTGAAGTGGGCGGTCGACAATGAAGCCGATATCATCAATCTCTCTTTGACTCGAAACTCTCAAACCTGGCCAAAGAGCTGGGATGAGGCCTTTAGCTATGCCTTCGAGAACGATGTGATTGTGGTGGCGGCTGCCGGAAATCGGACTGACAAGTCTTCTCGGCCATCTGCTCCGGCAACCATTCCAGGTGTGGTTTCGGTTGGTGGAGTAACCAAGGCAAAAGAACCCGCTGAGGCTTCTACTGCGGGCTTAGGGGTGGCAATTTCAGCACCCGCAGAGGATTTACTTGGTTCATATCCTGGGGAGGGATATCGAGTCTGGGACGGATCTTCTGCCGCCGCTCCGATTGTTTCTGGTCTGCTCGCTCTGATGTCGCAGGCGGATCCAAATGCCACAGCAAATGACCTGATTGAGCGGCTGATTTCGTCAGCAACTGATCTTGGCGAGCCAGGTTTTGATGCCAACTACGGCCACGGCTTGATTGATCCCGCTGCGGCAATCAAGTCAAAAGCAGTATCGGTAGAAAACCCGCTGGGGTCGCTTGCTAATTGGATTCAGCAGTACCGCTCTTCGGCGCAGGAAGAGCAATCCGAGCTCGTGTTACCCATCGAGCCGGATCCGGTGCCGGTTGGAGAGCAAACTCAGTTGGTTCAAGGAGGAGAAAACCTTGAGCCAGTTAGCCAATCTGACTCGGAACCATGGCTGAATCCGCTACTCTATTGGCTGTTAGCACCCCTTGCACCGTTGCTCTGGATTGTCCTGCGTCGCAAGCGTAAGGGGCAAGCTAGAGCCTTGAAGAAGACCAAAGGTAAGCCGCAACATGACAGTAGCGTCAACTAAGTCCGTAACCCCGCCACAGGTGGCCAAGGAAATCTTGAACCCAAAGCCAGCGCAGAAGATTTTGATTATCGGCGGTGGTTACGCAGGTTTCTACACTGCTTGGAAGCTCGAGAAATTGCTCAAGCGTGGTGAGGCCGAGGTCACCCTGGTTGACCCGCTGCCATACATGACCTACCAGCCATTCCTTCCCGAGGTGGCCGCCGGCTCGATTGAAGCCCGCCACGTAGTGGTTTCCCACCGCCAGCACCTGAGAAAGACCAACCTGGTTTCTGGAAAGCTCGCAAAGGTCAACCACAAGACTCGCAAGGCAACCATCGCAATCGAGGGCGGCAAGCCAATCAATCTGGACTACGACCAGATCATCATGACTGCCGGAGCAGTCACCAGGACCTTCCCAATCAAGGGTATTGCCGAGACTGCTATTGGAATGAAGACCATCGAAGAAGCGGTAGAGGTACGTAACCGCTTGGTTGGAAACTTCGAGCGAGCTGCAGCCCTTCCAAAAAACTCCAAGCTTCGCGAGCGCCTATTGACCACCGTTGTGGTCGGTGGTGGATTCGCAGGTATCGAGACCTTCGCTGAACTTCGCAGTGCAGCCACCTACCTGCTTCGTTACTACCCGCAAATCGAATTTGATGAGATTCAGTTCCACTTGATCGAGGCGATGGGTCGCATCATGCCTGAGGTTTCACTTACCACCAGCGAGTGGGTAATTGACAACCTGGCCAAGCGAAACGCAAAGATTCACCTAAACACTCAGCTTGAGTCGGCAGACGGTGGAGTTATCAAGCTTTCAACCGGCGAGAGCTTCGAGTCCGACCTAATCATCTGGACCGCAGGTGTCGCCGCTGCTCCGGTAGCCAAGAACACCACCTTCCCGCTCGATGCCCGCATGCGCATCACCGCGAATGCCAAGCTTCAGATCGTTGATGGCGAAAAGCCGGTGGGCGATGCTTGGACCGCCGGTGACGTCTCTGCAGTGCCAGACCTTTCCGGTGGCGGAGTCGGCGGCTACTGCGTTCCAAACGCTCAGCACGCGGTTCGTCAGGCAAAGCTTTTGGCCAAGAATGTTGTAGCCACCATTCGCGGCGAAGAACCTCGCGAGTACATCCACAAGAACCTAGGTGCAGTCGCAGGTCTTGGTATTGGTGTCGGAGCCTTCCAGTCCGGCAAGATCGGCCTGACCGGGTTTGTGGCTTGGGTTATGCACCGCGGTTACCACGGTCTCGCGATGCCGACCTGGGAGCGCAAGATTCGTGTAGTTTCCGGCTGGGTTTGGAACTTCTTCCTTGGTCGTGACCTAGTTTCACTTGAGCAGGTGCGCTCACCGCGATTATTCTTCTCAACCTGGGCAGCCCGTCCAGGTAAGTAGATACTTACCTAACTAAAGGCCCAGGAAACTGGGCCTTTAGTTTTGCCCCGATAGCCCAATGGCAGAGGCAGACGACTTAAAATCGTCACAGTGTGGGTTCGAGTCCCACTCGGGGCACTGACAGCAAATTTCCAGAAATCTCGCTTACTCTATTTACGTCTTAGTCGAGGAGTTTTTGTGGACATTGCAGTTTGGATCATTCTTGGTCTAGTGGTTTTGGCCGGCATTTGGCTTTGGGCCACTTACAACGGGCTTGTCACCCTAAAGGTTCGAGTCGATGAGGCTTGGAGCGATATCACAATTCAGCTCAAGCGCAGAGCTGACCTGATCCCTAACCTGATTGAGACTGTTCGCGGCTACGCGACTCACGAGCGCGAAGTCTTTGACGCGGTAACCCGCGCCCGCGCCGCCACCGTTTCACCAGAAGCTCTAGAGCACCCAGCCCAGGCTGCGGCTGCCGAAGGCACCCTGCAGGGAGCGCTAAAGAGTCTGTTCGCAGTCTCCGAGGCCTACCCGGCACTTGTGGCATCCGCGAACTTCCTGGAGCTGCAGCGCGAACTTACCGACACCGAGGACAAGGTCATGGCAGCCCGTCGCTTCTTCAACGGTGGAGTGCGCGAACTAAACACCAAGATCGAGCAGTTCCCGACCAACATCTTTGCCCGCTCCCTTGGCTTTACCTCACGTGAATTCTTTGAGGTTGAGAATCCTGCTGCGATTCAAGAGCCACCTCAGGTCAAGTTCTAAGAGGTTCCTTTGTATTCGGCCATTGCCGCTAATAAGCGCAACACCATACTGATTGTTGGCGGATTCGTTCTGCTACTCGGTGGTTTGGCCTACTGGTGGGGAACCGCCAGCGGTAATGGTTCCAGCGCATTTTGGATTATTGCTTTTGTCTTTGGCTATGCGATTTTCCAGTACTACGCCGCCAGCTCGCTGGCCATCGCGATGAGCGGTGCACACCAGATTCAAAAGGCTGACAATCCAAGACTCTGGCGAATTGTAGAGAACCTTTCCATATCTCAGGGCATGCCAATGCCAAAGGTTTACGTCATCAACGACCCGGCGCCTAATGCCTTCGCCACTGGACGCGACCCTAAGAATGCCGTGGTGGCAGCCACCACCGGCTTGATGGACATCATGAATGACAAAGAGCTCGAGGGCGTAATGGCTCACGAGCTAGGGCACGTAAAGAATTACGACATCCGTGTTTCCACCATCGTCTTTGGTTTGGTATCAGCGGTCGGCATCTTGGCTGACTTTGCAATTCGGATGGCCTGGTTTTCGGGTGCGAGCAGAAGCCGAGATGCCGGTCAGCTTCAAATTGTCCTGATCTTGATTGGCGTGGTTGGCTGGATTATTGCGGCCCTGATTGGTCCGCTGGTTTCGGCTGCAGTCTCCAGACAGCGCGAATACCTGGCAGATGCTACCGGAGCGCAGATTACCCGCTATCCCGAAGGTCTAGCTTCCGCCCTGCAAAAACTTGGAGAGTATGGCCGTCCGATGCGCCGCTCGGCAAGCTCAATGGCGCACATGTACATCAACGATCCGATTAAGCCAGGCTTTGTTGAGCGTGCTTTCTCGACTCACCCACCGATTCCAAAGCGCATCGAGCGACTTACAAAGATCGGTTCCAGTTTCTAATCGCTAGACTTTGAAGCACCTTGAGATTGAAGGTTGCCCAATGGTTAGCTCCAGAGTTCCCACGCTGAATGAGTTTTATGACGCCCTGGAGACCGTTCGCGCCATTGCCGTGAAGACTCCGGTAATGGAGAGTCACTGGCTTTCCGAGCTAACCGGACAGCCAGTTTGGTTCAAGTGTGAGAATCTCCAGCGCACCGGTGCTTACAAATTGCGCGGGGCATACAACATGATGAGCCAGCTCACCGACGCCGAGAAGGCCAGGGGAGTGGTGGCAGCTTCTGCCGGTAATCACGCCCAGGGTGTGGCGCTTGCAGCCAAGGTGCTTGGAATCAAAGCAACCATTTTTATGCCGGTTGGTGCATCGCTGCCAAAGTATGAGGCAACTCTGGGCTACGGCGCCAATGTGGTGTTGACCGGTGCAATCTTTGATGAGACTCTGACTGCAGCCAAAGAATTCACCGCGACAACCGGAGCGGTATTCATTCCGCCATTTGATCACCTAGACATTATTCGCGGACAGGGCACGGTTGCGCTAGAGATCATGGAGCAGCTTCCCGAGGTCGACAACATATTGGTTTGTCTCGGTGGCGGAGGACTTACCGCTGGCGTGGCAACCGCTGCCAAGCTCAAGGCGCAGGCATTGGGTCGCAAGGTAAAGGTTTACGCCGTTCAAGCGGAGATGGCGGCGAGCTGGCCGGGTTCGCTCAAGGCCGGCAAGCCGACCGAAATCAAGATTCAGCCAACCATCGCCGATGGTATTGCGGTGGCAAAGCCCGGCAAGATCCCGTTTGATCTTGTAGAGGAGTTTGTCGACAAGGTTGTCACGGTCTCGGAAGACGAAATTGCCAAGGCAATGCTTATGGTTATGGAGCGCTCAAAGTTGGTTGTGGAGGCCGGCGGTGTGGTCGGAGTTGCTGCGGTACTGGCGGGCAAGCTCAAGCTAAAGGGCACCACCGCGATTGTGCTCTCCGGTGGCAACATCGATCCACTTCTACTGCAGCGAGTTATTCGCCACGGATTGGCGGCATCCGATCGCTACACGAACATTTCGGTAATGCTTCCAGATCGCCCCGGTCAGTTGGTACGAACCGCTGAGGCAGTCGCTGCAGCTCACGCCAACGTGGTTGAAGTGCTACACACCAGACACGGCAACGGCCTGCAGATTTCTGAGGTTGAACTGAACTTGAGCGTTGAGACCAGGGGCAAAGAGCACCGCAAGGAATTGATGAAGTCGCTCAAGGCCGCTGGGTTGAACCCGAGACTGCACGAAGACTAGAACTCGAAATTCTCCACGGCAACAATCTCCACCGAGATCTCCTTGCCATTAGGAGCAGAGTAGGAAACTTTGTCGCCAATCTTCTTGCCCATTACCTGCTGGCCAATTGGAGAGTCTGGGCTATAGACATCGAGGTCACCCTCTTCGATCTGGACTTCGTACTCGGTGCCCTCGAAGATTTCGTGTGAACCAAGGTAGAACTCGGTATCGCGTCCGTTGAGCTTGCACTTGATCCAAAGCCCCTGCTTCACCACGCCATCGCTGGCGTCAGCGGTGCCAATTTCTGCGGTGGCCAGAATCTCTTCGAGCTTGTTGATGCGAGCCTCGATCTTGCCCTGCTCCTCTTTGGCAGCATGGTAGCCACCGTTCTCCTTGAGGTCACCCTCTTCGCGAGCATCCTGAATTCGCTTGGCGATGTCGTGACGACCAACAGTAATCAGCTGGGTCAACTCTTCCTTCAGGCGGTCGTAGGCGGCCTGGGTTAGCAGCATTGAATCAGTCATAGTTCACTTCTCGCAGGGTTATGTGGGGGTGGCCCAGAATCTGGGCGATTGGGAAATACTACTTCAGCCGACACTCATCCACCAAGGCGGTGGTGGCCAATTCTGTGGTGTTAATGCTGACACTCAGTCGCACCTTGCTGGTTTCCTGCGGGCCAATCTCGATAGTTTTGTAGCCCACCTGACCGAACTGCTCGTTCAGAGCTTCCAGCGAGCAAACCGCCACCGCATCCATTGGCTTGGTCAGCTCGAAATCCAGGATCACCTGGGTTGGGTCTTTGACCGAAAAACCAATGTCCTGACTTTGCACCGGGTTGTAATTGGCAATGCTGGCAATCAGCACTCCAGCGGCCATCAAGGTGATTCCAGCTGCAGAAATCCAGCGCCAGCGCGATTTTGAGAGCTTGGCTCGCTTGCCATAGCGCGTGGCTAGCAAGTCATTTTCTTGGGCTGTCATACCTCTAGGTTATGCCAGGTAAGGGATACTTGAGGTATGGACTTCTTGCTCAGTGCACTACTTGCTGCAACCACAACCCCGACTCCGGTGCCGGATGACACCTACAACTCCCCGGGCACAATCGGATTCTTGGTTACCTTCGGAGTTGCCGGTATCGCGGTGGCCTTGTTCTTCGATATGAATCGCAGGGTAAGGCGAAGCCGCTACCGTACCGAGATTCGTCAGAAGTTGGCCGAGGAAGAGCTGGCAAACCTAGAGGTTGCCAAGCCTGAGCGCCCAGCTCCGCCAGCTAAACCGAACCGAGCGAACCAGGAATCGGACTAAGTCCCACCAACAGTGCTGCCACCCAGTGGCAGAAGAATGCCGCCACCGTAAGAGCGTGGAAGATCTCATGGAAACCAAAATGCTTCGGGATCGGATTTGGCCTCTTTAGGCCGTAAACAACCGCACCCACCGAATACATCAGACCACCTGAAATAACCAACACCATTACCACCCAGTTGGCCTCAAAGAAGTCCTGGATGTAGAACACGGCAGCCCAGCCCAACGCCAGGTAAATCGGCACGTAGAGCCACCTTGGGGCATTGATCCAAAAGACCCTAAAGCCAACACCAAAAATCGTGATTACCCAGACCGCAATCAGCAGCAGTGCCCCATCCTCGGAATTGAGCGCCGAGATACTGAGTGGGGTATAGGTGCCGGCAATCAGCAAGAAGATGTTGGCGTGATCAATGCGCTTGAGTAGTTTCTTTACACCCGGTCGCCAGTTGAAGCGGTGGTAGAGCGCTGAGTTTCCAAATAGCAAGATGGAGCTGGCGAAGTAGATCGCTGCGGCGGTCTTGGCCACCCAGCCCTCGGAGAAAACAATCAGCAGCACCCCGGCTGCCACCACAAATGGCAGGACCCCGGTGTGGATCCAGCCTCGCCAGCTCGGCCGAAACTCATCCTTGTGATCTGCGCCCTTGAGTTCCGATAGCGGCAGGTGGAGCGGGTCTGGCTCGAAAGTCATATACCTAACCCTAAGCCAACTACTGAGTGCGCAAGTTGGAATAACCTTTAGGCGTGCAGAAACTTCTCTACCGCTTTTATGAAAAGCAAATCGAGTACAAACTGCGCCCTTCGGATCTGCCGAAGCACATCGGAGTGATGGTGGATGGCAACCGGCGCTGGGCCTCGCTGCAGGGCTTGGAGAAAGCTGGTCACGGTCACCAGGCTGGCGCCAAGAAGATCATCGACTTCTTGGGTTGGTGCTCGGATATTGGCATTGACCATGTCACGCTCTACCTGCTCTCGACCGACAACCTCAAGGGTCGTCACACCGAAGAGCTAGAAGATCTAATCGAGATCATCGTCTCGCTGGCGGAGGAACTGCAGGGTAAGGGTCGCTGGAAGCTTCAAGTCGTGGGCGATGTCGCAAGTTTGCCGCAAAGTGCGGCGGATAGATTGGCGCAGGTTGAGCAAAAAACCGCCGGAAACTCGGGAACCCATGTCAATTTGGCGGTGGCGTATGGCGGTCGCAAAGAGATTGCAGATGCCATGCGATCAATCTTGAAAAAACACGCGGACCAAGGCACGAGCATCGACCAACTCGCCGAGTTCCTAACACCGGAATTAATCACCGAGCACCTCTACACCGGAGGGCAGCCGGATCCGGATCTACTTATCCGCACCTCCGGAGAACAGCGACTTAGTGGATTTTTGCTATGGCAGAGTGCCAACAGTGAGTTTTACTTCGCAGAAGCGCTCTGGCCGGATTTCCGAAGGGTGGATTTCCTACGTGCACTGCGTGATTTCCAACGCCGTCACCGCCGCTTCGGGAGTTAAGTAAACAGTTTGGTAATGCTCTAAGAATTGGGCGTGTCACGACCGCATTTTGTTTTAGGGCAGGCGTAAATTCGCATCAGGTCCCCATAGAAGGAGAACCGGTGCCAGCTAACTCAAGCTCCAGGTCAAAATCGTCAAGTTCCAAGACAATTTCCCCTGAGGCGGTGAGTGGCCAGGGCAAGTCTTCTCGCAAGTCAACCGACGTTAGAACTTTCGTAATCGACACTTCGGTGTTGATATCCGACCCAAAGGCCATGTTCAAATTTGCTGAGCACGAGGTGGTACTTCCAATCGTTGTGATCAACGAGTTGGAGAAAAAGCGCAACGACCCAGAAATTGGCTACTTCGCGAGAAAAGCACTTCGTTTTCTAGATGACCTTCGCAAAAAGCACGAGCGATTGGATTTCCCTGTCGAGGTGGGCGATGGCGGAACGCTGCGGGTTGAACTAAACCACATCGATCAGTCGATCCTGCCAACCGGCTTCCAGCTAGGGGACAACGACTCCAGAATCCTCGCCGTGGCAGCCAACCTAAAGAGCGAGGGCTTTGACGTCACGGTGGTCTCTAAGGACCTCCCAATGCGCGTCAAGGCCTCTGCCATCGGCATGAAGGCAGAGGAATACCTCCACGAGCTTGCCACCGATGAGTGGAACGGCGTTGCCGACCTCAACCTCTCCGGCGATGAGATGGCGGATCTCTACGACACCGAGGAGCTAAAGCACAAAGACGCTAAAGATTTGCCAGTAAACACCGGGCTAATCATCCACTCCGAACGCGGAAGTGCATTGGGTCGCGTAACCGAGTCCAAGACCGTCCGCTTGGTTCGCGGTGACCGCGATGTCTTTGGCCTCCACGGTCGCTCCGCTGAGCAACGCCTAGCTATCGATGCCCTGCTGGACCCAGAGATCGGCATTGTCTCACTCGGCGGTCGCGCAGGAACCGGAAAGAGCGCGCTAGCGCTTTGTGCAGGTTTGGAGTCGGTGCTGGAGCGCCGCCAGCACAAGAAGATCATGGTTTTCCGTCCGCTTTACGCCGTAGGTGGTCAGGAGCTTGGTTACCTACCTGGAACCGAAGCCGAGAAGATGAACCCTTGGGCGCAGGCCGTCTTTGACACCTTGGGTGCTTTGGTTTCTAAAGAGGTAATCGACGAGGTAATGAATCGTGGCATTCTCGAAGTGCTGCCACTTACCCACATCAGAGGTAGGTCGCTGCATGACACATTTGTGATTGTGGACGAGGCCCAGTCACTAGAGCGCAATGTGCTGTTGACCATGCTCTCTCGCATCGGCCAGAAGTCCCGAGTTGTGCTAACTCACGATGTTGCCCAGCGCGACAACCTAAGGGTCGGTCGTCACGATGGCATCGCATCGGTTGTGGAAACGCTCAAGGGTCAGGCGCTGTTCTCACACATCACTCTCACCCGGTCTGAGCGAAGTGAGATTGCTGCTTTGGTAACTGACCTGCTGGACTAGCCTGTGGATTGCGGCAAGCAAGCCTGCTGCCATCTCGCTAACTTCGGTGCGTGATTGAGTTAGTTCTGTTCATCCCGCTACTGTTTCTCGCCAGCGTCACTTGGCAGGTCGTCGTATATGACTTTCGGGAACACCGGCTCCCCAACAAATTCACGGTTCCCCTGATCTTCGTCAACGCAGGAACCCTGCTTGGTTTAGGACTGGCAACAGGTCAATACCCGCGGCTTACTCAGGCCAGCTTCGCGATGGGAATTACCTTCGGCATCGGTTGGCTATTGGCCAAGTATGCCGAGCTTGGTATGGGGGATGTGAAATTGCTGGTTGCGCTAAATGGCTGGCTAGCCTGGCATGACCCATGGCTAATCCCAGTGTCTCTTCTTTTCGGACTTATAGCGGCAAATCTCTTCGCGTTGAAAATCTGGATCCAAAGAAAAGACCCCAGAGAACACATCGCTCTGGGGCCGTTTCTGCTGCTGGGCTTTTACCTGGTGGCAATCGTTCCCAGCTGGCAGATATTTACTGCGGTGGGCGAGTCATTGGCATGACGTCTAGCGCCTTGTCCAATTGCTCCATGGTCAACTTCTCACCATCCACGTAACCAAGTTCAATTGTTGCCTCTCGAACCGTGAGGCCCTTCGCGACCGAGTGCTTTGCGATCTTGGCTGCAGCCTCATAGCCGATGAACTTGTTCAATGGGGTAACAATCGATGGGCTCGACTCGGCAAGGGCCTTGGAGCGCTCGACGTTTACCTCTAGACCGGCAACAGTCTTGTCGGCTAGCACGCGCATCGAGTTGGCCAAGAGTCGGATTGACTCCAGTAGGGCATTGCCCATCACAGGAATTGCAACGTTGAGCTCGAAGTTTCCAGATGCTCCAGCCCAGGTGACGGTGGCATCGTTTCCGATGACGCGCGCGCAAACCATTAGGACAGCCTCTGGAATAACCGGGTTTACCTTGCCAGGCATGATGGAGCTGCCAGGCTGCAGGTCTGGGATGTTTAGCTCGGCAAGTCCGGTGTTAGGGCCAGAACCCATCCAGCGCAGGTCGTTGTTGATCTTGGTGAGGCTAACGGCAATAACCTTCAAAGCGCCAGATGCCTCGACCAGCGAGTCTCGTGCACCCTGGGCTTCGAAGTGATCCCTGGCTTCGGTGATTGGTAGGCCGGTGTCCTTGGCCAGTAGGCTAATAACCTCCTGAGGGAAACCCTTTGGGGTGTTGATACCTGTGCCGGTAGCGGTTCCGCCCTGTGGAACTTCTGCCACTCGAGGCAGGGCTGCGTTGATGCGCTCTATGCCGTAGCGAATCTGAGCTGCATATCCGGCGAATTCCTGGCCGAATGTCACTGGGGTGGCATCCATTAGGTGAGTACGACCTGGCTTAACGTAGCCATCCCAGGCCTTGGCTTTGACCTCCAAGAATCCAGCTAGGTAGTCAAGGGCTGGAAGTAGGTCGTTTACCAAAGCATTGGTAACCGCAACGTGCACCGATGTAGGGAAGACGTCATTGGAGGACTGAGAGGCATTGACGTGGTCGTTTGGGTGAACTTCCTTGCCCAACTTCTTTGTGGCAAGTGTTGCCAAGACCTCGTTCATGTTCATATTGGAGCTAGTGCCGGAACCGGTCTGGAAAACATCGACCGGGAAGTGCTCTAGGTGGTTACCAGCGATAACTTCTTCGGCGCTCGCGACAATTGCAGCGGTGATGTCATCAGCAAGAATGCCGAGCTTGTTGTTTGCCTGAGCCGCAGCCTTCTTGATGCGAGCCAAGGCAATCACATGCTCTTTCTCAAGGCCGGTTCCGCTGATCGGGAAGTTCTCAACAGCGCGCTGCGTCTGCGCGCGATAAAGGGCATTGACCGGGACTTTTACCTCACCCATGGTGTCGTGTTCAATGCGGTATTCCATGCTCTGCTCTTTCCTAGTTTCTCTTTTAGAGGTCACCGTGCGAGACCACCATGTGGATATCGCCAAGTTCAAGTTTGTAGTTCGCACCTACAACAGCAAGTTTGCCAGCTTTCACGGCCTCAGAAATCACTTTTGAGCGCTGCAGAAGTTCTTCGATGGTGTCTGAGACATGTCTGGTGGTTATTGCATCGAGGGACGTCTCACCAAGTTCGGCACTTCTTTCCAGGGTGGGGCGCATTCGATCCACCAGATTGTGAATGAACTCGCCATCAAGTTCTAACTTGCCGGAGGCCGCCGCTATCGCAGCCTTAACCGCTCCGCACTCATCGTGACCCAGCACCAAAATCAGTGGCACTTCGAGCACTTCGACAGCAAATTCCAGTGAGCCCAGAATCGTCTCGGCCATAACCTGCCCGGCGTTTCGGACCACGAACAAATCACCCAAACCGACATCAAAAATCATCTCGGCAGCCAATCTGGAGTCCGAGCAACCAAAGAGCGCAGCAAAAGGAAGCTGCTGGTTCGCCGTCGCCCTTCGGACATCTGCGTCTTGCCTGGGGTGAGCCGGTTTGCCAGAAACAAAGTTCTGGTTACCATCAACCAGAACTCGCCATGCCTCTTTGGCCGTTTGAGGTCTGCCCACTATTTGCCTGCGTTTAGCTCGAGGCTGATCGAGGTGGCGAGTTTGTTGAAGTCTTCCTCGCTGGCGGTGCCATAGATGACAACGGCCTGGCCGTCAAAGGTGTGCACCATGGCATACTCCTTGGTTCCCTTGGGAATCGATGGCAATAACGTTGGCCAAACCTCCCAGGTTCGACCTTCAATCTCCACGGTGACATCCAGCCAGTTGCCCTGGAGTTTGTTGGCCAACCAAGAGGTATTTGATTCAAAGGCCTGGGTAAGTCCTATGTATTGGTCGTCTGGAGTGATAAAGCCGACATACCAGGTCTCGATTCCAAGGTCCTTCTCAACCCGGGCAGCGTTTACCCACCAGTCAGTCTCCAACTTCGGGGCAATCAAGGGCTTCTCAACGCTGGCCTGAACGGTTTGCGTGATGCCAACGTAGTCGACCGGTTGGATTCGGTTGCTGTCGTCGCGAGGCACTAAAAGCACAATCACCGCGGTCAGTGCCAGGGTTACCAGCAGTGAGTAAATCAGGTTGCGGATTGTTTGCTTAGCTCTCCGCTCGGCAGCACTACTCACTTGGTGTCTTTATCCTGCATCGCAGCATCCAGTTTCTTGCGAGCTCCAGTCAGCCAGCTCTCGCAGTGCTTTGCAAGGGCCTCGCCGCGCTCCCAGAGCGCCATGGAGGCCTCCAGAGAGACGTTCTGCTGCTCTAACTCGGCAACAACTTTCTGGAGCTCGTCCCGGGCCTGTTCGTAGCTAAGTGCTGAAATGTCTTTGCTCATTTGATATCCCTAACTTCATCTGCCGTGGCAGAAATTTCCTGCTTGCTGGTTCTAATTACAAGTTTCTTGGATTTGGTGATCTTGGTGATTGGTTTGCCCTGTTCATCGGTGATAACCGAATAGCCACGATCCAGGGTCAACTGTGGAGATAGCGAGCGAGCCTGGGCATGCAGCTGCTTCACCTCAGCCTCACCGCGTTGCAGTCTGAAATCCAAGATCTCGCGAATTCTTCGCGTTCCAGTTGCAATGACCTCGGCCTGGGAATCTACGAATCCGTATGGAGAGGCAATAACCGGTCTAGAGACCAATTGACTCAGAAGCTGAGTTTGAGTGTCTAGGTAGCTGGTGACTCGAAGCCGAATTCGCTGCAATGAGATGGCCAAGCCCCGGCGCTCCTCAACAACATCTGGCACCACACGCTTGGCGGCATCGGTTGGGGTGGAGGCTCGAAGGTCGGCCACCAAATCCAGCAGTGGCTGATCATTCTCATGCCCGATGGCAGATACAAAGGGTTTGCTCAGTTGTGCTGCTGCCCTTACCAATCGTTCATCGCTGAATGGCAACAGGTCTTGGAAGCTGCCGCCTCCGCGGGCAACGATGATGACATCGACATCTGGGTCGGCATCTAATGTTCTAAGCGCTAGCAAAATCTCATTTACAGCCTTATCGCCCTGAACATGGGTGTGCTCCACCTGAAACTGAACCTCTGGCCAACGTAGTTTGGCGTTTTGCAGAATGTCCTTCTCGGCGTCTGAGTTGGCTCCGGTGATCAGGCCAATCTTGTTTGGCAAAAACGGCAGTGGCTTCTTTCTCGCAGGGTCGGCGAGTCCCTCTGAGATCAGTTGAACCTTGAGCCGCTCCAAGCGCTCCAGCAATTCGCCTAGACCAACCTTGTGCATTTGAAGCACGCGCATGGTGAGTTTGCCGTTTTTGGGCCAGAAGGTTGGTTGCAGCAGTGCGACTACTCGATCGCCCTGGGTCAAACCAGGAGCTATCTCGGCTCCAGAATTAGCGAAGGCGTGAATTTCAACCGACATTTCTACGTCTAGGTCGCGGATTGAGGCAAAGACCCCGGCTGGTTTTTCGGAATAGGCCTGAAGTTCACCCTCGACCCAAACTCGACCGAGCTTGTCGATCCAATCTTTGAGGCTCTTGGAAAGCTGAGAGACCTGCCATGGGGAATTCTCGGTGCTGACTCGTGATTGACTATCGGTGACCGAATTAGTTTCCAATCCGGCCTCCTTGGTCGCTTTCGTAGAATTGTGTGGTGACTATCATCAAGGATACCGACCAGGCCGACAGTTTCGGCACCAACAAGGTGCTGTTGGCAGCTCCTCGCGGATACTGCGCGGGTGTTGACCGCGCAGTCATCGCTGTCGAAAAAGCGCTCGATCACTATGGCGCTCCGATTTATGTGCGTAAGCAAATCGTGCACAACAAGCATGTTGTGGCATCGCTCGAACGTCGCGGCGCAATTTTCGTTGATGAGGTCGACGAGGCCCCCGAGGGCTGCATCATGGTTTTCTCTGCCCACGGCGTATCTCCGGCAGTCATTGAGGCCGCCCAGGCCCGCAACCAGCAAACCATTGACGCCACCTGCCCACTGGTGACCAAGGTGCACCGAG
>JACCEB011094697.1_pt1 | contig 14393 bp, 16 predicted proteins | sample 7454761 | NCBI WGS metagenome assembly JACCEB01 (sample SAMN15323454, study PRJNA562643) | freshwater metagenome | isolation source: river surface water | place: USA:Blue River Watershed | collected 2017-08-18 | reverse complement strand
TGGGGACTGTGATTTTTGCAATCGCGGTGATCGATGAATTTTTTGCCCACTTGAAAAATCCTAATCGCATCAACGATAGTGCAGAGGCCCTGCGGCATGAATGATGCATTGATCGCGGGCCTGCTGGTCTCATCGCTTTTTCTTATTCTGGGCAGCGGCGTCTGGATCGGGCTGACGCTATCGGGTGTGGCCTGGATTGGCATGCAGCTCTTCACGGCCCGGCCCGCAGGGGACGCCATGGCCGTGACCATCTGGGGGGCATCATCGAGCTGGACACTCACTGCACTGCCGCTCTTTATTTTGATGGGCGAGATTCTGTTTCGCACTCGTCTATCTGAGGACATGTTTCGTGGCCTAGCACCGCTGCTGGGCCGAATTCCGGGCCGGCTGCTGCATACCAATGTGTTGGGCTGCACGATTTTTGCGGCAGTCTCGGGCTCAAGCGCGGCCACCTGCGCCACGATCGGAAAAATGACCTTGCCCGAGCTGCAGCGACGTGGCTATCCGGAGGGGATCGTAATTGGCAGTCTGGCGGGCGCGGGAACACTCGGCCTGCTGATTCCACCCTCGATCATCATGATTGTCTACGGCGTAACCGCCGAGGTATCGATTGCCAAACTTTTTATTGCTGGTGTGATCCCGGGAATTATTTTGGCGGGGCTTTTTTCGGGTTATATCGTGATTTGGTCCCTGCTTAACCGTCAATTAATTCCCGTCGAAGTCGACACGATGACATTTGTGCAGAAGTTTCGCGAGTTCTGGCGTTTAGGGCCTGTTGTATTGCTCATCATTGCGGTACTGGGATCGATCTATGCGGGGATCGCTACCGCCACAGAGGCTGCAGCTGTCGGGGTGCTGGGCGCACTGATTCTCTCAGCCATGCAGGGGTCCTTAAACTGGAAATCATTTTCCGAGGCGCTGATGGGCGCGACGCGTCTGTATTGCATGATTGCTTTTATCCTAGCGGGCGCAGCGTTTCTCACACTATCCATGGGCTACATCGGTCTGCCGCGCCACCTGGCCGAGTGGATCGGCACTCTGGGCCTATCGAAGTTTGAGCTGATCATGGTGATCATGGTGTTTTACATCGTGCTGGGATGCTTTCTGGATGGCATCTCCATGATCGTGCTGACCATGGGCGTGATACTGCCCACCATTGTTGGAGCCGGTATTGATCTAATCTGGTTTGGAATTTTTCTAGTCTTGGTGGTCGAGATGGCCCAGATTACGCCCCCCGTTGGCTTTAATCTTTTTGTGCTGCAGGGCATGACTAAAAAGCCCCTCAGTTATATTGCACGGGTTGCGATGCCGATGTTCCTCTTGATGATTCTCACGGTTTTGATTTTTTATCATTTTCCTCAGACCATCACCTGGCTGCCCTCGAAGATGTAATTCTCTGAGCCGTCATTACGCTGACGGCCCCACCAAGTAGAATCCCTTCATGCGTTTTGCCTTAGGTCTTTTTATTGTCGGTGGCCTGTGCCTAAGTTCATTAGATGCGGTGGGTAAGCTTCTGATGTCGCAGACCAGTCTAATCATGCTGATTTGGGCCCGCTATCTTGGCCAATTTCTTTTCTCATTGCCGCTGGCCTACTGGCGGGCAGGCCCCGAATTCTGGAAGACCTCCCGGCCAAAGCTTCAGCTCATGCGCTCCACACTCTTGCTGCTGACCAGCGTTTTGTTTTTTGGCGGGCTGCAGTTCCTTCCGCTGGCTGAAGCCTCAGCCATTTCGTTTACTGCGCCGCTCTGGGTGGCATTGCTATCTGGCCCCATGCTCGGTGAGCGGGTCGCGAAAAGCGATGCATGGGTTGCAGCCTTAGGGTTTTCGGGTGTCTTACTAATTGTCCGACCCGGGACGGATATTTTTCACTATGGAGCGATCCTGATTGGGGCGATGGCCGCTTTAAATGCGGTCTATCAATTGATGACACGGCAGCTCACACAAGATAATCCGTTTACCACTTTTTTCTACAGCGGGCTGGTCGGTGTGACCGTATTTTCGGTGTGGCTGGGAGTGGCTGGCTTTCCCACGGTGTCGGATCCAGTCACGATTGGCCTGCTTTGTGCAGCGGGCCTACTCGGCGGCCTGGGCCATCTTTTATTTGTATTGGCTTTTTATCGGGCATCACCTGCTTCATTAACGCCTTTTGTGTATCTGCAGATGATTTGGGCCATTGTGTTTGGTTGGCTGATCTTCAGTCAGCTGCCGGACAGTCTGGCTCTGCTGGGCATGGCGATCATCATTGGCTCAGGGCTTTGGTTGATTCTGCATCGCCATCGCCAGCCCCGGACAAAGACTTAAAACTGCTCATCTGGGTGGAGGGGTCGCCACTGCCCAAGGGGCAATTGGCCCAACGCAATCCTACCGATGCGGATTCGCTTCAGTCCAGTGACTTTCAGGCCGACAAGCTCGCACATCCGGCGAATCTGGCGCTTCTTGCCCTCGCGCAGTACAAAGCGCAGTTGATGTTCATTCTGCCAAGAGACCTTGGCAGGCCGAAGGGCATGCCCATCCAGGGAGAGGCCATGATTCAAAAGCTTTAGCCCCTGCGCTGAGAGCACCCCTTCGACTCGCACGAGATATTCTTTTTCAATGGGCGAGGTCTCGCCGATCAAAAGCCGTGCAATGCGGCCGTCTTGGGTCAGGACAAGCAGACCCGTTGAGTCGATATCGAGCCTGCCGGCAGGCGCGAGGCCACGAGTTACCGTGCGGTTTTGGGGGCCAGGACTCTGTTTGGATTTTGACGCTGCCTGCCAGAGATTTTCCGGGGTAATGAGCCGGATGGCTGGCGTATAGGGCCGATCCGGATCCTCGTGGGATACCACTCCTATGGGTTTATTCAGAAGGACTGTGATTCGGCGTTGCTGCTGGGCCCTGGCTTTTGTTGCGAGTTCGATACGCTGATGGGGATAGGCCCTGGTGCCGAGCTCTTGCACGACCGAACCATCCAGCAAAACAAGGCCTTGTTCAATAAACGCATCGGCCTCACGCCGCGAGCAAAGACCACGATCGGCCAAAAGCTTTGAGATACGAATTTTTTCCTGCACGGCTGCAGGCAGAGGCCTAACGAACGCTGCCGGTCAGCAGCAACTTAGTGAGCGCCGCCTTTGCCTCGGGTACGCCAAGTAGGGCTGCCTGATTCAGCACTTCTTGGGCCTTTGGATTCTGCCCGACATGCGCAAGCACCAGGCCGTAGTTATAGGTGGCCCGGCCATTATTGCGGAACATTTGCTGCTCGAGTTTTGCAAAGAGTTCTCTGCGCTCAGCATCCCCGATTTGATTAGCCATCACCATCTGGCAGCACTTTAAAAAAGTGGGCTCGGCCTGCTCCTGTTCAACTAGCAAGAAGATTTCAAAGGCCTGAATATAGGCGCCCATCGACAGCGCGTATTCACCTTCTCTGTAGTCAGCCGACATAGCTAAATCCTAAGGTTACGAAAAGTATTAGAGGCATTATCGTAATACGGCGTAGGTCGCCAGCCCCAGAAAGGTAAAAATAATCGATCCCAGCAGATGGCTGGAGACCTCAATTCCCGCCCATAGCCATCGGCCTTGTTGCAGTAGCTCGACAACCTCTGCAGAGAAAGTTGAAAAGGTGGTCAACCCCCCCAATAGCCCGGTGATTAAAAACAGTCGCCACTCCTCAGACAGTCGGGGTGCTTCGCCAAAGTAAGCCACCGCTAAGCCGATGGCATAAGCCCCAATCCAGTTGGCCGTTAGGGTTCCCAGTGGCAGGTGGGCCAGCCGATGATTCAAGAGCTCTGATAGCTGCCAGCGCAGCACCGCGCCCAGGCTTGCGCCAAGGCTGATGGCAATAACGGGGAGAAGACGGAGCGTCATTAGGATTGGTTCGGTGGCAGGTTTGGCCGCTTTTGCTAGTATGCACCAGGCCTAATTCGGAAAAAACACGGGCCAGCGGGAGGAACAACGATGCTGCAAAAAAACATGGGCGGGTCGGATCGGGCAGTACGTTTTGTTTTAGGCATGTTGCTGGTCATCTCGGCGGCTGTCGGCGCCCTGGGCCCCTGGGCTTATCTTGGGGTGATTGCGATGATCACTGGGGCCGTCGGTAACTGTCCGGCCTACAGTATTTTCGGATTTACGACCTGCAAACCAAAACAGCCTGAATGACTCAAAAAAAGCTTGTGCATGTCACCCAGGTCCCCATTCGCTGGGGTGATATGGACGTGTATGAACACGTCAATAACACGATCTATTTTCGTTATGCGGAGCAGGCTCGTATTGAATGGATGGAAAATCTCGGTCATCGCCTGAGTCTTTCCCAAACACAGGGCCCGGTGATTGTGAACGCCAGCTGTACGTTCTTGATACCGCTGACTTACCCCGGCACGGTCGAAGTCCGGATGTTGATCGGGCCGTTGGGCCGCAGCAGTGTCGAGACCTATTACGAGATGCGCATGGTGGGCGAGGATCGTCTGTATGCCGATGGCGCTGCCAAGGTAGTCTGGGTGGATATCGAGACCGGCAAGTCATGCCCCATACCGGATTCCCTGCGCGAACTCATGGCAAGCGATGCATCTTAGGGCTGTCGGTTGACCACAATCACTTCACCTCATAGTCGTCCGCAGTCGGGCCAGCTGGCCTTAATGCTGGGCGCGCTGGGTGTGGTCTACGGAGATATCGGTACCAGTCCGCTTTATGCGTTGAAAGAAACTTTTAATCCGGTGACGGGTGTGTCGGCCACTCCTGAAAATGTCATCGGCGCAGTCTCGGCCATTATTTGGTTGCTCACCTTGGTCGTATCACTGAAGTATGTCACCCTGATTCTTCGCGCGGACAACCGAGGCGAGGGCGGAATTATGGCATTGCTTGCGCTTGCCAGCGACGCTGTCAAAGACTCTCCGCGGCTGCGGGGCATGGTGATCGTAATCGGATGTTTTGGAGCCTGTCTGTTTTTCGGTGAGAGTGTGCTCACGCCGGCCATCTCGGTGCTCAGTGCAGTTGAAGGCATCGAGGTCATTGAGCCAAGTCTGGGTCCGCTGGTCTTACCCATCGCGTTGTGCATTCTCCTCTCCCTATTTGCGATTCAGAAGTATGGCACCACACTGGTAGGCCGATTCTTCGGCCCAGTGATTCTGACCTGGTTTTTTGTTCTAGCGGTTGTGGGCGTAAGCCAGCTGCTCAAATCCCCCGAGATCCTGGCGGCGCTCAATCCACTCAGGGCAGTTGAGTTTTTGGTGGATCGGGGCCCTAAGGTGTTGCTGGTGGTGGGCGCCCTTGTGCTTGCGGTGACAGGAGTAGAGGCGCTTTATGCTGATATGGGCCATTTTGGACGGCGCGCAATTCGACTCGCCTGGCTGCTGGTGGCCTATCCAGGGTTGATTTTGAATTATCTGGGCCAGGGCGCCTTGCTGATGCGTAATCCAACTGCAACAGAAAATCCGTTTTACTTGTCGTTTCCCGATCCGCTCTTAATTCCTGCAGTGATTCTCGCGACACTGGCCACAGTGATTGCGTCGCAGGCGACAATTACTGGGGCTTATTCTGCCGCAGTCCAAGCAATCCAGCTCGGACTTTTGCCGCGCATGCGAATCGTGTATACCTCGGCCAAAGAGGCGGGCCAGATCTATGTGCCGTTTATTAATGGCCTGCTGCTGGTGTCAGTACTTTTAGTCACGGCTGCCTTTGGCTCCTCGAGCGCACTGGCCCACGCCTATGGTGTTTCGGTCACGATGACCATGCTGTGCTCAACTGTATTGACATTTTTTGTTGTTCGCATGGGCTGGCACTATGCGTTGGCTCTCACTCTGATCTCAACAGCCGCATTCTTCGTGTTAGATGCCCTGCTGGTAGCGGGATGTTTATCAAAAATTCTTCATGGCGGATGGTTTCCTTTGACACTCGGACTTTTTATCTTGCTGCTGATGCTTACTTGGAAGCGCGGTCGAGAGCTTCTGATGAAAAAGGTTCGCGAAGGTGATCCTGAGCTTGAGATTTTCATCGATCAAATTCGGGATGCTGGCCTGCCTCTTGTTGAGCGGACCGCTGTATTTTTAGTCTCGGACCCGTCGACCGCACCGCAGGCCTTGATGCACAACATTAAGCACAATATGGTGCTGCATCGGCAGAATCTATTGCTCACTGTCCACTTCGAGCAGCGTCCCTGGGTACCGTTTCACGAACAAATCCGGATCAGACCGATCAGTGATAACTTCTCCATCATCAGCATTAACTACGGGTTTAAGGATTCTCCAGATGTGCCTAAAGCCCTGGAATATGCTCGCGATTGGCATGGCCTTGAGATCGAGTTATTTTCGACCTCGTATTTTCTTAGCCGAGAGACTGTAGTGCCATCGACCGGCGGTGGGATGGCCAAGTGGCGTGAAGAGATCTTTGCGTCAATGTCGCGCAATGCGGGCAGTATCGTGGCTTACTTTAAGATTCCGACTAACCAGGTAATTGAGTTGGGCACGCGGGTGCTCATCTAGCCTTGGATGCCCGTTGGCGTTTAAACTCTTGGCTATGCCGTTTATTGATTAGTAAATTTTTAGAAACTTACGGGAAGACCATCATGCTCAAACGTTTGCTTGTCGTAGCTGCTGCCATAGTAATGACAGGATGTGCAGTCATTCCAGAATACAAATTTTCTAAAGCTGGCGCCTCCGAGGCCGATTTTCATCGGGATAAGACCCAGTGTGACGACGAGGCCTTCTCCGCGGGTAATGTGGTGCGGCTTAAGTACATTGAAGTGCGCAACGCATGTCTTGCTAAAAAGGGCTGGAGCCAGGTTACCGCGAAGTAAGGCGCGCCTAATCACTCACCGCATCAAGAAAGCCGCGGATCTCTCGATTAAAGATTTCCGGCTGCTCGATGTTGGACAGATGGGCGGCGTTTTCGATGACGCCCATCCGAGACGTATCAATCATCCGATTGAGCACCATAGACTGCTCCACCGTTGTCGCGGGATCTTGCCGGCCAGTAACGATCAGGGTGGGCGCCTTAATCTTCAGCAGCAGGGTGGTCTGGGCCATATCCCGAATGGCGGTAGCGCAGCCGAGGTAGCCTTCCAGTGGCGTTGCCAGAATCATTTCTCGAATTTTTTCGATGATTTGGGGGGAGCGTTCAATAAATGACGCTGTGAACCAGCGGCGAATAGTGCTGTCGGCAAGTGCAGCAACGCCCTGGGTGTGGGCAATGCGAAGCCGCTCTTCCCACAGCGACCGAGGCGGCATTTCGCTGGCGGTATTGCATAACAAAAGAGAGAGCGTGCGGTTCGGATAACGGGCCCCGATTTGCTGCGCAACCATTCCGCCCATTGAGAGCCCCATGATATGGGCCTCTCGAATATCCAGGGCATCCATTAAGCCAATTGCATCGTCTGCAAGCAGTTCGATGGAGTAGGGCCCAGGGGTAACGCTGGTGCTCCCGTGCCCACGGGTATCGTAGCGCAGAATTTGAAAGCGATCCTTGAGCGCTGAAATGGTTGGATTCCACATGCCCATATTCGTCATGAGGCCATTACTCATCATCACAACGGGATGCCCAGCAGCTCCCTCGAGTCGATAAGCAACGTCGAGCTCGCCGACTTTAATTTTTTCAGTCATGGTCTCTTTTGATGTCGTTGTGTGAATTTTTCGAAGAGTGCCTTGCCGGTAACCCAAAGTGCGGGCAGGCCTGGAACAATAATCATCGCCAGGGTCACCAGGCTAAAATTTGCCTTGACCCAAGGCATTTCACCTACGAGATAACCCAGGGTGGTGAGACTAAATATCCAGAGCACACCACCGACGACGTTATAGGTGACAAACTTTGTAGGATTCATCTCTGCGATACCGGCAACAAATGGAGCGAAAGTGCGCAGGAAGGGCAGAAATCGTGCAATTACGATTGTCATGGGCCCGTAGCGTTCGTAAAAGGCATGTGTTCGGTCAAAGGCCTGGCGGTTAAACCAACGAGACTGCTCCCAAGAAAATACCCTGGGACCGACGCGGCGGCCGATTGCGTAATTGAGTGCATCACCCGTGATAGCAGCGGTGGTTAGTAGCACCCAGAGCACCTCCAACTGCATGCCGCCGACAGCCGCCACCGCCCCGGCTACAAATAAAAGTGAATCACCTGGTAAAAACGGCATGATGACCAAGCCGGTTTCAATGAAAATAATCAGAAATAAGAGCGCATAGATCCAGACACCCCACTCGGCGGCAAATTCCGGCAGATAACGGTCGAGATGAAGAAATGCGTCAATGAGGCTAAAGTCGTTCACAAGATCACGGGTCGAGGTTTAGATCACAGGAGTCAATAACTTGCCAGTAGAGAAAAAAGATTGCAGGTTCTCGAGAACTAAGGCCTCCATTGCTGTACGGGTCTCATGTGTTCCGCTGCCAATGTGAGGCGCCAGGACCACATTGTTAAGCGCTTTAAGCGGCTCGGGCACCTGAGGCTCTTGAGTGTAGACATCCAGCCCCGCGCCAGCGATTGTGTTTTGGGTTAATGCATCCACGAGCGCTTGTTCATCAATGACCGAGCCGCGAGATACATTAAATAGAAACCCCTTTGGCCCGAGTGCTGTCAGTACAGCTCGGTTCACCAGGTGTTGGCTGTGCGGACCCCCAGAGACCGCTACCATTAAAAAATCACACCAGTGGGCCAGTGACTCGGCAGAGGACTCGTAGCGATAGCCGCAATTGGGAGCGGGCCGTCGATTGTGATAGCGGATTTCCATCTGAAAGCCCTGGGCCCGCTGAGCAATTGCAAGCCCAATTTTTCCCAGCCCTAGAAGTCCCAACTTTTTTCCGCTAAAACGGCTCGCGAGTGGAAAAGGCCCGCTTGGCCATTGCCCGGCCCGCACGTAACGATCAGCAGCGCTGATAGCCCGAACCGTATCGATCATCAGGCCCATGCCAAGATCGGCCACGCACTCGGTCAGCACATCTGGGGTAGAGGAGACTGCGATACCGCGTTCGCGCGCAGCCTGCAGATCGACTTTCTCGACCCCGATGCCGCGGCACGCGATAACTTTGAGGTTGGGCAGCCGCATCATCAAGTCTCGCGATGCGCCGATCGGCGCAATCGTAATGAGGCCGTTGAATCGCTGACCTTCAGAGCGCAAGAACTTATCGGGATCCGCCTGCTCGGCCAGCAACGTGACCGGCAGTGCTGCGCGAATGCGTGACTCCCCGGTTACCGATAGCCGACCGATTTGTAAGACCTCTGGGCTCATGATTTTGGGCTTTTGCGGGCAACGATAGTGCTGAAGCCTTGATAGTAACGAAAATGCTGTAAATCCCCGGCGGGGGCTGCGTCTTTAGCGCAGCAATACGGTGTCCCGGTCTGGGTTAGGGCGGAAAGAAGAGAGGCCTTTTAAGCCATAGCGCCAAGCCAGAAGGTAGAGTTCCCGAAATTGGAAAAACGGAGACTCATCCGGCAGGATGATTGTCTTTAAAATTCCCGCATCGATAAAAGGCCGAACATTTCGCATCATCGCGAGATGGCCGCGGGCCTTGATTTCATGCGCGCAGACAAAAGCGAGAGCGGCTGCGCTGACATATCCACAGACGCCAGAGTGAGACGTGCGCAGTCAAGCAAATGCACAGCAAATGGGGAGCTTTGGCACTCCTCTTCAACGATGCTGCTGCTCTGCGGATTAACGGAGCATCGCTATGCAAAGATTTCAGGGTCGTGATTATCGATCAATATTGGCTACAGGCCTGCTCAGCATTTTAGTACCCGTTGTCAGTTCAGCCGCGGAGCCCGAGGAACCCATTTATGGCCGTCATCTGTTGACTCAGCAAGAGCGGCAAGAGCACCGAGAGCAGATTCGGTCGGCAAAAAGCTGGGAAGAACGCGAACAACTCAGACGCGAGCACCACGAGCGGATGCGGGAGCGAGCAAGAGCCAAAGGGGCTGCGCTTCCAGATCCGCCACCTGCGCGAGGTCCAGATATGGCGCCCGGGGCCAATAGCCCAGGTGGTCCCGGCCCAGGCCCGCAGCCAGGGCCGCGCTAAGAATTATCGCGATTGCGATCTGTGTTCAGCTCGCAGCCGCTGTATCACCGCCTGGGCATGCTCTTCTGTTAAACCAAATTCTTCTCTAAGCCGTTCAATCGCCCGACGTTCTTTTTCCGAGATGTATTTATCCTCGGAGAGTGCGGTTTCCACTTCCGCTTCGAAGGCGATTTCTTGGCGACGCATGCGTGTTGTAAATGCGCTTGCGACAATACCAGTCAAAAGCGCTACCGTGAGCACGCCAGAGAGCGCAGTAAATCCCCCGATGAGCTTTCCGATGCCAGAAATTGGAACCGCATCGCCATAGCCTAGGGTGGTCAGCGTGACAATTGACCACCATAAAGACTCCGGGATACTTCCAAATTTATCCGGCTGCAGATTATGTTCAGCGTAGTACATTAGGCATGAGGTCACCAGCAGCGCAATTGCCAAGAGATAGAGCGATGAGATAAATGAGTGCCGCTCCGCATAAATCGCACTAATTAAATCTTCCAGTGCGGTGTTGTAGTGCGAAAGTTTCAGAATCCGAAGAATTCGGACAATCCTTAGAAATCGAAGATCGAGCCCCGGTAGAAGGCTGTGCAAGAAAAACGGCACGATTGCTAGCAAATCAATGATGCCGTGAAAGCTGAGCACATAGCCCTTTCGGCGGCTTGCGGCGGTTTTGTGTTTCGGGTTGCTGTGATTTTCTGGTGCGGTCCAGATTCGCAGCAGATATTCGATCAGAAAAAATCCAACCGAAAACACCTCGAACTGGTGAAACTCCCGTGCATAGGCCTGATGGAGCTCAGGCAAAGATTCCAGTATTACGGCGGCCACGTTCGCTAACACCATGATGGTCAGCGTCCAAGAAAACATCACTGTCCAGGCGCTGCCCTGCTTGTAGCTCATGACGGCATGGACTCTGCGGCGGATGGTCATTTTTCTCCCTAATTTCCCGGATTATCGCAAAGGGATTGCCCCAAGAATTACCCAAACCGAGGGAAACCCCCAAGCGGCCGTAATAGCCGCAATTGCCCGCAAGAACCATAATTTTCAGGTTTTGAAAGTAGGTCAAACTTCTAAAGGGGGAGCCATGATGAAGGGACGAAAAATTACGCAGCTTTGCGCGATTGCTGCTTTCTTGGTAGCCGCAGGGCCGCTGCATGCGCAGTCGCAGGGGGTCACCGATAAAGAGGTACTGATCGGCTCGATTCAGGATCTGTCCGGGCCACTCGCCGGCTTTAGCAAAATGGCGGTGGCCGGCATGCAGATGCGGGTCGATGAAATCAACAAGGCCGGCGGTATTAATGGCCGGACCCTGCGACTGCTGGTCGAAGACTCCGCCTACACGCCGACCCGCGCAGTCCAGGTCGCTCAAAAACTGGTCAACCAGGATCGGGTTTTTGTAATGGCGGGATCTATTGGCTCAGTTGTAAACAACGCCGCGATGCCCATTCAGTTTGAGAAAAATGTAATGAACTTTGCGCCGCTTACGGCCCACCGCGATATGTTTGAGCCGGTCAACAAACTGAAGTTTGCGGTGCTGGATGATTACTACGGCGCGATGAAAGAGCACACCCCGGTGCTGTATAAGCGGGTGGGTGCAAAGCGTGCTTGTGCGCTTTATCAAGATGATGAGTTTGGTTTGGAGGTCTTCCGTGGCGCATCGGATGGCTTAAAGACCATTGGGGTTACGATGGTCGAAACCGCCACTTATAAGCGGGGTGCGACCGAGTTTTCGTCCCAAGTTGCGCGGCTGCGTGGCGCGAACTGCGACTTCGTGGCGATGGGCACACTGATTCGCGAGACCCCGGCCGCAATCGCCGAGGCCCGTAAGACCGGCTTTAATCCCACCTTCCTGGGTTCCGTGGGCGCTTACACCGAGCTGATCCCGATGCTTGGCCGTGACGTTGTGAACGGATTTTATGCGACCAGCTCCTCGCTGATTCCCTATCCGGATTCGCCGAACCCGGCAGTGCGCAAGTGGGCGGCTGACTTCAAGGCCCGCACAAACGCTGATCCCCAGCTCTTCACGCTCTACGGCTACTGGATTATCGACTTACTCGGTCGGGGTATTGAGCGGGCAGGAAAGAAACTAACCACGGAGTCTTTGGCTTGGGCTCTTGAGACGATGGGTACTCAGCGAAGCTCTTTGGGTCTTCCGCCGATCACTTTCACAGAAAAGAACCACCTCGGTTCGTCTTATTCAGCGCTGTCTCAGATACAAAATGGTCGCTGGGTTGAGGTGAAATAAGTCCGAGCACTTCAAGAGGGGCCGGGACCGCGATAGCGTCTCCCGGCCTTTTTTGATCTGATTGATAACCCACCATGCTACAGATCATCCTAAGTGGCGTATCGCAAGGCTGCATCTATGGCCTTGTCGCGCTGGGCTTTGTACTGATTTATAAGGCGACAGAGACCGTTAGCTTTGCTCAGGGAGAGCTCATGATGGTGGGCGGCTTTACCGCCTTGGTCATGACACAGTTCATTGGCCTGCCGTTTTGGCTTGCCGTATTGGTGTGCTTAGTTGCGGTGGGCTTGGTAGGCTATTTTCTTGAGCGGGTTGTGATAAGACCGGTGTTGGGCCAGACCGCTTTGGCGGTAGTGCTCTTGACAATTGGTTTAGGCTACGTGGCCCGCGGACTGGTGGCGATGCTGCCGGTCATTGGCACTGAGACCCATACCTTAGCGGTGCCGTACGCAGGGAAGACCACCAATCTCGCCGGGCTCATCATTTCTTACGATCACTTGGTTGTGATTGGATCGACGCTACTGATCTGTCTGCTGCTGTACCTGATGTTTCATTTCACTCGGGTGGGCATTGCCCTTCGGGCATCGTCACAGAATCAGCTTGCCGCGTACTACATGGGAATTCCCGTAAAGCGATTAAATGGCCTGGTCTGGAGCCTGGCCGCGGCGCTTGCATGTTTGGCAGGTGTGTTGCTTGCGCCGATTACGTTTGTCCATGTGAATATGGGTTTTATTGGATTAAAGGCCTTGCCGGCGGCTGTCGTCGGTGGCTTTACCAGTCTGCCGGGCGCGATTCTTGGCGGCATCGTGATTGGCGTGGCGGAAACTCTTTCTGGTTTTTATCTGCCGGAGGGGTTTAAAGAAGTCGCTGCTTATGTGGTGATGCTTGCCGTGTTACTGCTTTTTCCAAGTGGACTGCTCGGCGAGCGGACCCGCAAAAAAGTCTAGCCCACTCGAAGACCGCGCCATGCGATTTCTTTTTAAAACAAGCTATGAGCAGGATGTCCGGCTGATTCAGCACTCCGGCCAGCTATTCTGGAATGGCCTATTGATTGTTGCTTTGCTGATTTCGCCGGCCGTTTTGCCGGAATTCTGGCTGGCGCAATTAAATCTTATCTTGGTGTATTCGATGGTCGGCCTGGGCATGATGCTTCTGCTGGGCTACACAGGGCAGCTCTCTCTGGGGCACGCAGCGTTTTTTGGTTTAGGTGCTTTTGTTCAGGCCTATTTTGTCAATCGTGGCTGGCCATTTTTTGGAGCGATGTCGATCACCATCATTGCCAATGTGGCTCTGGGCGCACTGATTGCGCTGCCAGCGCTGCGGGTAAAGGGCATTTTTCTGGGTATCGCAACCCTTGCCCTTGGTCTAATCGTAGAAGAGGTATTGGTGAAGTGGGAATCGTTTACCAACGGCACTTCGGGCCTAACGGTCAAGCCTGCCCAGCTGTTTGGCTGGGTGCTCAACGCGCAGCATGAATTCTTTTATCTCGCCTTGTTCATTGTGCTGCTTTGCACATGGATGACACTCAATCTTTTGCGCAGCCCCACAGGCCGCGCCATGATTGCGATCCGCGATTCAGAGATCTCTGCCCAGAGCATGGGCATTCAGGCGGGCCGCACCAAGATCTCAGCTTTTATGATTTCCGCAGCGTTTACGGGTATCGGGGGGGCGCTTTATGCCCAATATCTTCGGCATATTTCGCCAGAGAATTTCACACTACTTCTATCCCTTGACTTTGCCCTGATGGTCATCATCGGGGGCTTGGCCAGCATTCACGGCGTATTTTTCGGGGCCATGTTTATTGTGTTGATGCCGCCTCTGATTGCGATTGGCAAAGATTTCCTGCCGGCTGCCATGGCCAACACGGCCGGCTTACAAAATGTGGTCTACGGGTTAATTCTGATCAGCGTGGTCTTATTTGAACCGCGCGGCCTGTATGGCCGCTGGCTGAAGACTCGGACCTATTTTCAGATTTTTCCGTTTTATCGGCGGGGTATGTTTAGACGCCAGAAGGCGTTTCAGAAATCAGACCGTCTGAGCTAGGTGACCCAACTGCCATGACACAGCCCCTGCTTCGCGCCCAGCACATCTCCCGTCAGTTCGGCGGACTGCTTGCAGTCGATGACGTGAGTTTCGATGTTTATCCTGGTGAAGTGCTCACCTTGATTGGCCCGAATGGCGCAGGAAAATCCAC
>JACCEB011736325.1_pt1 | contig 14399 bp, 16 predicted proteins | sample 7454761 | NCBI WGS metagenome assembly JACCEB01 (sample SAMN15323454, study PRJNA562643) | freshwater metagenome | isolation source: river surface water | place: USA:Blue River Watershed | collected 2017-08-18 | reverse complement strand
TTTGAAAAAAACCAATGATCCAAGTCGCCCCAAGAACCACATAGAAGAACGAAATAATCTTCACATTCAGACGAACGTTTGATGCATCTACTTTTTTGACCTTCCACAGATAGTAGGTGTGTATCGCAGGCGCAAGAAGAATGACTGCGAACTCAAGAATGAGTTCTAGGTGGATGATGTTCACTTGGACTTCGTTTTCTTCTTTTTCACATCTTCTTGCATTGCGTCAGGAAACGCATGAAGTTGTTTTCTGACTTGAATGGTGGTGAGATGTGATGCGTAGAACTTATCAACCATCTGTTGACTGGTTCTAGCGTTACGAGCAAGTGCGAGGGAATCAACACGACCGATGATGAGGCGCATCATTATTGCGGTGTGGCGCAGACTGTAGAGAGTGATGTTTTTGCCGGTCTTTTCTTCGATGTGTGATTGAGCGAGGATTTCACGGAAGAGGCGACCGAGAATTTCCATGGCGGTATTTCGGTTTGCGTATTGACTCAAGAACACATAGTCATCGGGTCGGCATGGCAACTTAATGGACTTCTTGAAAGCAACGAGTCGTTCATAGATGTATACGGAGGCGGGCATCGCCTGCACTTCGGTTGCATTGGTTTTGGTGGCGGGGTGATTAAGGACTAACCACTCGTCATCGCCGTCACGCATCTTTTTGATGTGTTTGTGTTTGAGAACACGAATGTCAGAGGGGCGAATAAACGAGTTGACCATGAACTGAATCAGGTACTTCATCTCGTCGGTGATGGTGACGCCACGAACTTCAGTTTGATTCTTTGCGAGTATTTCAGCGTATTGCACAAGAGTTTCATACTCGTCTTGTGTGAGGTAGTCTCTTTTTTGGGTTGTTGCTACCCTGCCCTTCACTCTGGGGAAAAGCGGTATGTGTTGCATCACATCATTGGCAACTGCAAACTTAAAAATTTTTCTCAATACAACTAGGTGATGTTTGATGGAGGCAACACTCAACTCTTTTTCGTGAAGGCGTTCAATCAACTGACTGATTTGTGCGTTGGTGATGGTGTCGATTTCTTGTTCGCCGTAGAGGGGCAAGATATCGTTTTTGTATCGGGAAAGATCGGTACGGTGAACAGTTGGTTTTGTTGATTTCTCAACGGACTGGAAGTATCTGGCGGCGATCGATGCAAACGACTTCGACTTGTCACTCACACGGGTGGTAGATGCAGAAACGAGGACTTCTTCATAGAACTTGACTGCAAATTTTTGTGCATCTTTGAGGGACTCGGATTTAGTAGTTTTGTATTTATATTTGTTATTGAAGTAGAGGCGGACCCAGTAGAACTTGGAGGCGTCTGTCTTGTAGACGACGAGTTTGGAGGGGTAACCTTTGATGGTTTTGATGGACTCAGGGATAGGGGTGAGTCTGTTGCGGGTTGGTGCAACGGAGGTGGGGTTGGGGTGTTTGGGGGCGGGCATTTTTGCACATTTTTTAAGCAATGTATAGAGGTCTGACTTCTATACTCACTTCTATACTCTGGAAGTATGCCCTTGGAACCCGCATGAAATCAAGTGTTCCGGCGGTAGACATGTGGATTTTTTACAATCATAATCCACAGGTCCGCGGTTCGAATCCGTGAAGCGCCACCAAATTCAAACGGTACACCCCTTGGGAACTCTAGGCACTTGCGTGAAAACGCAGGTGCTTTTTTTATTCCAAGCTACTTCTATGCTCTACGCATAAGCCCTTTGACTATCCAAGACCCCGCAGCACATCATTCAATTGCGCGTCAGTTTATGTGGTCAAACGAACAGAATAATCACAATTAAAACAACAAAATCAATGCCATGACTCCTCAAGGATTACCATGAAAACATCATCGATTATCGCAATCATCGCATTGAATTTCGCTGCCACATGCAATGCTCAAAGTAATTTTAAGCCATACCTGCAAAATGATTTTGGTAAAAATGAATTCAAGACCAACTGTGCCGCTTGCCATGGCATAGACGGCAAAGGTCATGGGCCCATTGTGGACTTGATGAAAAAGCCACCGCCTGACTTAACGCTTCTTGCCAAAGCCAATAAAGGCATATTGCCCATTGAGAAAATTTATAACATGATCGCTGGCGATTTACCGCAAGCACACGGTGGAAGAGATATGCCGGTTTGGGGAAGTGTTTATAAAATCGAGGCGGCCAACTATTACATGGATGTTCCCTACGACGCAGAAGCCTATGTAAGGACCAGAATTCTTTATTTGACTGAATACATCAGCCGATTGCAGCGCTGAAATTTTAAACGCATGGCAATTAATTCATCCGAGATAAAAAATGAAACTCACAACAAGACTATTATTGATATGGCCCCTCTTGATTACTTTTATATTCTCAGGTTGTTCGCAAGGTGCGTTGAAGTCGGAAAGAAAAATAATCGATGAACATTGGAGTCAAATTCTCGTTAAGTATCAAGCGCGATCAGATTTGTTCAGTATCGTCCTTGAAGAGTTGGATGGAAATTTAAAAACTGATGTAAATCTAATTAAGTCAGCAAGCAATCTGAACAAAGAATTTTCTTTAACACAAAGGATGACAGACATTCAGACAAATACTGCTTCAATGATCAAATTCATGCAAGATGAAAAGAAACTCACCGAGGAATTTTCCCTGATCCTGCTTGATCTGAAGAAAAATAATTATTATCAGGAGTCTTTGTTAATTGATCTATCCAACGAAATCTATCAAGCAGACCACGAAATTTCCAAAATGAAATTAAAATATGCAAGTTCGGTACAGAAATTTAATTTGCTGACTCAAATGTTTCCCAATAACATTTTTAAGCTATTTGGCGTATCTCATGAATTACCATTTACACCGTTGATTAAGGATCAGGAGACAACATCCATGCTGATCCAGCAACGACCAATTTAATCAATCAGAATATTTCGAATGATAAATTTACAAATGGAATGAATTAATGAGTCCGGGGATCTCATTAATCAATAAAATCCTCGATCGCCGGCCTCTCCGAAAGTTGAGTATTCAAATATCGACATTGGCAATACGTTTATTAAATCGGTTCTTTTATGTGGGCTATCGGACAGACTGGTTGAAACTGAAATCATAAGATGAACTCCTCAATTTAAAGGAGAGAATCTCATGATTACTGATCGACAAATCCAGCAAAATGTTCTGAATGAACTGACAGCCGATCCATCCGTCAATGCCGAGCATATCGGGGTTGCTGTCAATGGAGGGATCGTCACGTTGACTGGAAAAGTAGGTAGCTATTTCGAAAAATGGAATGCTGAAAAAGCAGCGCAAAGGGTGCTCGGAGTCCAAGGCCTGACCGTGCAAATTGAAGTGAATATTCTGGGTGATCACCGTCGCACAGATGAGGATATAGCGCGATCAATACATACGGTGTTGGCATGGAACACCGCCATTCCTAAAGACATGATCAAAGTGATGGTTGAAAACGGCTGGGTATCATTAAGTGGGTCGGTACCTTGGAACTATCAGCGGGAAACGGCCCATAAACTCGTTGTAGGCCTAACTGGTGTAAAGGGACTCACTGACAACATCATTATCAAGCCCTCGGTATCCGGGGCTAGCATCAAAGATCACATTGATGAAGCCTTGAAACGCCAAGCCATTCTTGACGCCAAAAAAGTATTTGTCAAAGTTGATGGTAATCAAGTCACACTGGAAGGCACAGTCAGTCATTGGGCTGAACGTGATGTGATCAAGAATGTGGTTTGGGCCACGGCAGGTGTTCAGTATCTGGTTGATCACATGCGTTATGAAAGTGGTTTGCACGCATGATGAAAATGCACTATCGACCCAAGCATTTCAAGGAGTCGGCAGGGGGGATGATCTGGCATGAACCATCGTGTCAGCCCCGCCTCCAGATCGAACCATTTGAAAATCTACTGTCTCAACTATCAGCAGGCTAGGTGACGGATGAGTTTTGACAAGGATGAATGGCCGTATTTTTCAGCCAACAATTCGGTCGTCATCCAATCGTGCTCATCCCCAAGTTTGCCTTGAGCGCGACACGCTGTTTGATATAAATCCTGAACATCAAAATCCACCACAGGATACAAATTTTCGATAGCGTATCGAAGTCGCTTTGCGTGAATTCTAGTGCGATGACGATCTGTTGGATTTTGACTTTTGCCTTTCGAATGAATGTATTTCCGATAAAGCTCTGAAATGGACTGATGCGACCACTCCTTAAAATCCAGAGATTTGATCGAATTTTCGGGCAGTTCATTCGTCTTTAAAAATGAAAGAGTCCAGAGCGTTAACTCCCAAATGGTTTGGGACAACTGCACATCCGATAATATGGATCTAACCGCATAACGGAGTTCGATGGCAATAGAGTCAAACTCATCAATCAAATGCGTGGCAGATGCAATCAATTGACATGATTTTACGGGAAGCGCCGCCCTCACATGCGGCAGAACTTTCAGACGAGCTACATCGATATCTCGCAACTCACTCAGTATCATCATCATCGACGATACCGAAGCAATGGAAGGCATGGGGTTTACATCAATGAATGACTTGAACTGTCGATATGAACTTCTAAATCGGCGCCATCCTGTGCGTGATTTTCGAATAAAATCGGGCGCATCAGAATCAATCAGCATTAATAAATTAGCAGTTAATTTTCTTAATCCAAGAGCTAACGCAAGACACATCAATTGTTCTGCGCAGATTGTGGATTGGGCAACAGAAACCGAAACGGAATTATTTCTCTTGCGAGGTATTACATTCTTGGGGTCTGATGAATTTCGCATAAACAGACAGGCCATGTCTAATAAGGTAAATGACTCTTCTAATCTGTGCACTTTTAAAAAATGATTCACAACATGCATTGTCAAAATTAGATTTGACAGGAGTTTCAATACATCATCAAGATATCCTCAACCCTCTAAGATGTATGTTCGTTTGCTCACGCACAGCGGATTAAATCAATAGGCGCGAAAAAAAATAAAACTATTTGCAAATCTGTGCAGTACCGCACGGATCTGGCACAAAACCCTGCTTAACATTCAAAGGTCTACTCAATGGAGATTACCGAATGAATAACGATCGACAGACTCAACAAGATGTCATGAATGAGTTGCGTGCAGATCCTACTGTTAATGCAGCGCATATAGGTATCACCGTAAACAACAACATAGTCACATTGAGTGGTCATGTGGCCAATTTTTTTGAAAAATGGAATGTAGAAAATGCAGCGCAAAGAGTCAAGGGAGTTCAAGGCATATCGATAGAAATTGATGTCAGCCTTCCCAAAGATCGTGAACGCACCGATGAGGATATCGCCAGAACAGTGCAATCACTTTTGGGATGGAGCAGTGCCATCCCCGGGGACTCGATCAAGGTCATGGTCGAAAATGGATGGGTGACCCTGCGCGGAGAAGTAGACTGGAAATATCAGCGCGATATCGCTCACCAGGTCGTTGCCGGCTTGATCGGAGTCAAAGGAGTCACCGACAACATCGCATTGAAGACCGTGGGATTGAGTGAAAAAATCAAAGAACAGATAGATGAGTCATTGAAAAGGCTTTCTGTCATTGATGCAAACAAGATATCTGTCAAAGTATCTGGTAATCAAGTCACTCTGGAAGGAAGCATCGGCAGTATGCTGGAAAGAGACTTGATCCGACGCGCCGCATGGACAACTCAAGGCGTCCATTTTCTAATTGATCGAATGAAATTTGTATCACCCAAAGAAAATCGGTTCGTGCGTGGCACCATTTTTTAAGATCTGAACATGTTGAAGTTCAAATCAGCGTCTTTGTGTGAAGACTGCTATGCGTATAACGCTTGCCTGGCAAGCAAATGCTCAACGCATGAACACAGAGATTTTGGTCAGACCGTGAAGTTTCAGCGAAAAATCAAGCGGGGTGACACTGTTGCCACAGAAAGAAAAAATGACAGTCATATTCATTTGATCAAATCAGGATCATTCAAAATCAGCGTCTTAACAAGAGAGGGTTTTGAGCAAATTACCGGATTCAAACAAGGCGGTGATGTGATTGGGCTCGAGAGATTATTCAAAGAAAAGTATTGGTCCGACTCGATAGCACTGAAAGACTCCATAGTTTGTTCAGTATCGATACACGATATCAAAAAAAAGGATGGGCAATTCGAATTGATTCATAATCAATTGTTTAACATTTTACAAAATGAAATCACGGATTTATACCGATTGATCACAATGATAAATCAAATGGATTCAGTGTCTCGAGTCGCAAATTTCATTCTGATGTTATCGGAAAAAAATCGCATTCATGGCTTCTCTCCATATCAACTGCAACTGGATATGACTCGAACTGATATTGGAAGTTTTCTTGGATTAAACATTGAAACGGTCAGCAGGAAGTTAACGGAACTTTCTAACGGAGGGTCTATCAAAATTGATCGACGAATGGTTGAAATAAAGAATATTAATACACTAAGTAGTTATCAATTAACACAGTAAATTAAGTATTGTCAAATCTGAAATGAAAATTCACTAACCCATGGATCAAATCATTACAGGTCAGATCATGAGTCTCAGTGTCGCATTGGGCATAGGATTGCTGGTAGGTGCCGAGCGCGAAAGAAGAAAGTACCTTGGAAATTCGAAAATTTCAGCGGGTATCAGGTCATTCACCCTTGTAGCATTGACGGGGGCGGTGGCAGGATTGATTTCCAACGCTTGGGTATTACCTGCAGCCCTATTGGCTATTGCCATTCTGATTGCGATCAGCTACTTGAGTGCTAGTGGGGAAGGAAAAGGTCTGACGACTGAATCGGCGCTTGTGCTGACTTTTCTTCTGGGTGCTTTAGCCAACTTCGAAATTGATTTGGCAGCAGGTCTTGGGGTAATTCTTTCCGCATTATTAGCTTCACGGGCATGGTTACATCAATTCGTCAAAAAAATCATGTCTGAACGTGAATTGCATGATGTGATCATCTTTTTTGCAGTTTTATTAGTGGTGATGCCTATCACTCCGGATCGATATTTTGGCCCATTTAATGCATTCAATTTACATGAAATATCTAAATTTGTAGTGATTGTAATAGGAATCAGCGCCATGGGTTACATTCTGAAGCGAGTTCTGGGACATCGTGGTGGTTTAGCGATGGCTGGATTTCTGGGGGGATTTGTATCCAGCACGACCGTGGTGATGAAAATGGGGCAGTTGTCAAAGACCAGTCCAAGATTGACACAACATGCCATCAGTAGCGCCTTATTTTCAAATATTTCAACTTTGATTCAACTCCAAATCATCTTAGTCGTGACAACCCGATTATTTGAAAGTCAATTGCTTTTACCTCTTATTTACGGCTTAGTTACCGCTTTTCTTTTGCCACTATTTTATTTGACAAAAATAAAAGAAGATCATCAAATTGAATCGAATGAAATACAAGGCAGCGCTTTCGATTTAAAGTCATCGATCGGCTTTACCATCCTTGTCACAGGACTGAATTTTGTATCGTCGGCTTTATATGCATGGTTAGGATCGGCAGGCGTACTCATGACCAGTGCGCTAGCAGGGTTCACAGATGCCCATGCCAATATATCCTCTGTGGCAAGTATATTCAACAAGGGAGACATCTCATCAAGACAGGTAGAGCTGGCTGTATTATTTGCATACACCAGCAATACCATTTCAAAAATCATAGTTTCTTTTACATTCGGCAATGAAATTTTCAAATTGCATTTAATTTCTGCCATGACTGCAGTACTTGGAATCATCTGGTCTGGATATGTATTTCAAACACAATGAATTCATTTTAAATCATTTACTCAGGATATCCAATTTTTATCACTTTATATTAAATCATTTGAAGATAAAGTTATTTATACAAAAAACCCTATGCTCAAGATGAATGATTTCAACTCACCACACTTTATGGCAAATGGATACGACTGGATTGACCTGGTCGAAGAAGAAATTGAGTGCAGTCTAGGCGACTGGTTCTCCGAGTTCAATTGCAGCTCAAAAAATAAATCCGAGAGAATAAATTACTTTATTAACCTCCTCAAACTGCAGCGCGAATTGATCAAACTCCAAACTTGGATCAGCAATTCCGGCCATCGACTGGTTGTTTTATTTGAAGGAAGAGATGCTGCGGGTAAAGGTGGAGTCATCAAAAGAATCACTCAAAGATTAAATCCAAGAATATGTCGTGTTGCCGCACTGCCGATACCCAGTGAGCGAGAAAAAACACAGTGGTATTTCCAACGATATATTGCACATTTACCTGCTGCCGGAGAAATTGTTTTATTCGATCGAAGCTGGTATAACCGAGCCGGTGTTGAGAAAGTCATGGGATATTGCAGTCAAGAGGAATATGAGGAATTTTTAACTTCGGCACCGGAGTTTGAAAAAATGATCATCCGCAGCGGAATTCAGATCATCAAATACTGGTTCTCCGTGACAGACGAGGAACAACATAGTCGATTCGTCCAGCGAATGACCAACCCACTGAAGCAGTGGAAACTCAGTCCGATTGACATCGCCAGTCGAGCACACTGGAAAGATTACACCCATGCCAAGGAAGTGATGTTCCAGCGAACTCACACACCCGAGTCGCCTTGGTGGATCGTTAGCGCCATCGACAAACAGCGGGCAAGGCTTAATTGTATTTCGCACTTACTTGATCAAGTTCGTTACCAGGAGATAACGCCAGACCCGATCCATTTGCCTGAAAGCATTTCCTTTTGTACCGAAAGGAGTCAAAACTTTCAAAGCATGCACATACCGGAACGATTTTAATCCTTTAATGCGTGTTCAATCGCACAGACCAACTTTATAGTCTGCTTAAAAATAGAACCAATTTGGGAAGGTTATTCATGAAGATTTTGGTTGGAATTGATGGTTCATTGAGTTCAATGAATGCCGCGAAATACGCCACCCGGTTAGCAGAACAAATTGACGGGGAGAGCTTGATCACATTGATCTCGGTGCATGACGATGCAGCCCTGAAACATTTCAATCGTTATGTGCCCAAAGGAGTCATTCATGATTATTTACGAGAATTGTCTGAAGGTGATTTGAAAAAATCAAGGAAGTTTCTTGATAAACATGATATCCGATACAACATGGTGATTGAAATTGGTCAACCCGTTGCAAAAATTCTTCAAGTCAGTCAGGTTGAAGCATTTGAGCTGATAGTGCTGGGTGTCAAGGGGCGATCGATGATCAACGATCTCTTATTGGGATCCGTGGCATTGCGTGTTGCCTCAGCCTCAAAAATTCCTGTCACTTTGGTCAAATAGAAATGCCTGATATTAAATCCTCGGCCCTTTAATGACTTCCGTTTATGACTGGGGTTAAGATGGATCCAAAGCAGTCTTCAAAATTTATTACTCCAAATGTTGAAAAGCAATGGATTAACGGCCAAGATTTCTTACAAGCAGTTCATGATTTATCCGGCTTCAATTTGGCATCTTTAAATACAGATTTGAATTTAAAGAACCAGAATGATGAAAAAATTTTAGAAAATATAAAATTTCTGCTTAATCGCATATCAGACTTGCTTGGAAGAATCCAGTCACAAAAACACCCTGCATTATTAATTATCTTTCAGGGCATGGATGCATCAGGCAAGGATGGTGCCATTGATAATTTGCTGATGCACATCAAGCATCAATCATTGCGTACGGCTCATTTCATCAAGCCTACAAAAGATGAGTCATCCCATGATTTTCTGTGGCGAATTCACAAACAAGTTCCGTCTTCCGGTGAAATCGTTATATTCAATAGAAGTCATTATGAAGAAGCTTTAATACAAAAAGTTCACCTTAGGTTACCATTTTTTGCTTTCAATAAAATACTCAAGCATATTGTTAATTTTGAAAATTTAATTACTGATCACGGGACACTGATCATCAAGTTTTTTTTGAATATTTCAAAAAAAACTCAATATGAAAGATTTAAAAGTCGGCTGGATGATCCAGGTCGACGCTGGAAATTAACGGAACAGGATCTGAAAGACAGAAATCGGTGGGATCAATTTATTGAAACTTATGACAATGTCATGGTCGCTACCAGCACTCAGAGAGCGCCATGGTTTGTCATCCCTGCAGACGACAAATTGATGCGCGATTTTTATATTGCGCATCTTTTATTGCAAGCATTGACCAGTACGGATTGATCTAGATAAACTGTACTTCTATTCATGATTTTATAAATAAGATTGCACTGCACCGCGCTCTCCGCTGAGTGAAGGCTCTTTCAGTTGATGGACTGCCAGGTCATTCGCTCTCGCCAAGTCAAAGGCAGCAAATCAAGCAAGGGGGTGATTTCTCTTTGCAAGGACGTAACCTCGGTAACTTCCAATTGCTTGGGTACTACCGCTGCGATGTCCATGTCAGCCAACTGTCTCATCCATGTCAGATCAATGGTTCCTTCAGTGGTAACCCTACTGAAGATCAGGATCAGCATTTTGCGTGCTTTGATACTTCCAGCCGAATCGGCTTTTCGATAAAGTCGGATCGCCTCAGCGTAATTCATGGCAACACCATCACCACGATGGAATTGACGTGCTAGAAGAAATAAGCCGTCCGCAGTTGGTGCGGGTTTAAGGGTTACCTTACCCTCAGCTTGCGGGGACCCCGAACTGATCTGAGTGCGAACCCATTTGGCATTATTCTTGGCCGCCCGGGACATCGGCGATGCCCGGTCAAACCATGCAAGTGCCCTTTGATAGTCTTTTTTTTGTGCCCAGTAAATTCCTAACTCCAACATCGCATGGATGTCGCCTCCATCCGCCGCCTGCCTTAAAAGTGGACTTGGAATGGAGGAAATTTCTTTATTTTTTTCTTCACTCCAACCCTGCAGAGGACGTAATTTTTCTTCTATCAGCCACATAATGTATTGGGCTCTAGCACGATCAACCGAAAGCAGTGACCGTGCATGCTCCAGGGCTTGTGAAAAATCCGGATTTTTTTGACACCCGTCATAGAAGCACCAAGCCAAACCGGCGATAGCCATTTTGTATCCATGGCTTGCGCTTATGACAAACCACTGATTCGCCAATGCGGAATTGACAGATACGCCTGCGCCGTGCAGATGAATGAGGCCCAATAACCAAGCGGCTTGCCCCGCTTTAAGCGCTTGAAATGGAGTGGTTCCCAGAGTCCTGGCTTGTATTTGCAATTCGTCAAGTTCTTTTTGAACTTGTGAATCCAGTCCATCTTTCAAATTGATCTGGTCGTTAAAAATCAAGGGTTTGGGTGCATGCCCCAGTAAAGGATCAATATCCGGTAACCCCTGCGAAAACTCATCTGTCGGGTTCAAAACCCAAGGAGTTTCGACCGCTCCGACCCCGATCACAACAAGGCTCAAACAAACAGCCCGTACGCTTAAGCTATTGAACTTCATGGGTTGCGCGAATTGAGATCGGTCACTGAAGCTTTTGGAGCGACCTTCCACGATAAAATTTGAGAAGCATATTGATCACTTCCCAGGGCTGATTCGTAAGCCTGCAAAATGTCTGCCAAACCTTCAACCTCAACAATTTTTACGAAAGCCGGTACTTTCAAAAGACTCGGCAATTTATCTGCCACTTCCTCATCGGTGGCAAGACATAAAATACCCTCAGTCCCGGCCGCTGTTGTTTCAATCACATACCCTGGATTGGGTGTCATCCAATCTGGCAGTCTGATCGCCTGATTAGCCTGCGCATGGGGTCTGGATAAAGGGTTAGGAAAAATCTGAATCACAGATCCGCTGGCATTGCTTAAAAAGCACTTCAAAAATGAATTTCTCGAGACCTGAACAGAAGCAAATACTTGCTCTCCGACTTCAAACTGGGTTCGTCCATTCATCACATTTTCAATTTGAATATTGATCTGAAGCTTTTCCGCCGGCTCCCCGTAAGCCTTTAACTTGAAAGGAGGGGCCAAATCAGGATCACGTACGACGGCAACAGGTTCAGCGTTGCTGGTGCGCCATCCATATCGCACCAAATTACCGTTTGAGTCGAGTGCAACAAAATCACGGAGCGCCCGTTCATAAGTGGGAAAATCAACAACACCATTGATGACCATGCCATGGTCAGCCTGAAATCTGGAAATAGCCCGGCGCAACATCAGCGCCGAAGCTGAAGCCCCCGATGACAAATACCCCTTGGATTGGAGTGATTGGATGATCAAACCCTGATGGACGCCATCGGCACCTTCGTCATACCAGTCACGCAATTGGCGCTGGAAATTAGGATGTGTCTGCTCCATGGTCAGGCATTGCCAATAAGGAACACGCGCCCATTTACCCGCTAATTCAATCACAGCCAAATCAACCAAAGTTCGAACTGCTGCTCCGGAGCCTTGAGCGTAATCCTTGCCTACGTTGAATTGCCAACCATATTCACCTATCCGACCTGCCAAATCCAAACCTTCACCACCATTGCCGATAATGACCTCGTTCGATGAATCCATGCCTGGGATCAGAGTCCGTGTTCGAAAATCACCCAAATGCAACTCGAGGCTCACCACTGTGGCATTTTTATTTCTGCTGTAACCGGATTCAAATCGATTGGCTGATGTTCCTAAATTTCCCCGATTGCTCAGGACATTTTGATCAACATAAGAAATGGCACCCGAAAAATAGAGCGCTGGCCTTTGTAATTGAATTTGATTGTTATTAAGCAATATGTTGGTCAAATTCTGAACGGTGTCTTGCCGGACCAAATCCACTTCATAGTCTACATACCTGAAGACATTGCTCACTCTGGACATTTGCAGCAAGGCCGTGACAATCATTTCCTTGGTGGCGACCGGGGCACGAGTTGAAAAATCCGGAATTTGCTTGCTGGTAATCAGTGTGGTAGGAACCTGTGCTTCACGCATTAATTGATCCATGCACTGGAGGGAGTCCGCGAAACTGCTCATAGCACGAACAGGTCTAACTGTCGGACGATCTGCAATGTGCCCATAGCTTTGAAATTGAGCATCTCTGCGGGCATCCATAGGAGTACTGCAACCGGTGAGGATGATCATGCAAATCGATAAGCTAACGCGATGAACAATGTGATTCATGAGTGGCTTTCTGTTTATTGGATGGTGCGCACTTCTGTCTCAACGGCAAATATTGACCAAGTCACCGCGCAAAACAACGATCTGCGCTTCCAGTCTAGGACCGTAGCGGTTGCTTGCTGTATTGGTGGCGGTGGAGCTACCGATATCCTGTATGCAAGTCTTTCTTAACCCGTCCTGAAGCGTCGTATTTGTAACCTGATGATCGGTCAAAACACCTTCGGTATTCGCCGAAAATGCCTTGGCCTGAAAACGTGCCAGTTTGGCGTCAAGCCACGCAGGAATTTCCTGGATTTGTGGCAAATTGACTGGTGCAGATGCACTCCAGGGAAGCATCTGATTCTGCACTCTTTGTTGGACAGATACAGGGTCTTCACCCTGCACGTTTTGAGCCCAACAGGCCAAAGAGAATGTCAGCCACAAGATACAGGCTAGTTTAGGGCTATGCATCAACACCTCCGCTTAAAGTGACGAGCATGGCAGGTGCCATGCTCGTCAGGGTCAGGACACAGTGATCACTGACAAGTGATGCAATTGCTATTGGACGAAATATTTTGGAGCGCTTTGCCCCCAAATGAAGCTTTGTTGATGATCGCAGAATTTCGGATCATGGCCACCTGGTAGGTTGTTGTGTGCAAACCATCTTCGCCGACATTTGATGCGATGTTTTGGTTGGCTTGACCGCCACGCGCCATGTTCATGATCATCGAATCCTTGATCGATGCCATTTGCACTTTAGTCGCTTCGGAAGAAAAGCTCCCCACATTGGACGCAATGTTCTGCTGAGCTGAACCTTGCGAACCGACCGCCGAATTGACCACAGCCGTGTTAACCAAAAGGGTTGCTTGCATGGTGGGATCGACCGAATGAACATGCCCCATACCATTGCCATTGCCATTGCCATTGCCGTTGCCGTTGCCGTTGCCATTGCCATTCCCTTGGCCGTTGCCGTTTGCAAAAGCCATGGATGAAAGAGCCAGCACGGTGATGCCGATCATGGTTGTATTGATATTTTTCATCTTGATTTCCTCAGGTTAGGATGAACACAGCGAACCGAAATGAGTTCGCCGCTTTGTGACAGTTTGCAGAGTGAAATTAGCGTGATCCATCTCTCACTTGGCTTCACTGTCAGGTATCAGTTTCTGCAAAAAGTGCGGCAACTTCAATCACAGTAATCGCTTATCACCGAAAGGGGATGTGCAATGTATTTTTGGATGCGACACGAAGCATGTGTGCGCCAACATACTGACAACCTGAATCGCCCCGGATTTTGAGGAGGCTCCACACTTTGAGAAGATGGAGCCATGAGTAAGAAATCAAACCGTTTTTCACCCGAGGTGCGCGAACGCGCTGTTCGTATGGTGCTTGAGCACCGAGGCGA
>JACCEB010804499.1_pt1 | contig 14410 bp, 3 predicted proteins | sample 7454761 | NCBI WGS metagenome assembly JACCEB01 (sample SAMN15323454, study PRJNA562643) | freshwater metagenome | isolation source: river surface water | place: USA:Blue River Watershed | collected 2017-08-18 | reverse complement strand
GACATATAAGCACCAAATATGATGAAAGACAAGAAAAAAAAATAATTGGCAGTAATTCAGTGTTGGGTCCAATTGACCCATTAATATATAATTTTGATTATTATGATATAAATGAAATGACAAGTTCTAATATTCTTACTGGTAATTTATCAAAATTAATTAATGATGATATAAGAGGACCTGGTATAACATCAGAGGACGGTAAAGAATATCTGTTTATTTATTATTTTATTGTTAATAATATAATTGGTAAAATAGAATTACAAGAAGATGATACTAATAAATTTATGGGTATTTATAATATTATAAACTCTCCAGCTCGCTTATATACTTTAACTGAAATGACAAATATGCTCCCTCACATATTAAATGTTTTTATTAAAAATACAATATATATTGAAAGTTCGATTACAAATATATATATATATCTATCTGTTTATTTATTATTTTATCAATATTTCACATTAATGCAAAGATATATGATTGCAAAAACAATCATAACGACGGCAAAACAAATGAAAACCAGTTTAACTGATGGTAGTGGTGAAAAATATTATTATAAATTCATCTACAATATATTAAATTTAATAAATGTAATGTCAACTAAATATTGGCTTATTAATGATATGTTAAGTTATTATGAAAACACAGGGGACATTGGTAGTAATAATAATTCAAATAATTTTTTAATATATACAAATTATGATAAGCAAGATGGAAGAACAGAATTAAACAAGATACAAGTTGATGTTGGTGAAAATAATGATAGTTATGAAAGATTTATTAATAACATATTTAATGTATTCGATACAACACCAGTTAATAATGAAGATGATATTGAAAGTCTCATCGATAATATAATAAATGTTGTTAAATTAAATATTACACACAAAGATGTTGTAATTGAAGGAAGTAAAATTAAATATAAATACGGGGATGAAATTATAGATAGCTATTATCGCGATGTTACGAATAATCCTGAAATATTAAATTGCCCAATTATTGGTTATCTATTTATATCAAACCAAGATGTAAGATGCATATTAACTAAAAATCATTTAATTATAATTATAAATAAACATCGTTATAATTATCCTCTTGATGATAATTTATTAATTATTTTTTCATATGAAAGACTAGCTGGTAATAGTAAAGATAAATATGGTGGAATATATAAATTAGGACAAATTAAACTTACATTAGACAATCAATCTATTGTGATGATTAATCACAAAAAATATAGTTACACCGATGATTATAATTATTATCCATTTTTAATAAATGCACCGAAAAATTGTTTGAATTTTGTTACTTTAAATAATATGGACATATTAACTAATAATTCATATAAATTAATATCAATATTTCATACAAATAATAGCACAAGTTTTTTAAAAAAAGCAGTAAATGAAAATAATAATAGCAAATATAAATATATTGAAATGGTAATAAAACCAAATATGTTAACACCTGTTTATGATAAAATAAATTTTGATAATATGATAGAAATAAGAAAATATAAATATGGTGAATATATATATAAATATATTGAAACAAATGATATTGATATTTATATGTGTGAAGAACAAGAAACATATTACCATCTTGATTTTAATAAATTAAATAGTGTATTTGAGGAAGGGCTTATGGGTGCTTTAAAGATATGGCAAAGTATTATTAATTCAGATAAAGTTAAACCAGGAAAGAAAGAATTTGTGGGTTGGTTAAATTCTCAAAATAATGAATTAATCACGAAAATTAATAAAAAAGAAGGTGATATTGAGTATGACGATTGTGTTGCAAACTGTGATAATATTATTAGTGAAAGTGAAGATAGAATAAATTTAATTATAAGAGGATTCATATTTCTAAAAACAAAACTCATAAGCGAAATAATATATTTTCATGATAACATAAAGAGTATTATTCAATTTATTAAGCATAATATTAAAATATTATCATTATTATTACAAGTTAATAATATAATGGATAATATGATAAGATTAAATAAAATTTTGAAGAATTGTACTAAAATATCGTGTCACGATATTTATGAAATAAATGAAATGTTCAGTATGAGAAATGAAGAGATGGACATATTTGATATGATAATTGAATTAATCTTTGGTAGGGTATTGAGACAAGAACAAATAGACCGTTATCTAGATATGATGAAAGATTATAAGAATAAGAAACGTTCTGTGTATCAATTTATGATGGGTAAAGGAAAAAGCAGTATAATAACACCATTATTATATTACAATTTAACTCGTTATGGTGAGAAGGTTTTCATTGTAGTTCCATCTCATTTGGTTAAACAAACAATTGCAACATATTATAATTTCAGTATATTTATGAATAATATGCCAGAAATTATGACTGATTCTGACCTTAAATTAAAATTTTTACAAAACAAGTATGATACTAATGCAATTTATTTATTTGATGAATTTGATAGTATGTATAATCCTCTTCAAAGTAATTTCAATATTATAATTGATATGATGCCTTCTTTTGATGAAAGGCAAGTAGATGGTATTTTTAATGTGGCATATAAATACATCACAACTAAAAAAAATCGACCAGTTAATAAATATTCAATGATAGAAGATATAATTTCAATTCTTTCAAATAAATCATTTATACGAAATGTTTCATATGGTATGAGTAATATAAATAAAAATATGCGCGTTGCAATACCTTATTCTCGTCAAGATAGTCCAGCTGAAGGTTCAAGTTTTAGTTCATATATGATAACATTATTATTAACAATAAAATATTTTTACAATGATAATAACTTTAAAATATATAATGAGGATATTGATAATATTTTACATTCAAATAAAAAATTATTACAAATAATTATTGATACATTGCAAATAAATATACCAAATATAAGTGTGCTTAATATAAATGATATAGTTAAAATAATGAAAGAAACATACAAAGAATATATAATATCACCCGAATTATTTAATCAATATTTGTATATATTAGCACAATCAATTACACGGACAAGTACAATTATGAATTGTTCATTTATTGATATTATGCAAATGCCTTGTGTTTGGCAGGTTGGATATTCAGGTACTGTTAATATGGATATGAATATTCCAAAAATGGATGATAATATTTTACAATATTATAATCCTATCATTAATGAAGACCCAGATGAAAGAAGAAATGTTTTTACCGCATTACATAGATATATGAATATTGAAAATTTACATAATAAAGATATCCCTGAGATATTAAATATAATTTCACCAAAGGTGGATGTCATTATTGATGCGTGTGCAGTCTTTAAAAACTATCCAAATGAATTAATTGCAAAAATGATATATGATATTACCAACCGCCAAGTTATATATTTAACAAAAGATGATGATATGATGCTATATAATAACGGTATTAATAAATTCAGTTACAGTGCATTAAATAATCCAATTTATTATTTTAGCCAAAGACACACAGTTGGTATTGATATTATGAATCAACCCACTAAATTAAAAGGTATTGTTTTACTAGATGATAAAAATACATATACCCAGATAGCCCAGGCAATATATCGTATGAGAAAATTAAATAAAGGGCAAACTATTATGATAGGATATCTTGGGAATAATGGTTATACTTTATCAAAAGAAATTTATAAGATGGTTAATGATAATGATATTAAATATCAACAAAGTTATGAGCCATTATTATATTTACAATATTTGAAATGTTATTATAGAAGCAGTATTAAAACAAATGATAATAAACAATATATTGAAAAAGATTTAGGTTTAATATATGACGCAATAAGTCAAGATGAATTAAAGGAAATAGATAAAGTTATTTATAAAAGATTATTAAGGAATGTATTTAATATCGACTCTGATGATATAAACATAATAGATAAAATAAGAAAGGATAATATGATATTAAGTAAATGTATTGATTATTTATTAAAACAATCAAAAGAAAAATTATTAGAATTATTATATAATGTGAATACATTTACTATTAATACGAATATACAGCAACAAATGCAACAAGATATAGAAGAAGACCAAGAAACTAATCGAATAAAAATGTTAACAATTAATACTTATAATATGCCATTATTTAAATCAACACTAATACCAAATACGTTTTATATGTATAACCCATTTGCAAGTCTTGATGAATATATACAATTAAATAATACCCACAAACCGATCGAAAATAATGGTATAACCATATTTATGCCATATAATAATATATATATTCAACACTTGCTAGTTACATCATATGATAACATAAATCAAAAAATGAAATTTTTTATCGTGATGATAGATGATAAACACTATATTATAGAGCCCACTAAAATGTTAAACCATTATATTAATATAATGCCATTATATTCATTAACTGGATATATTATAAATAAAATATCATTTCCAGATAAACCAAATAAGATCGATATTAATAATATATTAAACTTTAGAATAAAAACACATCACCATTTATATTCATCTGATGTGAATGATTTTGCTTTACTATTTAATATTATGAATGATAGTATAGTTGATATTCATATGGAGCTAGATGACTTTATTATGTATAGTATAATTTATATGTGTATGCAATATGGATTAACAAATATAAAAACCCAGAAAAAACATATTAACCATATTTTAGAAACCCAAATAATGCCATTATATGAATTTAAGTTTACTGGTTTAATAGAAAAATCTAATATGTTATATTCCAAATATATTAAATCATATTATGATAATTTGAATATAAAATTACCAATGACAACAGTTCATTTTACATTACCAAAATCAGTTATAGATACAGGACTGGATATAAAACATTTATGTAGTTTAGAATCATATCACGGAACAAATATAAAACACAATTTAATTTAAAATGTGTTTGCCATCATTCGAAATTACCAAAGTATTATTAAAGTTGGTTTTCAAATGTGCACATAACAAATAGCGCGAGACACAATTATATATAATATATATTATATATTATATATTATATATAATGGAAGTATTAAATGACTACGAAATATTTCTTAGACAAACGGACGCCGCAACACATAAAGTTGAACCATTTTATCATAATCTTATATATAATGAAAAATCGCCAGATGAAATAATTATTAAATATAATAATTATTCAAAATCTGAAATTATTTCAAATGTAGTTACTTATCATAATTTAAATAATACATATATTAATGAAAATCAACCATATACTAGTACCAATAATAACGAATTTTCAAAATTACCATTATTTCATATTTATGATGGATATTTATCTGCTCAGTATGGTTCAACAATCACACTGACAAATGAGTTATTACATTTAATAAATTTACATAATAAGGATATAAATTATGATTTACAATTATTTGTACACGATTATAATACCTCATATGATTTTACATTCCTTAAAATATTTGATTTTATACTTGCAGATGGGAATGATATTAAATATTTATTCTTTGGTCCACCTAAACACGCAACAGCATTATTATTTAATAAAACAGATAATTTTATTCAAATAACATATATTAATACAGGTGAAGGTGTTTTTGATGGTCTTAATATAGAAGAACAGACTTTTATTAAAAATTATATTATGTATGCAAATATATTTAAAACGTTATATTTACCAAGAAATGTTAAAATAATAACTGCATTTATGCATTATATTAAACCATTTATATTATTTAGATATGATAAAGTATCAAGTGAAAAGAAATTTAATTTCCTTATGAATTGTGCATTTTATAATTTTAATATATGTATTGATTCAGAAATAATGAATGTAGAAAAAGATAATGAATATTATCCCATTTCACAAAACGGTTTAATAGAAGTATTAAAAGAACCTGATTTTTTTAATATATTTAATACAGAAACAAAAGATATTAATCATCATTATTATAACTTTTATAATGATATAATAAGTGTGAATAAGAATAAACCTTATTATACATTACTAAATAATTTATTTAATAATAATACACAAGAAAGGATAAATAAATTATTCCCTGAAATTATCCCACATATTAAATCACATACTAATACTCTTAGAGATAGTTATAAAGAATTTAATAAAGAATGGAATGAAATTCCATTTCTTGACATACCAGGATATAAAGATTACTTAAAATTAGCAGTAAGCACATTTAAAAATGATTTGGATAAAAATAATGATATACATTTTGAATTACAACAATCTGGAACATGTGTATACAAGTCGTGTATTGGTACAATATTTTTATATCATATGTTAAAACATTCTACAGTCTCATTTGTGAAAATATACAAGACATTAACACTAGTTTTATATACCTATTTATTACAAAACATACCAAATAACCAAAATGTAATTCACATTAACACACCCAATAGTTTTTTAATTTACAATAAATTAGTAAATGATGGGATAGTTGATGATATATATAAGCCAGCTAATTTAATGGCGCAACATAACATAATATCTATTACTGATTATAAAAAACCTCAAGTAAATATTGTAAATGTCGCGTGTGTTGGAATAGATAAATTAAATAAATTTGTTGATAGAATAAGAAATAGGGATGCAAGTATAAAGAATGAAATCATTGAAGCATATACGATGAATAAATCATATAATAATAAACAAAAAGAAAAAGAATTAATTCTTTTAGCTATTTTATGGGAATTTTATTTTAATTTTTCAAAATGGGCACCGATATTTAGTGATATGACACAACTCCCCGACCTCGACTTTTATTTATTTATATGTATGAAGGTTAGAATTAATTTAACAAGGGATGAATTATTATGGATAAATAGAGTAAATTATAGATATATACTTGACACACCAGGCCAATTTTATTTTAATAGAATGTGTAATGAATTTGAATTATGGAAGCATATTAGTGATAAATATGATACGATGATTGACGAAGCGAAAACAGACATAAAGTTAATGTCTAATAAAGTAACCCCGTTATTATACACAGAGTTTTATGATTATAGTAATTTATTAAATTTATCATCAATCCATCACAAAAAATCAAATCATAAAAATTATAAATTTATTTATTTATTTATTGTAAATAATATAATCGATAAGATAACACCGAATATTGAGGGGTTTGATTTTATAGAGCGATATGATAAAAATATAATGAGTTATCCAATTGATATGACCAATATGTTTTCTCATATATTGAATATATTTACACAGAACATTGATAATTATTTTGAAAATATTGCCATTAATGTATATATTTATATTCAAACATTTTTAAATTTTTATCAATATTTTAATTTAAATGACAGATATAAAATTGTTTCAACTATTATTAAAACCTTGTCTAAAATAGAGATTAATGAAGAAATAATTAAAAATGATAATATTCATTCTTTTGTTAATTCTATACTTGATTTAATAAATATTCTATCATCAAAATATTATTTATCCGTTTTTTATAATAATGATTCTTCTCTATATAATACGGATTATAAAAACGATACTCAATTAAAATATATTAATGTTATGTTTGATTATAGTAATTATGATAATTTCATTAAAAAAATAGCAGATTTATTTTCAGAAAATAAAGAGGCTGATATTGAAAAATTTATACAAAAGATAGTAAATACATTTGAATTTAATATTATTGATGATAATGTTAATTTAAATGATCTGACTATTAATTATCGTTATGGTGTAGATATGATATCTAGTCCATATATTGATATAACAACTAATACTGGCTTCTGTCCATTAATATCTTATTTATTTATAAATAATAATGAATCTCCTATCTATGTAACTGATAAACATCTGATAATTATATTAAATAAAGCTCGTTATAAAGATGCAAAGTTGAAAAAGAATATCGTTATGATTTTTAATATTACTAAAGATGGAAATAATATTACAGTTAATTACAATAATATGATGATAAATAATAAATCATATGATTATACAAATGATTTTAACACTTTTCCCTTTTTAATAAATGCGCCACAGAATTGTTTAAATTTTGTTGGTAATCATAGTAATAAGTTTTCGTGGATATCAATTTGTCATTACAAAAAAGGATTAACCTATTTAAAAAATGCGGTGGTTGATGTAGAAGATGCTTATTATTATGCAGAATTTATTATTAAAACAAATATGTTAACACCTTATTATGATGATATCAATATGAAATATATTAATAATGTACGAAAATATAAATATGGTGAATGGCTATTTCCCGGTGTTAAACCTGGAATAACAATAAATATAGAGCCAATAACATATAACCAAATTACATTTGATAATATAGTAGAATTATTTGAAAAAGGAAAAGATGCAGTTATAAATGTTGTTACTAATATATTAAACTCAACACTTGCAAGTGGTAAGAAATTATCCTTTATTGAATGGTTAAATAAGGAAAATCCTTTTATAACAGGTAATTCATTTGATTGTAGTGCAAATTGTTTATATAAACCAAAAGATATTAATAAAATAAACGAAGGGTTAATATTATTAAGAAATAAAATAATAAATGAAATCAGATATACTGGTGATAATATAATATCATTCATTGCAAATAATTACAAAATATTATCATTATTATTACAAGTTAATAATATTATTACAAGTATGTTAAGATTAGAAACTATATTAAATAAATGCTCAACATTCTCATGTCACGATATTTATGAAATAACTGAGATATTTGATATGAGGGAAAATAAAATGGATATGTATGAAATGATAATCGAAATTATATTTGGTAGAGTATTACGACAGGAACAATTAAATCGCTATCGTGATATGTTAAATAATTATAAAACAAACCAAAGGACTATTAATCAATTTATGATGGGTAAAGGTAAGAGTTCAATAATAACACCATTACTTTATTATAATCTTACAAATATGAAAGAAAAAGTATATATAATAGTCCCACACCATCTCAAGAAACAAACGTTAGCAACGTATAATGATTTTGCGCTTTATTTAAATAATGTACCAACAGTTTATAGTGATGATGAAATTAAATTACAATTTTTGAAACAAGAATATGATATTAATGGTGTTTATTTAATTGACGAGTTTGATAGTATGTATAACCCATTACAAAGTAATTTTAATATTATTATAAATACGAAAGATACAATGGATAGCAGTAAAATAGATAAAATATTTACAAATGTTTATTCATATTTGCGTAGTAAAAGTATTTTACCGTATGAAAAATATTCATTAGAAGAGGATGTTTATAATATACTTTTGAATGATAAATTCATTAAAAATGTTAATTTTGGAATGAGTAAATTAAATAAAAGTTTACGTGCGTGTATTCCTTATGTTAGACAAGATAGTCCAAGTGAAGGCTCTAGTTTTAGTTCACCTATAATAACATTAGTACTAACTATTAAATATTTTTATGATAATCAAAATTTTACTATTTATAATGAAGACTTGGATAAAATAATGACTTATAATAAAGAATTATTTAATAAAATATTACAAGTAAATAATATAATTATACCGGGAATGCATACTATGAAAACAATTGAAATATTTAAAAGTATAAAAAATATATACACAAAATATACAATACCAAGTGATATTTTTAAAGAATATTTAACATATATCGTATCAGATATAACAATATCAGATAAAATTATGAATTGTTCATTTATTGATATTATGCAAATGCCTTGCAAATGGATGGTAGGTTATTCAGGTACTACAAATATGATATTGGATGTCCCACCAATAAAAGATAATCATTTACAACATTTTAATACGACAATAATAAAGGATCCAGATGAAGAAACAAATGTATTTACAGCATTAATGCGTCATAGTGATATTATTAAATTTAGTAATATGGATAATTTATTCACTGATTTAACTAATGATATAGATGTTGTTATCGATGCGTGTGCTATTTTTAAGGACTTTGACAATCAAGATGTTGCGAAAGAATTATATAAACGTACATCGCGCCCGGTTATATATTTAACAAAAGATGATGATATGATGATATATAATGATGGTCCACAAGTATATTCATATAGTAATGTAAATAATGCAATGTATTATTTTAGCCAGAGGCATATTGTCGGCATTGATATTATGAATCAACCAACAACGTTAAGAGGTATTGTTATTATAAATGATGATAATACATATACCCAAATTGCTCAAGCTATTTATCGTATGAGAAAATTAAATAAAGGGCAAACAATTAAAATATGTTATACAGGTAATAATAAATATGATAAATCAATTGATATATATAATAAATTATTAAAAGTTAAAGAAGAGGAAGTTAAAGAAAATAATAAACCATTGTTATATTTACAATATTTGAAATATTATTATAGAAGTACACAATCTATAAAAGACAAAGTAAATAGAAATAAATATTATGAAGAGACTGAATTAGATGCATTATATGATATTATTGGCAAAGATATAGATGAAACAACATTAAAAGATGTAATATTAAAACGATTATATAAAAATGTATTTAATTCTAATAAATTTCCAGAAACAGACCTGGCTCAAATATTATCGTGTTATAAATTTATAATAGACCAGCCTCAAGCCAAATTATTAGAATTATTATTTAATGTTAATTCTTATTCTATAAATACAAATATAAATGTAATAATAGAACAAAATAAAGAAACAACAATGAATACCAGCATAGATGTACAGAGGAATATATCATTATCAGTTGACACCCAGACAATTGATGTTAGATTCACCAAGATTAAGAACACATTTTTAATCTATAATTCATTTAATCCAAACCATTCAGATAGTGATATTAGAGTGATTGAAACATATACTAATTTTATTTATAAATATCAACCAATTATTAATAAAAAATATAAAATATTTATTCCATTAAATAATATTTATTTTTCAAGAATTCTTGCCGAAAAAGAAAGATACCTTATGACACAGCTTGTTAAATTTTTTATTGTTATGATAAATGAAACAACGTTTATAATAGAACCATCGACAATGATAAGTAAATATATAAATGTTTTACCAATTTATTCACTTACTGGTTATATTATAAATAAAAATAATTTTCCACAGAATGCAAATACAATTGATATAAATAATATATTAAATTTTAGGATTTATTCCAATAGTGGTCCAATTATAAATAGACCTTGTAATGATTTTGCATTATTATTTAATATAAAAGAATCGCAAATTGAAGATATTGATGTTGATGAAACAAGTTTCATAATGTATAGTCTTGTATATATGGGCATATTATTCGGATTAACAAATATAACAACGGTTAAACCACATATTAATAAAATAATAAACGATAGTTTTGGTATTATGAGTCGTGGGTCTTTATACACTCAAATTACAGAAAAAGTTAAGCATGAATATTCATATTATATTAAAGAATATTATAAAAAAGAAAATACAAATATACTTAAAATGTGCCACTTATATGTTTATGAATATGATTCTATTATGAATAAATATTTGATAAATACTATTTTAATAATATTATAAATTATTATAATGCCATCCTCTTGTCCAAAGGGAATGATTCGTCGTGCGAGTTATAAAAAGAAATCCGGTACAACGGTTAAATCTAGTTGTGTCAAAGATATGGGTAAACCTGGTAAAGGACCTAAATTAATTGTTATGCCGGCTGAAGATGTTGGTATGTTAGGTGAATTTGGTTATAGCTTAAAAAAACAACACGAAGATAGAGTTAAAGCATTAAAAAAAGCGTGTAAGAAATATGATATGCTTAAAGTATTAAGACATATTAATGCATTAAGAACCTTATTCAAATCAAATGAATCATATTATAATAAACTTGACAAAGATCTTAAATGGTTGCAGAAACATTATGAAAAAAAATAATTTTCGAAGAAATAATATTAATGATGAATATGTAGCCATAAGATTAAACAGAATCGAAATATTTTTTCATTATGTGTATCATTTTTAAGACTGTACTTATATGATGATAATGTACTTGATAATGTTGGAATATTATTAATATTATTAATTGCTTGTTTTCGTAAATATTTTTTATGTTTATTAAACATTTTAATAAACATATTATAATAATGAACGGCATTTGGTTCCATATTAATTAATGACATAACTGGTTTCTCAAATTGTATAAATTTTTCACCAATTACGCCATTTATATCACTAAGAATATAATTCAAAAAATCATATATTTCATAATATGGTTTCATTAACCATATTATAAATATTTTAAATTGTGTTTTTTTCAATTTTTATTTGGTTGCTAGCATTGATACTATTCCCTATCTCAAACACTAAATGTGTTTGTATGCAAAACAAAACTGGTCGCAACAAGTCAAAAGTGCGGAACGCACTTCTGAATTGCGCGCACCATAAATTTAATAAAAATAATTATCTTTAATTATTTTCATTAAATTTGGTCCGTTATTAACTGATACCGGGAGTAAATTTAACTTATCGCAACACGCAACACATTTCTCAAACTATTTTATATGGTTGTTACTTTAAATATTAAGTAGTTCATTATAAATGAGTCAATAAAAAATATTCCTTCAGTCATATTCAAGTGTCTTATTACAGTCCCCCTATTCTTAGGGAAAATTCTGGGTTCATCAAGTTGTTTAACTAATTCTAAATTATCATAATACGGTCTAATATAATCTGTATATGATTCAATCATTCTATCTAGTGTTTTACCGTAAGTATTTAATAAAAAGACAACGTTACTATAATTTTCACTTATATGAACAATATGGTATCTAACATTTCTTGATTCAGTTAAACTAAATTGCATACATAAGTGTATCAAACTATATATTATAAAACTACCTTTATCTACTTTAATATTATTTATAGGTTCTTCTATAATATCAAATAATACAGCAAAATCATTTACATATGTTGGGTCATTATATTCTTCATCATCTGTTGATATAGTAAAGTTAAATATATTATTAATATCAATATTTCGTTTTATGCCGGAGAAACTAATATCATTTATTATATCACCTTTTAATGTATATATAGGAACCATATTTATATATTTATTTATCATTTTCGATGGTTCTATTATATAATTATTTTCATCTATCATAACTATAAAATATTTACTAATATGTTCATAAGAATTTGGATTTATTGATTTCTTTACATTATTATATGGTATGTATATAGTATATTTCCCGTTTTGAATTGGTTTTAATATATTGCTATATAATTCTTTATATTCAGATAGTGGTTTAAGATGATTATACATCATATTAGATGTGGGTAAATCACTAAAATCATTTTTGAATAGTTGTGTGTTCATCACCAGTATTCTATGACGCTGTGATTCTTTATCTTCTTCTATGTCTTCCTGTATATCAATATTTGTATTTATTGTAAATGTATTTACATTATATAGTAATTCCAATAATTTTTCTGGTGTCTGTGATAATATATATTTAATACATTTATCTAATGGCACAATATTTCTAAATTTATCAATATCTCTTAAATTATGACTATCAATATTAAATATATTCCTTAATAAACGCCTATTTATAATTAAGTCCAATTTTCTTAATTCTTCCGGTTTAACTACATCATATATTAAACCTAAATCCCTTTCGATATATTGTTCATTCTTGTCATTCTTAATACTGCTACGGTAATAGTATTTCAAATATTGTAAATATAATAATGGCTTATATCCGTCTTGATATGCATTTTCATTATCATTTATCATTTTATATACTTCTTTTGATTTTGTATATGGATTATTACCAAGGTAACCAATCATAATAGTTTGCCCTTTATTTAACTTGCGCATACGATAAATCGCTTGGGATATTTGTGTATAGGTATTGCTATCATCAAGAAGAACAACACCCTTTAATGATGTTGGTTGATTCATAATATCTATACCTACAGTATGACGTTGACTAAAATAATAGATAGGATTATTTAATGCACCATAACTAAATTTACTAACCCCTCTTTCAGTGTGTAGCATCATATCATCATCCTTGGTTAAGAATATTACTTGTCTTTTTTTAATATCATATATTGTCTCGGCGATAATGTGATTTGGATAATCCTTAAATAAAGCGCACGCATCTATTATTACATCTATATTATTTTCAAATATTTTATTAAGAACCAGTCTAATATTATCCCTAAATGGTTTTAATAATATGATATTACTATATCTATGTAATGCGGTAAACACATTAGTATATTCATCTCTATCTTCGCTTATAGTAGTATTATAGTGTTGCAACTTATTACCAGGAATTGGTGGTATATTCATATCCATTTTAACGGTACCAGAATATCCAACTTGCCAGACACAAGGCATTTGCATAATATCAATAAATGAACAGTTCAT
>JACCEB011868012.1_pt1 | contig 14413 bp, 13 predicted proteins | sample 7454761 | NCBI WGS metagenome assembly JACCEB01 (sample SAMN15323454, study PRJNA562643) | freshwater metagenome | isolation source: river surface water | place: USA:Blue River Watershed | collected 2017-08-18 | reverse complement strand
GTGCCATTCCTGGCGGACACCCATCGACCACCGCCCCAATAGCAGGACCGTGAGATTCACCAAAGGTGGTGACCGTAAACAGAAGGCCTAAAGTATTTCCTGACATAGGCACATTATGGCATTAGGTGGGCAATCGTTCCTGAATCAGGCTCTGCCGGATAGTCGGCATATTCGCCACAATCACTGCACCGGCCAGGGTCACCCACCACGTTATATAAATCCAGATTAGCATCAGCGGCACAATGGCAAAGGTACCGTATACCGTCTTATAGAAAGCGGCTTGGGTAATAAAAAAGGCAAAGCCAAATTTTGTAAGCTCATAGGCAAGACCTGCAAAGAGTGCGCCTGTGAATGCATCGCGCCACTCTACTTTGGCATAGGGCAAAATTCGGTAGGCTAAGGCAAAAACGATGAATGCTAAGAGACTAGGGACGATCGTACTCATGAACTTAAAGCCAGACGATAGGGCAGGAAACCATCCGCTCGCTGAACCCAAAAGTACACCACTCAAGTAAATTCCTAATCCCAATAACAAGGGTCCAACAACAGTTGCTGCGAGATAAATCATCATTTTTTTGAAGAACGGTCTTTGTTCTTTAACCTGCCAGATCTCATTAAAGGCCCTCTCAATCACGACCATAGTGACTATGGTTGTCATCAGAAGTCCAATTGAACCAATTAAAGTAAGTCCTGTTGCTTTTGCAGAGAACTGAGCAAAGTAATTAGCGACTTGCTGACTAATGCCCCCAGGAAAATAATTTTTGAGTAACCAAGTTTGAAAAGTGGTACGCAAAGCAACAACTCCGGGTAGGTTGGCGACTAAATAAGAACCTACCGTCAGAATCGGCACTAGGGAAAGAATGGTCGTAAAGGCCAAGCTAGCCGATACCTGATTAAGCTTTAAGTGTTGATTGCCCTCCCATAACTCTTTACCAAGAGGGAGCCAACGCTGAATCGAATAAGGGAGTTGCATGCCCGTATCATATGGGAATCTCTATAGAAATCCAAAGAAAGCCGCATGATGAATACCCCTGAAATCCTAGTTTTGTACTACTCCCGCTATGGTGCTACCCAGAAATTAGCGCGCTTCATTGCCGATGGCATTGAAAGCGTTAGTGGGGTTAGTGCACGGCTGCGCACAGTCCCTGCAGTCTCGGCCGTATGCGAGGCGAGTGAGCCAGCGGTTCCCACTGAGGGGGCTCCCTATGCGGAATACTCCGATCTAGAAGAATGTATTGGTCTAGCGATGGGCTCGCCAACTCGCTTTGGCAATATGGCAGCCCCCCTTAAATATTTTTTAGATGGCAGCTCAGCGCAATGGTTAAGTGGCGCACTGCAAGGTAAACCCTCATGCGTTTTTACAAGCACCGGCAGTTTGCATGGCGGGCAAGAGAGCACGCTCCTTTCGATGATGATTCCATTGATCCATCATGGCATGGTGTTAGTGGGACTGCCCTACAGCAATCCAGAGCTTATGAACACCACAACTGGCGGTACCCCATATGGCGTTTCTCATCTAGCCCATGCCGATGGCAGCGCGCCGATTAGCGATGACGAGAGTCGCTTAGCCATTGCTCAAGGAAAACGTCTTGCTGAAATTGCCTTACGACTTCGCGGTTCGAAATGATGAGTGCACTCTCTACGATTCTAAGCAAGGACAAGTATGTACTGATTGCGAGCGCTGCCACACTAGACTTAATTATTGTGTGTATTGCATGGGAATGGTTTATCTCACCCTTGCGTCCAGATGGCTCTTGGCTGATTCTGAAAGCCGTTCCCCTTATCGTGATGCTCCCTGGCATATGGCGCGCTAAGGTGTACACCATGCAATGGGGCACGATGCTGATTCTGATTTACTCCACAGAAGCCTTGGTTCGCATCTCTGAATCAGGTTGGAACTTCTGGATGGCGCTGATTGAGTTGTTTCTTTCGGTCATTATTTTTATTTGCTTGCTACTCTATTTAAAACCGATTAAAGCCGAGGCCAAAGCGAAAGCAAAAATGAATTCCCAGACGAAGCAATAGAATATGAGCATGACCCCGTCTGCTTTTATTGCCCATTGCCAATCCTTACTGGGTGAACAATACGTTCTTCTGGATGAAACCGATAAGGCGCCCTACCTCCAGGATTGGCGCAATCGTTACCAAGGCAAAGCGCTGGCTATTCTTTTGCCAAAAACCACAGAACAGGTCGCAGAAATTGTGAAGGCATGTAATCTTGCCAAAATCTCGATCGTGCCCCAAGGTGGCAATACCAGTATGTGTGGTGGGGCCACACCGAATAACTCCGGTCAGCAGGTGGTCATCAATCTCAAGCACATGCAATCGATTCGGGGGATTGATGTCAGCAATCAAACAATCGTTGTTGAGGCCGGCTGTATTCTACAAACGGTACAAGAGGCAGCTAAGGCACAAGGCTTTTTATTTCCGCTTAGTTTAGGAGCGCAAGGCAGCTGTCAGATCGGTGGTAATTTAGCAACCAATGCTGGTGGCACGAATGTCTTGCGCTATGGCAATGCTCGTGAACTGTGCCTAGGCCTTGAAGTGGTTACAGCACAAGGCGAGGTCATGCGCGGCTTACGCAGTCTACGCAAAGATAATACGGGCTTTGATTTACGTGACCTCTATATTGGATCTGAGGGTTGTTTAGGCATCATCACCGCCGCTGTTTTAAAACTCTTCCCCCTGCCCGCAGCTCAATGGACTGCCTTAGTTGCTGTACCCGACATTCCATCGACCATTCAACTGCTCAATCTCTTCCAAAAACGCACCGCTGCTTTACTTACTGGCTTTGAAATGATGTCCAAAGATTCTTTGGATCTCACAGCTAAACAGTTTCCGCACATGAAAAATCCTTTAGCTAATGATCCAGCGTATACCGTCCTCGTCGAATTGTCAGATCATGAGAGTGAGGAGCATGCACGTAGTTTGATGGAAAGTGTTTTAGAGACCGCCTTTGAGAGTGGCTTAGCCAGCGATGCAATCATTGCCAGTAACCTCTCCCAAGCTCAATCCTTTTGGACAATGCGTGAGCACATTACGATGGCTCAGGCACAAGAAGGCGCTAACCTCAAGCACGATATCTCCTTGCCCATCTCATCCCTCGATGCATTTATTACCGAGACCGATAATGACTTACGGCAACGCTTTAGTGGTGTGCGCATCATTAACTTTGGTCATCTTGGTGATGGAAATTTGCATTACAACGTTGCTCCACCTATTGGAGCAAATCCCAAAGAATTCAATAGTCGTAATGAGCAAGAGATTCATGATGTGGTCTATGCGCAGGTTGAAAAGCACCATGGTTCGATCTCTGCAGAACATGGCATTGGTCAGCTCAAATTACCCGATTTAGAAGCACACCGCGGCTCGATTGCACATCAACTCATGCGCAGCGTGAAACAGGCCCTTGATCCTAACAACATCATGAACCCTGGTAAGGTAATCTCCTAATGGCAGGTCGCTTACTGTGCTCTCTGTTACTGCTGTTATCTTTTCAGGCTAATGCCAGCTTATTAGAAGATCTTCGCTCCGGATCAAGCCTCATCATCATGCGCCATGCGGATGCTCCGGGCTTTGGTGATCCGCCGGGACATCGCCTTAATGATTGTGCAACCCAGCGTAACTTGGGTGAATATGGTCGCAAGCAAGCTGCCGAAGTTGGGCAATGGTTGGCATCCCAAGGAATACAAGAGGCTCGACTATTTAGTAGTCCTTGGTGCCGTTGCATCGATACCGCTACCCTCTTAAATAAAGGTCGTGTGACCGCTGAAGTCTCTTTAGGTTCCTTCTTCGAAGAAATGAGTCGGGGCGATAGGCAAACAAGGGAGCTTGAGGCATTTATCCAAAAACAAATGTCGAGTAATGCTAAAACGCCCTTGATCTTGGTAAGTCACCAGGTCAATATTCGTGCGTTTACGGGTGTATCAGTGAGTTCGGGACAAATGCTTTTGGTGAAAGTCAATAAACAAGGTCAAGCCATCAGTCAGCGCCCAATTCCCTAGATATTAGGGTTTGAGAGGATTGGGATAATTTTTGGCAATGAAGAATGCCTTATCCACATTCACACGCCAGACGATACCATCACCCACCTGACCGGTCTGACAAGCAGTAACTAAACGATCCATGATCGCATCTGCGACATCTTCATTACACACAATTTCAATTCGGATCTTCGCGGTGTAATCAGTTAATTCATCCTTAATGCTAGCTTTTTCAACCCGTGACGGCGCACTGCAGCCCTCCACCTTGGTCACAGTCATCCCTGGAAATCCAGGGGTATCCATTAAGGCACTACGCACAATAGCGAGCTTGTTAGGGCGAATGACTGCTTTAATCTCGATCACGCTTCAACCTCTTTTTCTTCAAATCTTCCATACAACACTGGCAAAACTAATAAGGTAAGCCCTGTAGAGGTAATTAAACCTGAAATCACCACAATTGCAAGGGGTCGCGTGACCTCCGAGCCAGGACCTCCAGAGAACAACATGGGGATCAAGGCCAACATGGCAACTGCAGCAGTCATCATCACTGGTCTAAAGCGATGGGCACAGCCATCAATTAACGCCTCATGCAGCGGCATACCATCATCACGCAATTGCTTAATGAAAGAGATCAAGACCACACCATTTAATACCGCGATACCCCAGAGATTAATAAAGCCTACGGCAGCTGGAACCGATAAATACTCGCCACTAATAAATAAACCAAAGATGCCACCAATCGAGGCAAAGGGTAAGACCAAAATAATTAAGCTCGCCAAACGAATCGATTTAAAGAGCATAAAGAGCAAGAAAAAGATTGCAGCTATAGTCAGAGGAATAATAATCATGAGACGCGCCATCGCCCGCTCCCTGTTCTCAAATTGCCCGCCCCAAACCAAGCGATAGCCCTCTGGCAGCTTCACATCCTGCGCAATTTTCTTTTGCGCTTCATCAACAAAACCTCCTAGGTCGCGACCTTGAACATTCACGCCAATGACTAAACGTCGCTTGCCCGACTCGCGCGAGATTTGTGGTGGGCCATCCAATAACTCAACGCTAGCCAAATCTTTTAAGAGCACTTGTGCACCATTGGGAGAATGCAAAATAATGTTCTCAATCGCATCCACCTTATCGCGATAGGGTGCTGGGTAGCGCAAGACCAAGGGAAAGCGCCTCTCCCCTTCATACACAGTTGATGCTTGTTTACCCCCAATCGCGGTCTCGATTACATCATTAACATCTGCCACATTAATTCCATAGCGCGCAATCGCATCACGGTTAATCTTAATATTGAGATAATTTTGACCAGAGGCTTGCTCAATACGAAGATCGGTACTGCCCTTCATCTTGCCAAGGATCTGACTAATTTGCGTACCCAACTTAATCAAGGTGGGTACATCATCTCCAAAAATCTTCACAGCTACTTGCGAGCGCACACCAGAAACCATCTCATCGACCCTTGCAGCAATCGGTTGCGAAATAGCCAACTCAATGCCAGGAAGTGTTTTTAGTTTCTCCCGAATTTGATTAGCAATCTCTTCTTGACTAAGGTCACGATCTCCAAGGGGCTTAAGGGTCACAATTGGATCAGATTCAAAGGGTTGTCCTGGATCAGCCGGAGACTCCCCTCGGCCTAAACGAGAGACTACGGCCTCTACCCCAGGAATGGTCATGATGCGTTTTAACGCTTCGTACTCCAACTTAATAGATTCATCGAGGGCAATGTTGGCAGAGCGCACAATCACCGGGGTGATTGAACCTTCTTGCATCACCGGAATAAATGATTTACCTAGCAAGACAAAAAGCACAATACTGGCACCTAGGGTAATGAGTGCACGCTTTATCACTAAATGGGGATTATTGAGGCACCAGTTGAGCATGAAGTCGTAAGGTTTACGTAAGCGCGCAACAACTTTGGTGTCATCCTCACTGCCTCCTTTTAAGATGTAAGAACATAAAACGGGAGATAGAACAAAGGATAAGACCAATGAAATGGTCAGAGCAATCGCAATGGTAATCGCCATTGGTGCGAACATCTTACCTTCCATCCCCTCTAAAGCAAGCAAGGGCATAAATACCAAAATGATGATGCCAACTCCAAAGAGAACGGGTTTACCCACCTCGGTGGCGGCCTCTAAGATGATGCGATTGCGTGACTCGCCCATCTTGAGTCGTGCGCCCAATTTGGCGAAGGTGTTCTCAACCACTACCACCGAACCATCGACCATAATGCCGATTGCAATCGCTAAGCCGCCGAGCGACATCAGATTAGCGGATATTCCATAGCGGTTCATCACCAAGAAGGTGAGTAAAGGTGTCAGGATAAGAGTCGCCACCACGATGACAGAGGAACGCACATCTCCTAAAAAGAGGAAAAGCAGGATGATTACAAGGATCACACCCTCAACTAATACTTTGGCCACATTAAACATTGCCGCATTGACCAAGTCGGTTCGGTCATAGAAAGGCACAATTTGTAAGCCTTCGGGCAAGAGCTTACGCTCATTAATCTCGCGAACCTTTTCTTTGATGCGGTTCACAACCTCGCGTGCATTCGCACCACGGTTCATCTGAATAATGCCAGCGACACCCTCAGTGACACCGTTTTTGATAATCGCACCTTGACGAATCTCATTACCGATTCTGACCTCGGCAACGTTGCGGACAAAGACAGGGGTCCCTTTAACCTCTTTCAGAATAATCTTCGCAATATCTTCTGGCTTGTTGATTAGCCCTACCCCACGAATTAAATAACGCTCGGAGTAAGACGGTAATTGACCGCCACCAGAGTTGGCATTATTTCTGGCGAGGGCAATATAAACATCTTGCAAGCTAATGCCATAATGACGTAAGCGCTCTGGATTGACCAGAACTTGGTACTCCTTCGCAAAGCCACCTTGCGTATTAATTTCAGCAACGCCCGGAATCGAGCGAAGCATGGGCCGCACAACCCAATCCTGAATCGTACGACGCTCTTGCAATTCTTCTTCCGTTAACTCACGCTTACCATCCGATGGATGCTCAAGGGTATATTGATAAACCTCTCCCAGGCCCGTTGTTGGTGGTGCCAAAACGGGAGTGATGCCATCGGGCATCTTTGCGGCTACCTCAATTAAGCGCTCTAGTACGAGCTGCCTCGCAAAATAAATACTGGTTTTATCAGTAAAGACCAAGGTCACAATCGAAATACCATTGCGATTGAGCGAGCGCATCTCAACTAAGCCCGGTAAACCGGTCATGCCAAGCTCGATTGGGATCGTGACAAAACGCTCAACCTCTTCTGGAGATCGACCCGGCGCCTCAGTGGCTATTTGCACCTGAATATTAGTGACATCTGGAAATGCATCCACTGATAAACGTTTCGTGGCAAAGAGGCCAACAAAGAATAAAGCAAAGGCAATCACCAAAATAAGCAGGCGTTGCTGGAGTGCAAAGCGGACGACGCGTTCAATCATGGCTATCTCGTGATGTCGACTTAACCACCACTTAACTGACGCTTGCGTTCAGAGTTCAGATGAAATGCGCCCTCAATTGCAATCTCCTCACCATCTTTTAAGCCTGACAGGATGGGTCGCATCCCCTTCCCTTCAGGACCCGCTTTAACGGCTACCATTTTGTAACGTTCACCTTCATCTCGCACAAAGACATAATCTTGGTTATCTTCCCGAATAATGGCGGATGCGGGCACAACTAAACGATCAACAGGTTCGCTATCAATCAACATCGTGGCTAACATCCCCGGACGAATTTGCCCGCTTTGATTTGGCACATCCATGCGCACCACGACTGTTCTGGTTTGGGGGTTCACGATTGCATCGACATGTGAGATCACACCAACAATTGGGCGATTACGTAAAGCAGGAATAATCACGGTTGATTGTTGCCCTTTTTGTAAGAGTGATGAGTTTCCCTCGGGCACTTCAGCGACAGCCCACAAGGTATCGAGATCCGCAATCGTAAATAATGCCTCTGCAGGTTGCACCACTTGCCCTTTATTAATCTTGCGTTCGACAATCTGTCCGGGAATGGTTGCAACGACATTGTTAATGGATTCGATTAAGCCGGTTTTTGCAAGACGATCAATACTCTTTTGATCCATCCCTTGGACTCGAAGTTGATCATTTGCCGCGCGTAACTCTGCTTTAGCACTACTTGACTCGGCCTCACGCCGTTGCAACTCAGCCAAGGCAATCACATCCTCTTTGTACAAAATCCGTGCACGATTTGCGGCTTGCTCAGCCAGTTGACTAGCACTGCGCGCTTTGAGATAAGAAAGCTGGGACTGAGTTAATTCAGTAGAGGTGATCTTTGCCAAAATTTCACCTTGCTGAACCTGTTGCCCAGGAACGCCAAGGATGTCCGATACACGACCGGTCACATTTGCACCAATACGAGCTAGATACATCTCATTGAAGTCAATTCGTCCAGACACCCGCAACTCTTCCACAAAAGCTGCTGTCTTGACCTGCCCATTCTTAATCATCTTGCTGAGGTCTTCGTTCACATAAACCACACTTGGGTCTTGAACATAGCGCGGCTTTGGCTTAGGATCAAAGACGTCAAAGTAATAGAGTGTTAGCAAAACGAGTAATGCCCAAGGCAACCACAGTAATGAGGTTTTAATCCATGATGGACTCGCATCGTACTTTTCGATGGTCTGTGGCGACTGTTGAATAAGCCATTGCCGAACTTGGGCATATAGATTTTTCTGCCCCTCCTGAATAGACTGTATGCCAGCATTGATTTGCTCAAGGGCTGAGGTCTTGATCTTTAGGATCATGTCAGCTAATTTTTTATTTAGTTTTGGTTCAGTACTCATTACTTTTTACCTTCAATCATGGCAACCCAATCGGAGGACGCTCGTAAGCGTTCAATCTCATTGACAATCGAGGCTAGCTCAAAGCGAGCCCGAATTAAATCATTACGTGCGGCCCTAAACGTGCGCTGAGCATCTAGATACTCCAACATACCTCGCTCACCATAACGATAAGAGGTCTCGGCAATCCGCCGTGCACTCGCAGCTAACTGAACGACTTTCTCGTCCAAGGTTTTAACCTGAAAACTCGTCATTTGATAAAGCTTGTAAGCCGACTCTAGCTGCGTTTCTAGGTTTTGCGTTTGCGCATTAAGTTGATTGCGGGCTTTAGAGGCATTGGATTCTGCTTCGGTAATTTGGCCACTACGAAAAGCCCAGATTGGAATACTCACCACCAATCCATATAAACGGTCTGTGAAATTAGGGTCGTTATATTGCTGCGCCTTAATCGATAACTTCGGTAAGCGCGAGTTTTGTTCAAAGCTGAGTCGGGACTCGCTTGCCTCAACCTCAGCCTTGGCACGCTTGAGCTCTGGACTTTGATTACGTAACTCAGAAAGTAAAACGTTTAGATCAGGGAGCTGTGGGATTTGCGCCGTTTTTGCTTGAATCTCAAAATTAGCGGGTAAATTAAATCCCACCACCTTCCGCAGCTGACTGCGTGCTTGCTCGATACGTAATTTGCTCGCTTGCGCAACAATCTCCGCATTTAAGAACTCCGTTTGGGCACGGATTAACTCAAAGCGGGCGGTCTCACCCACGTCATACCGTAATTGCATCCGATTCTGAATCTGTTTAGTCAAATCCATATCTTCATCCGCAGCGCGAGCCTCTGCTTCACGCTTAACCAACTCATAGAATGCTTGACGCACTCGTGCAATCGTTTCAACCTCAAAGGCAATCCGGTTTGCTTCTGCGGCACGCATCGTTGCCTCAGCAGCATTGACTCGTGGAAAACGGGTATAAGGCATATCCAAGGGTTGTGTTACCGCCCAAGAAGAAACATTACCGGTTGTTAAGCTTCCCGAAGTACCGCGTTGTTGCCCCGTATTAACTTCAAACTCTGGGTTCGGAATTGCTTTAGCACTGCGCAGTTGTCCACCACTGGCCCGTGTTTGATCCCGCGCAGCTAATACCTGGGGGTTGCTTTCTAAGGCAAGCTGAACTAATTGATCGAGAGTAAAAACAGTTTGCGTTTGAGCTGAGGTTTGCGCAAACGAGGCACTCAATGCCAGGCTAAGGGCAAGAGTTGGTATTAAACGTTTGAGATACATTAAAAAAGGGCTCACAGTTTTCCATCTAAAAAAACTGGTCTGGCCAAGGACTCATTCCCCTTGCGCACCGGGTTTTGCCACAACAGCAAACCGGAATGTCGATGCACAAGACCTATTGCTAGGCAGGCTACTCCCCAAAATTGATAAGAGGATTTAAACATAGAAGCTAGATTGGTGATTTCCCTAAGATATGTAAGTTTATTCTCCTGCGGTCCGATATTTAGTCCTTAGCTAAAAATGCGAGAATAACTCCAATGAGTACCATTATCGATCCGGCCATCCTGTTCTTTATCTTTGGCGTATTTGCTGGATTGGTCAAATCCAATTTAGAGATCCCTCAGCCGATCACCCGGTTTTTATCTCTCTACCTACTCATGGCATTGGGTTTAAAGGGCGGATTTGCTTTGCATCAGTCTGGATTGACTCTGGCAATTACGACAAGCCTTGGTATTGCAGTCGTCCTAGCCTGTGTGATCCCTCTGATTAGCTATCTCATCCTAAAACCTAGACTGGGGGCATTAGACTCAGCTGCGATTGCCGCGACCTATGGATCAGTAAGTGCGGTAACTTTTATTACGGCAACACAATACTTAAATCATCTGCAAATTCAGTATGGCGGTCATATGGCTGCCGCGATGGCACTAATGGAATCACCAGCCATTATTTTGGCAATCTTCTTGGCTAATCGCGCCAAGTCTTCTGTCTCACAAACCAAACAATCAATGAAGTTAGGTAAATTACTGCATGAATCGTTTACAGATGGCGCCCAATTACTTCTCCTAGGTGCCATGCTCATCGGCATTCTTTCTGGGCCCGATGGCCAAAAAGTGATGGCGCCCTTCTCGGTTGATCTTTTCAAGGGAATGTTGGCATTTTTCTTGCTGGATATGGGTTTAATGAGTGCCAAGAGTTTTGCGGATTTGAAAGGCAAGCCCCGTGTCTTATTTTTATATGCCTTCCTCGCCCCCTTGTGCCATTCATTCCTTGCTTTAGCCTTATGCCTCATCTTTAAAGTAGAACTAGGCAATACAATTTTGCTCATGGTGCTCGCAGCCAGTGCCTCCTATATTGCGGTACCAGCTGTTTTGCGTCACGCCCTTCCTGAAGTCAGTCCAGCACTTTATATGGGGATGTCACTCGGTATTACCTTCCCCTTAAATATTATTGTTGGCATACCACTCTACGCCCAAATTGCCCGGTGGGTCCTTCCCTCATAAGGATCTGCAATAAACGATTTACTCAGGTAATGCAGCTTGTAGGTTGATATATTCGTTAGAATGAATATATCAACAAGGGTCAACATGGTGCCAAACGAGCGTCGTCGCATACTGAAGTGGGCTGCCGGAGCCAGCGCTATTGCTCTTACACCTCAGTTCATGCAATTTGCTCGAGCTGCAGATGAGTTCATTAAGGGGCCCCCGGTTAAAGATATTCCGGCCAAGCAAATTAGTCCTCATGTTTGGTTAATTTATTCACCCGACGGTTTTCCAACTCCTGAAAATCAAGGCATGATGGCAAACATCACCTTTGTAGTAAGTGGCAAGGGTGTGATCATCCTAGATTCCGGCGCTTCGCTACAAATTGGCGAAATGGCAGTTCGCATGATCAAACGCGTTAGCAACAAACCCGTCATTGCTATATTTAACTCGCACTATCATGGCGACCACTTTTTAGGTAATCAGGCTTTCATTGAAGCCTATGGGAAAGAGTTGCCGATTTATGCCCACCCTTACTCAATTACCCAAATAAAAGGGATCGAAGGAAATGCTTGGCGTAACTTAATGGAGCGCTGGACCAATCAAGCTACTGCTGGAACGAAAGTCATTCCACCAACGCACGCCACTAATCATGGTGACATATTTAACTATGGTGATGTACGTATCAAAGTTCATCATCATGGTATTGCCCATACGCCGGGCGATATCTGTATGCAAGTAATTGAAGATAAGTTGACCTATGTGGGTGATATTGCCATGGGCAACCGAATTGCTAATATTGATGATGGTTCTTATGTGGGTACCTTTAAGACCTATAAAAGTCTGCAAGCCTCTGAAGGAAATCAACTCTGGGTTCCAGGTCACGGCGACCCGAGCAAACAATTGCTCAATGAATATGGCGAGTTTTTAGCTGGTATCTATGAAACGTGTGTCAAGGCGGTCAAGGATGGCCAAGATCTGAGTATTGCCAAGTCATTAGTTCTAAAGGATCCTCGCGTGAGCAAGCGGGCCAAAACGATGCAAGGCTTTGAGAACAATATTGGTAAATACACCAGTCTGGCCTATCTAGAGGCTGAAAAAGAAGCCTTCTAGAGGCTATACTTTGCCCTATTAGCTTTAGGGCGAATACCGCCCCCTCCGCACACGGTGAATACTATTGACTGTGTTTAATTTATTAACTAGACATCGTAAGTTCATAAAAATCAGGAGCTTATTGCGTCAATGGGTATTCGTGTTCAAGGAAATTTAAATGCGACTTTGTTTATTCAAACCTTTTCTAGGCTGTGCTCTATGGATGCCGATGCTTGCGCATGCCTCATTTATGCCGGCCCACTTAATTGATGGCTTTGCGAACGTAGTTTCATGGGTTGTTTTAATTGTCCTACCCATTGCATTCATTGCCCTCTTTTGGTTTGTGCATATTTGGCCAGATACAGTCGCTAAACGACGTCAGCATCCTCAGCGTGATGCAATCCATGCTCTCTGCGTGCTCTCTTTATTTTTTGGTGGGCTACTGTGGCCATTTGCCTATCTATGGGCTTACACTCGACCCACAATGTATAAATTAGCGTATGGTACCGATCGCTACACACCAGTAGAAGATAATCAAGTCAATACCCCATCAGGCCAGGGTAAGCAATAATGGAAGCGCTCCTCCTGGCCATTTATGCCAGCATCGTTTGGCTCATCTTTTTTAAGTACAAATTACTACCTTGGACCACCACCGCCAAGGTCATTGTGTTCACTATCCCAGTGGTGGGCATGATCACTCTGATCCTCTTGCTCAACGTTTTTGCCCCCTCCTCCGGCGATGTGATTGTGGTGCGCAACAACGTTGGAATTGTGAGTCAGGTAAAAGGTCGAGTGATTGAGGTACCTGTCCGGATTAATCAGCGAGTTAAAAAAGGTGATGTGCTTTTTCGGATTGATGCTACACAATACCAAGCGCAAGTGAACTCCACAAAAGCCAAATTAGATCTCGCTAAATTACGCGTTTCTGAGAACAAACAATTGGTTGCAGCAGGGGCAGGTAATCGCTTTGATCTCGAGAAAGCAGAGGCAGATCTCCTCGATCTACAAGAGCAGTTTAAGCATGCCCAATATGACCTGGAGCAAACCGTCATGCGCGCGCCTTCCGATGGAATTATTGTGAATGTGCAATTACGTCCTGGTGCTTATGTTGCCGCATTCCCCATCTCTTCCGTGATGACCTTTATGGAAGATACTCCACAAATCTATGCTCTCTTTAAGCAAAATGAACTGCATCAAATTGCACCGGGTAATGAAGCAGAATTTTTTATCCCCAGCCTACCGGGTGAGATCCTAAAAGCTAAAGTAGAGTCAATCATTTATGCGGAGGGGCAAGGCCAACTAAATGTCAGTGGCAATCTACCCACTATAGGCTTGCGCGATATTACTGCTAATCGTTTTGCGGTAAAGCTGGTCTTAGATGAAAGTAAGAATTACCCCCTGTTACCAGCTGGCGCGGTTGGAGAAGGTGCAGTCTATACCGATCGAATGGCGTTCTTGCATGTGATTCGGAAGGTCATGTTACGCGTAGCAACCAAGCTTAATTACATCATCCCGAAATTACACTAGAAAATGGTAACTACTGTGTTGATTCAGCTTCGTAGGGCAGTGATATGGCTGTGCTGCACCTCGGTTCTACTTAGTTGTGCGGTTAAAGATCCCATGAGTGGAAAACAATTACGCGATAAAGCCCTTCCACAGACAACAATTCCCAATCAATTTAGTACGGGTTCAAATACAGGCCCACAGCTCGATGATGCATGGCTGAAGCAATTCAAGGATGCTGAGCTAGAGGATTTAGTTGCGCAGGCTCTTAAGAATCATCCAGATGTCCGCATTATCGCTGCTCGACGTCTACAAGCAGAGTCGCTCATCGATGCAGCTGGGGGTGCTCAATACCCGGGGCTTGGAGTGGTTGGCAATACTGGTGGCAAAGTTGGTTCTAGTGGCTCTGGTTTAACCGGCTATTACATTGGTGCAAACTGGGAACTGGATCTTTGGGGCCGAGTTCGTACTGCAGTTGCAGGAGCTAAGGAAAGTGCAAGAGCTCTCAATGCCGAACAAGATGCCGCGCGATTGTCTCTAATTGGTACC
>JACCEB011792046.1_pt1 | contig 14420 bp, 13 predicted proteins | sample 7454761 | NCBI WGS metagenome assembly JACCEB01 (sample SAMN15323454, study PRJNA562643) | freshwater metagenome | isolation source: river surface water | place: USA:Blue River Watershed | collected 2017-08-18 | reverse complement strand
TTTTGAAAAACACTTAATTTCATTTTTGTCAGTAAAATACTTAAATCTCATGTGCACTCCCAACTCTGTGTCGGAAATTTCTCCATCTGGTTGTCTAGATAGAATAGTGTCAATAACTTGCTGTCTAATTCTTTCTCTTTGAACCCGCTGAGCGTGTTCATCGAAATCGCGATTACCAGTTTTTGACATTTTTATAGTTTAATATTAGATATATATAATATCATTTAGACAAGCATTTTTTCAATTTTTTGTTATGTTAGTTAAGCCGGTTTAACCATGTTATATATCTGATCTAATTCTTCAGATTGAAATTCAATTTTTGCAAAATTTTTTATAACAAACTCGTTCATTATTTTGGTTTTGTTAATATTTTTTTCAGGGTATATCAAATTGTATAAAACGTCTCCTTTGTTATTTTTGTAAAATCTTAAAGTAATATCATCTTCAAATTCATAAGTTAGGTTGTCTTGTGACTTAACAAAGAAATTAAGTTTTTTAGGTGTATCATAATTTATACACAATTTTTGTTTTGATAAAGGATTTCCAGGTATTTCAGTACCACTAACTCCAACATGAATACCTTCTTCTCCATCAATAACTCTTTCAAAAAGTAGTCTATCTCCTCCAATAGAATTTCCCATTTGTTATAATATTATACATAATTACTTAAATTATATTTTATAATCAATTTTTCAACCAGGATTAATAATTTAGTATAATTATAATATATACCATGGGAAAACTTAACACTATCTTAATTTTGATGGACGAATTGATAAATTACAAAAACATTCCTTCAGAAATATTAGCTAAATTAAAAGGTTACAATGCTTTTAGAAAAATAGGCATTCAATTTAATAATATTCATTGTAATCGTACAGTATGTTCACCATCGCGTTCATCTATAATGTCTGGAATAGTTAATCACGGAATTCAGGATAATATCGATAATAATTTTCAATATTTATATATCCCTAGATTAAATCCGGATTTAACAACTGTTGCAAAACTTTGTAAATTAGATAAATATGATTATACAGCTTATTATGGTAAACAACATTTTGATTCGAATTTAGCAACCACTGCATTCTCAGCACCTATGTTTAACACCTATACTAGAAATTCTATGAAAAAATATGGATTTGATATATATTCTTCTTACGGTGATACTTTTTATAGTCCGAATCAAGGATTATTTGGTGATTTATATACTTATGAAATGCTTACAAGTGAAAATAATCCTGATTTTGATTGGTATGATGTTAAAAACAAAAATAAATATGTAGGTATGTTACCATTTTTAAAAGCAAGAAAAGCAGATGGAAAATCATTTTATTGTGAATTCCACTTGGTAAATCCACATGACACTCAACATCAAATACAAAATTATTCCCAGAGTCCAGGTTCATCACAATTACAATATGGAGCTCCATATATAGCCGAACAATTTGCTGAATATAAAGAAGAAGGTAAATTAGCTATAGATGTATTCCCCCTAATACCTAACACAAATTTAACAGAAAACTATTTTGAAAAAAATTATATAGAATATAGTACTAAAACAGATAGTTTACCATTTGAACAATCATATTTAGCCGACTATGTATCAGATAGTAAACTTAATAGTATATTTCCATATTTTGTATGTTGTCAACAATCTTATGTAAGAAATTTTACTTTTCCAGATGGAGCTTTAGATGTAAAATCATGGAAAAATCTTGTAAACACATATTATGGACTTGTAATTGAAGCTGATAATTATGTTTATAAAATTTATGAATTTTTACAAGAAAATAATATGCTTGGTCAGACTAATGTTATTATCACATCTGATCATGGTGATTTAATGTCTGCTCATGGTCTTAAACAAAAGAATTTTCATTTTAAAGAATCAACTAATGTTCCTTTAATTATACATTCACCACATTTATCAAAATGCCAAATTGGAAAAACCTATAATAATCTAGGAAACTCTGTTGATATATTCCCAACAGTCCAAACAACATTAAAACTAGATAAAATAGAACAAACTGTTGGTAAATCACTTTTGGAATGGGAATGTTCAAAATTATTTGTTACAAAAGAAAATCATGATGTCTTTCACGTAACAGATGGATTTATGTTTACAACAACAGGATTTTTATTTAGATCTTGGTTTAGACAACAACCAGAAGAAATTAAACAAAAAGTAATTAGTATACCAGCAAATATATTTGATTATATAAGTCAATTTTCAATGGGGATTACAAAATATAATGGTGTACAATATAAGTTTGTAAGATATTACAATATATTAGAAATATTTAAATATAATTTTAGCTTTAATCCAAAATACCAGATTAATGGAAAACCATTTATTTTTGATAAAAACAATATATATGAATATATTGATCCAAAAATAATTTCAATATATCCTGAATATGTTAATAAGTTTTTGGAAAATTTTTTCATAAAATACCCAGATGGATTTACTTTTGAACAAGGATATGATACATCATTATTGGTTAATTTAGAATTTTCAGTATATTTTTTAATGACAATAATATTTACATATTTTTATAAAAATAACTCAAGTATATTGATCCCAGGAATATTTGATTCTTATCTGGAACTTTATAATAATAGAAATTATGCATTTTTTTGTTATGACATGGATAATGATCCTAATGAAATAATAAATTTAGCTGATCCTAATTATCCACAAAGAGCAAATGTAGAACTATTTGAATATCTTAATCACAATCTGAATGAAAATATAGTTAATTACGGTTGTAAAGATTTTATTTATGTTTTCCCTTACCAAAGTATAGTTACTGTGTTTTTAATATTAAAGAAACTAGGTGTAGGTATTGAGTTTTTGAATATTGATCAGTTAGACATATTATATACTATAGGGTTTACAAATAATTTTGATAGTTTTTTTAGTTCTAACACAATTACCAAAAATTTATTAAATTTTTCATTTAATCTATAAAAAATTTTAGTTTTTTTATATAATTTATAAAAATTGAATTCAAATCATACTGGTTAAACCATTATATAATAGTAATCATTATAATATTAAAATGAATACAGACGATCGTGCTCTTAAATCTGTACAAAATGGAATATCATTTTTACATAAAGAAATAATTAAAGGATTTAGACAATCAAACAATACAGAAGTTTGTTTTATGTTATGTAGAATATTAGATGCAGTTCCTCAAGATAATAAAATTTGTATTGGTTCTATTAGTAAATTATGTAATGAAAGTAAAATAATTAAGTCAGTTTTAGAAAAATTTACTCCTCTACCTGGATATCAAATTGAAAAATTACATATTTGTATTGTAATTTCAACTGTATTGATACAAATTTTAAGTAATCCTCAGGATGTTGACAAAATTATAGATAAAGCTATGGTTGATTTATCTCATAATCAGGATGAGTAAGACGATCAAGACGATAATTAATATTTTGTAATTTTTTATGCTCTTTATCATCTGTATTTTTATAATTTTTTAAAAAGTTTGGTTGTAAAAATATTTTATTTATTTTTAAGGAGTCGAAAAATTTTGTTTTTCTATTTTACTTTTTATAGTTTTAAATTTCAACACACACACAAATAATTAAATTAACTATATTTTTTAAAGAAAAGAGTAGAAGGAGAAAAAGAAGGAAAGAGAAAAATAGGAAAAAATAGGCTAAAAAGTGTAGTTGTAAAAATATTTAACGGCAACCACGAAAATAATTATTAGTTAACGGAAATCACGAAAAATATATAAAACAATTTAAATTTTTTCTGTATATTATATATATAAAAGTATACCTAATGGTTATTTATACCTGTGAAAAATGTAATAAACAATTTAAACAAAAGGGACATTTAGCTGAGCATTTAAATAAAAAGAAACCATGTCATAAAATAACCATAATTAACCAAATATTACCAAACATAACCGAAATTAACCAAAATAAAAATATTTTGGTTAATGATGATAATGATTGTTCTTGTGATTATTGTGGTAAATTGTTTGTAAATATTTATTCATTAAAACGACATATAGATAATAGATGTAAAATAAAAAAAGAAGATGATGAAAATAAACAAAATATATTTAATTTACTACTTGAAAAAGAACAATTACTTGAAAAAGAGAAAATAATAAATAATTTACAAAATAAAGTGGACGAACAACAAAAAGAAATGTCAGAACTTAAAACACAATTACAAAATTTAACAAAAAGCATAAAAGAGCTTTCAAACAAAACAACTGTTGTGAATAATAACTATGGTAATATTAATAATATTGTAGTACCAACAGATAAATTGTCAAAGTTTGGTAAAGAAGATTTAAATAAAATATCACAACAAGAATTTCTTAAAATACGAAATCAACAAGGAATTGCTATTTTTAAAGAATGTGCTAAATTAATATATAACAACAAGCCATTTAATAGAACGGTTTATGTTACCGATCACAGTAGAAAAAAAGCTATGATTTGGGATGGAAGAGATTGGATACTATCTGATCTCGATGAGGTTATTAATATCATGAGGGAGAAAATTAGAGATTTGTATAATTTAAAGCTTGGTGATATAGAGGATGAAAGAATTATAAAAGATTTTGAAACAAGAATACAAAAATATTTTGATATGTTATATGACGAATATGCAGATGAAAAAGAAGATGATAAACAATTTATGGAAAGAGTAAAAGGATTACAGAATAAATTTGAAAATGAACTGATAATTTGGTTATCTAATATAAAAAAGGATGTTATTGAAAATTATAATAATATTTTACAATCAATTTTAATTAATAATAATAAATTGATAGAACAAAAAAAAATAGTTGATATCGACACAAATACTGTGCAAAAAATAAATATTCCTAGAAAAAAAGGTAGACCTAAAAAAATTATATAAGCTTTTATTCATTAAATATATTATTAAATTCAGAACCATCTAATATAGTTTCTTTTTTTTCAAGACCTAATTTCCCTGAACTTGTAGATCTACCAGATCCACCAAATCCATCTAGTATTGATGCAGCCTCTAACTCATGGTCAGTAAAAGAATTTGAACCAAACTTACAACCAAGTTCACAACCAAGTACACAACCAATTCCACAATTAAAACTAGAAATCGAACCAAGTGATGGTCCAAGTGATGAACTTATTGATGAACTTATTGATGAACTTATTGATGATCCTATTGATGAACCAAGTGATAATCCGGTATAAACCATGCCAAAACCTAAATTTGTGCTAACACTTTCTGAATTTTTTTCAGCATCATTAATTCCAATAGTTTTTTTCTTTTTGTTTTTAGGTTCAATAGGTTCCATTACACCATCAGAATAAGCCCAGAACAGTTTATCTTTAGATATTTTGTTTTTACTTTTTTTTCTGTTTTTATAAGAAGATGGTGAGTAGCTAGAATTTGATCTTGGGCTTGAACTAATGCCTAAACTTGAGCTATAACTAGAACCAGATGATTTTAATGATCTTTTATATCCTCTTCTTACAATATTAACAAACCCAATAATTTTTTTAACAATAAATTCTCTAACATTTGTTTGAGAAGTCTGATCTCCTCCAGTTTTATATTCTGTATTAATACCTTCAACCATTCCTATACTGGTCATAAATACAAGTCCAAAATTACTTTCAGGAACAATAAAATTTCTACAAACCCAACTTGTATTTGCAATTTTAAATAATTTTTTTAATGTACTTGGAATAATATTTTTATCAGGATTAGCTTCTATAATCTCGCTAATCTCTTGATCAATTAGTTCTTCTGAAATATTTTGCTCTCCAGAAGTATTAATATTTTGGACATTTTCTGTTAAAACATATTTATTAATTTCGTTTAAATCTGATTTACCTAACCTAATAATATCTGGAATAATTCTTCTAATTTTAATTTTCAAGTCAATATCTTCAGGAATATAATCTTTTATATATTCGAGATATTTATCAGATATAACATGTTCTTCCATATCTGATGTAAAAATAAAAGAATCAAATGCATATCTACAATGTCCTTCATCTTCTAATCCTCTCATAAATACATTTTCTAAATTAAATTTATCATAAAAAGCTTTTACACTAGTAAACTTAGGTTTAATAATATTTCTTTGTAAAACAATCATAAAAAATATAGTGAGAATTAAAGATCTTTCTTTAATATGTGTACCTTTTTTAATTATATCCCATTTATTACCTAATCCTTTTTCTAGAAAAGAAAAAATAGATTGATATTCATAAGTTTTATTTGAATCTGGGTTATCTTCTGTAGAACCGTCAAACTTATTTATTGGTTCAAAAAGTTTTATTAAACCGGAACTGCTTAACAACTCCATCTTAATATATTATATAGTATATTTTCATTAAAAAGTATTTGTTACAGTAATAAAATCAATTTTTATAAAATTTGAAATTATAAGAATTAGATAGATTATCATATATAATATTATCTTAAGATGGATCCAATGTTTCATTTTGAGGAAAAGAAATCACCTTTATTAGGGATAAAAAGAGAAAGAAAAACCAACAAGTATACAGTAGATCCTTTATTAAGTCTAACAAAAAACTTGGACAAAAATTTTAATCCAAAACCAAGTACCCAAGAAATCAAGATGAATTCACCACTAGGAAGCTTTTTATTTGGATCAGTGCCTAAAGTTGAGATAGCTGGTTCATCAAACTCATCAAGCTCATCAAGCCTGGTAAATCTGTCTAATTCTTTAATAGATAAAGTAGAAGAAAAGAAAGAAGAGGAAGAAAAAGAAGATGTTAACCCAATATTAGAGAATAATTGGTTTACCAAGTATAATGAATTGAGCTCAGAAGAGCGCGAATGGTTATACCAACAAGTAATAAAATACGAAATGGATAATCCCGAAGAGGAGAAGAAAATTATTCAAGAAAAAATGCAAGAACTAACTATTCAAGAAATTTATAGAGCGACTAATTCTATACGACCAAGTGGATTACCAGGGAAGACCGGTGCCTCAAGTAGAAAGGAGAGAAAATTATTTATGATATTACATGAAATTAAAAAGAATAAAACATCTATTGGTCTCTTTTTAGAGGAGAAGCCTGAAGAAGTTAATGAAGTTAAAAAACATAAAAGAGAATTAAGTGGACTATATGAAAGTGAAATGGTAAAAAAATCGCAAATTTTAAATCCTAGAAAAAAATCAAGAGCATCTTATCAATTTGATTATGAAGAAGAGAAAGAAGAAGAGAAAGAGGAAGTAGAGGAAGAAGAGGAAGAAGAAAAACAATCTACTGTAAAATCATCTAAAAAGTATAAGAAAGCAAAAACAATAATTAAATCCGAAACAGTTAAATCTGAACAAGAGGGACCTCATGTATACACAATTAAATGTCTAAATCCATTAGAACCATCTATAATGATAATATCAAAAGTACCATTAGATTCCAACCAGATAGTTGGTTATTACAAAATTTAATTTGTTTAATTAAGAATAGTATCAATACATTCTCCTTTAACCAACGTAGCTAAATAATCACGACATATAATTCCTTCTGAACAGACTTCTGGATTTCCAGTTCTTTCATAACATTTTTGTTCAGTAATTTTACTAGAACAAGGAGATGAAAATATTCTTTGCCCACAAATTATTTTAGCAGGCATTTTGTTAATAACATCACAAGAATTATCAAAATGTTCTTTGAACCAGAATTGTTGTAAGACAACAAGTATAACAATTAAAAATATTATAGTGTAAAAATTATTCATTATATATATTTTTTATATAAAAATTATATTTCTTCTATTTCAAATTCTCTATTTTGAATTAAAACTTTGTTATCATTTATAACATAACCAATAACCAAACCAATTAGAGAAGATATAGCACATAATAAACCAGATACAAGCTTAGAGATTTTATTCATCTGTTGTACATTATTTTCATAAACTAATTTATTAGTATTAATAAAATAGGGATTAGGGCTATCAACACATTCGTCAACTAGTGTAAGCCAGAGACCCATACCGTCTTTATCTTCACAATATTGTTTAGCACAATCTTTAGCAGTAAGACCTAATTCATTATCAGCAATAGGTTCATTTGCTCCAGAAGAAATAGCATAAGCTATTTTAGAAAGGAAAAAAAAACCTAAAAGACAAAAAATAAAAATTTTTTTATCAATAAATTTTATCATTTTAATTATTATATATATAACTTACACAACAATTTTATAAATCAAATTTTTGTAAAAAATTGATAATGTTAATATATAAGAAGTAGATATATAACTTTTATAATATATGAAATGGATTTCAATATAAATATTACTGATGTATTAAAAACTTTTCAAATAGAGACTTCGGTACTATATCACATGTTATACGATTATAATAGTGTAATAACAGGAAGTATAATACCATATTGTTTTCATAAATGGGAAGATTTTAACAGTGATTTAGACATATGGATACCTTTTACAGAAGATTTTGAAATTCAAAGAGGTAATGTATCGAGAATACTAAAAAATTTTGGTTATGAACTAGTAAAAACAGATATTTCTAATCCATCAGATCCAAGTGAATTTGCTCAACTTATAAACATAGTCGAACATTATGTTTTAACTATAGAAGATAAAACAAAAGTAGTAGATATTGTGTATTTAAAAAAAACAAGTATTGATGAAGTATTAATACACACTGATTTAAAATTATGTATGAATTATGCGAAGGTAGAATTAGAAAGAGGTATACTAAAATTTAAATTAGTATCATGTGATAGAAAAAGCTATTTAGATTTAACACATAAGATATTAACAGTAAATATAAATTTTGATTATTTAAATCCTTACGAAGCAAATAAAAAAATAACAAGATTTTATAAATATTTATCAAGGGGATTTATATGTAATCCAGTAATTCAAAATGCTTATCACGAGTTACTAGAACATTTTATAAATCAGTATAATCCAGAATATAACTATAGAATAAGTCAATTTAATGGTTATGGAATGTCTTTTAGAATAATTAGTTTGATCAGAGAGATCAAACAAATTTATGATACTTTATTTTATATTGAGGAACATCGTGTTTTTCCAAAAAAACAGATTAAAACTAAAATCTAGTAAACACAATAAATTTATATAAAAAATTGAAAAAAATTTTTATAAGAAAATAAATTAAAAAATTATAAGAAATAATGAGCACAAAAAAGTACATATATATAAAAAAAGATTTACCAGATGGTAATTTTTTAGAATTTGAGTATTTTTATGATTTAGAAACTTATATGTATAAATTAGATTATACATATTTACCGAGATGGTTACATTCAGATAAATATCCGATAAAAAGGAGTTTTATCCAGTATAATTCAAATATAGAATTATCAGAAATCACAACAGATATATTATTAAGAAGTAAAGTAAACAAACTAGTATTGACAAATTATTCGAGAGAGAAGATATGTTTACCACAGAACATAAAACACTTGTATTTTTATTATTACAACAAATCAATAAATAATTTACCAGAACACATTACACATTTAACAATATTAAGATCATTTAATGAGCCAATATTAAGACTTCCAAAAGATTTAATATATTTATATTTAGGTGACAACTATGATCAAGAATTAGATTGTTTACCGGAAAATCTTCAGATACTAAAGTTAGGTAATGATTATGACAAACCACTAGATAACTTACCAAGTTTTTTACAGGAATTGTACATACAAGGTATATATAATCATCCTTTAGACAATTTACCAAATAGACTAGAATTTTTAGAAACAGGTGAATTTTTTAATAAAGAATTAGATTTTTTACCATGTAGTCTTATAGTTTTAAAGCTTGGTAAAAATTTCAATCAAAAACTAGATAATCTTCCTGATAGTATAAAATATTTATATCTAGGTGAAAATTTTAATCAGAAAATAACAAAATTACCATCAAATCTAGAGATTTTGGAAATAGATCCATTTAGTAGAATGAGATGTAAACAAAACTATAATTTTACAAATATAAAACTATTAGTACCAAAAAAGTTAGTTGATAACAATATAATAAAACTTAATAATTTAATAGAATATAATGATGGAACAACACCATATTCAGCCTAGACACCATTCCAAATATCAATCATTTTTTTAGCATAAACACATTCATTACCAGTCCATCCGTATAACAATACACATCTATCCATAACTTCAGGAATTAACATATTATCATAACCAGCAGTCATAACACTAAAGCAATTTAGTTTAGGATTAATTTTTTCTTTATGTGCTTTGAGTAATTTAGTTAAATCAAAGTATTGTCCTTGATGAGCATATTGTGAATAGGTTGACCCATAACCATAAAGTCCAGAACCAGCTTGTTGATCAGAATAAATAAATAAGTTTGAAATATTTGAGTTAAATTCTTTATTATTAAAACCTTTTTCAAACCATAAATATAGTCCATGTTCTGTTGATCCACCAACCCCCTGACCCAATTTATTAATCTCTTCAAGTTGTTCCAATACACCTTTATTCTTATCAACTTTATACATTTCAAGATTGTCTCCAAAAACTCCAACCCATCCATCACCTTCAGCAGCCATAGCTGTAATAAGTCCAGAAAGATTTCCAATAGTAGCGACAGTTTGTGAGCCATATTCAGAAGTAAAAGCACCCCAAGCTGAACCAGAATTATCACAAAGACTAACGACATTACCAGATATTTTAGGATAATTTTCTATAGCTTTTAACATACATCTTTCAAGTCCTTGTAATATGATTTCTTTATTTTGTGTACAATTAATATTATTAATATTATTAATATTATTAATATTTTTTTGTAGTTTAATTTTTTGTTTAAACTGTTTCCATTTGTAAGATTTATCAGATTTTTTAGGAGTTTTTATATAATTATTAGTATTAACTTCTATATTTAAGCTTTTAATTTGTTCATAAGCTGAATAATATCTAAAAGGAAATTGTTTACCACTAGGTACACCTTTTACTAACAAATCCATAATATTAACCATAGTATTCGAGTCAACTTCTTTACTAATATTTCTCAAGTTTCTAAGTAAAGCCATATGAGGAAATGAATTTCCTAAAATCTTAATAATTTCTGAAAATGATTTTCCATGAGATCTAAGATTTTCCCAAGTATTAGTTTTATCTTCTGTTTCAACTTTTATTTTACCAGTTTTAATTAATTCATCGGTATTTGGATTATTTTTTGTGGGAGTATGTGAAAGTCTTATTGAGTTGATAATTTTACCTAAATCTTTATATTTGAATGTTTTATATTTATCAAGTTTTACTAGATAGTCAACCCAACATCTTTTAAGTATTCCAGGTATACAAGATTTAGAACCTTTAATTTTAATATAATGTTCAATTTGTGATTTAATATCGGTAGGTAAACAAATAACTTTTGATGCAATATTTCTAAAATATTTAGGATTAGATTTATTAAATTCTTTTCTTGAAGAATGAATAGAAGCTTCAACTAATATAATTTGTGGTCCTAATCTCATATTATAATTTTGTCTTAGTTCAGCTGAAAAGTCTAATGTAGCTTTAAAATCATATTCAAGTGCTTCTTTTAAAGTTCCAATATAATAATTATGTGATGAAGAACTAATTAATTCAGGGAATAAAGCTAAATTTTTCATGTCTAACGGATTATAAGATTGTTTTAATTCATTATTGTAATATTGTTTTTCTCCAAAAATTCCTGAACTCCATACAACTTTTAATTTAGTAATAGGATTAAGTTTATATGAAATTCCATTCATGTGATTAAATTCTTGTGTATCTTCTAATACTATTTGATCAATATCATTATTTTCATCATCATTATTTGTTGAAGGAACACATGTACTATCATCATTATTATTGTCATCATTAGTATCATTAATATCTATACTTACACCTACATCAACATTATCATTATCATTATAATAATTATTATGTGCGTCGATATTTTCAATTTTAAGATCATTAACAATTTCATCGATAATTTCATTAGCTTTACCAGCATCAATATCTTCTTTTATTTTTTCTGCAACATTTCCCATTTGTGTAATATTAATAATATTAATAATACATTTGTTTAAGTAATTTAATTTTGTGTTTATCCAATATATTATCTAATAAGAAAATATATTGTGAATATCTAAATCTGGTATTGAAATGTTATAGAACCCCCGAAATATAACATAACTGATTTTTTAAAGGCTTTTATAAAGAAGTAACCAGATTTACTGCTACAATATAGTAAATAAAAACGATTTTACTCATTTTTACTTACAATATATATAAAATAACAAATTTTTAAATCATTTTAATTACTCTAAAACTGAAAAAAGATTAAAATCAAAAATATCAGTAACATGAGGAGATTCATAAATGATTAAAAAATCAGATTGTTCAATTTCGTCAAGAATATCTTTTTGTTTTGGAGAAGCTAACCAAATAATTTTAGTTGATTTAGGTATTTTAGTAAGTTTTTTATTATAAGAAGAACCAAAACACAATATTTCAATACTGTCAGGAACATTATCAATTGATATATTATAATCAACATGTAATTCATAAATATTTGGTAAATTAAAAATGTGACCAGTAAAGTTATGAATAACAAGATATTTAAGATTTATAGGCCATTTATCAATAACCTGATAGTATTTAGGACTAATATATAATTTTTCAATACTATTTGGAAAATTATCAATTGGAAATTCATATTCAGAATTTATTTTAAGTAATTTAAGTTTAGTAGGTAAATTTGTTAATTGTATATTAACTTTTCCACATATTATAAGATATTCTAAACTGCTTGGTAAATTATCGAGAGGATAATTGATATCTGAACATAATTTAAGTACCTTAAGAGAATGAGGAAGAAAGTCAAATGACTGAGTATAATTACTATTAATGATTTCGATATAAATAATGTTATTATGTAAATTGTTAAGTGGTTTATTGAAAATACCTCTAATAAACAATCTTTGAACACAATCTGGTAACCAATCTAAATCTAAATTATAATCACCTAAAATATCAACAAACTTAATATTTTTAGTTAAAATTTTTTCGTAAGCTCCTTGTATATCTTCATTAGAATACAAACAGAATTTATCTATTTCAATTTCCATTTGTAAAGATGTAAAATTTATATTAGTATATAAATTAAATAATTAAAAAATCAAAATTTTTAGTTTAGAAACTATCTTTGAGAGAGTTAGTAAGATCTAATAATTGTGAAATACTCTTCTTAACAGCGGTAACTTGAGCAATATAACTACTATTATTAGCTTCAGTAGGAGGATAAGTATCAGCATTAGAAGTAGGACTATAGTCATCTTCAGCACCATTTACAGTATAGAAAAAGCTAAGATCAACTTCATATAAATTAATATCAGAGACAACATTAGGTGAACTAGTATATTGAAGGAAGAAGATAACCTTGGTAGAATTTTCAAGAGGACTAGAAGAATTAACAAGTTCAAGTTTAATAATACCACGAGCAACTAAGTTATCAATAATACTTTTATTAGAGGTAAGTAAACTTTGAATGTCTGATTGATTGTCTGCTTTAGTTAAATCAGAGATTTTATTAAATGCATCAACAACATTACATAAACTGTCAATAAATTTAAAGTTATTGAGAATATCTGTAAAGTTGTTAATGACAGAGGTAGCAATAGTTCTGTTTAATTGATTTGTAACTGGCATATCTATAATAAAACTATATTAAAAAAGCCATAGGGAGTGGAGAACCCCTCCAATTTAATTCCACTAAAAAATAAAATAAATTATAAAACTAATATAATGAGTGAAATAATTTTACAAAGAATAGAAAAATTAATAAATAATATTACATATATTTTGAGTTTAATAAATTCTTTTGTAAATTCAGAAATTACATTAGGAGTAGTATCATCAAAAACAATTTTAGATTTGGTGAGTAAATCACTAAATTACTATGCATTTTTAATAAATTACATAAATATTAAAACAAAAAATAACTCAATTACAAAAACATTTGTAAATGAATTTATAGAATCGATAACAAAAATATTAAATGACTATTCATTATATGTTAGTTATATAATTTATGTACAGAATAATTTGACAACAAATCATTTATTATATTTAGCTTTTGAAGAAGGTGAAATCATAGAAAAATCAATAGGTATAGATGAAATTAATAGTTCTGGATATTTGTTAATTTTATCTGATTACTATGAAAAATTAAAAGAATTATTTATTGAACTTCAATATTATGTGAAATTAATATTAGAATCAAAATCAAGTAATTTACCAATATTTTTTAATAAATATACAAAATATAATTACGACAAACAAAAAGAAACAAGAGACAGATTTATAAATAAATATAATTTATATAATCATAATATAAAAGATAAAGAT
>JACCEB010994067.1_pt1 | contig 14447 bp, 25 predicted proteins | sample 7454761 | NCBI WGS metagenome assembly JACCEB01 (sample SAMN15323454, study PRJNA562643) | freshwater metagenome | isolation source: river surface water | place: USA:Blue River Watershed | collected 2017-08-18 | reverse complement strand
CTTTAGAATTGAATCGTGTAATGCCATCTGCGCTCCTTTCGAAAATTATTTCACGCTATCAAAGTTTTGTTTTTGGTCGTTATACCATTTAATCCATGCATCTACTTTGACACGACATTCATAGTAGGTGCTGTAATTTACTACAACTACATCAAGCAATTTGCTTAATTCTTGTGTTTCTTTCGATGCTTCTTTTAATTCAGGACAGGCCTGCATTATTTCTGGAATAGCTTCTGGAAAATTTCTCTTGACTGGTGTTGTAGTCAAACAACCAGTTAATAACAATACTGGAATTACTAGGAGGATACGTTTCATTTAGTCTCTCCTGGTTTGCGATTCTTCGCAGCATCGTTGTGTATATCAACAGCTACTTCTGGAACCTTGCATTCTTTGTCAATGATTTTTTCAACTTCTTTGATTTTTTCTTGTATCACAACCTGGGTATCTTTCACAGTTTTAATTTTGTCTACGTAGACTTTCTGTATAACTGTGTTAACCTGTTTACCCTTTTCTTCAGCAACACGAACTTTTTCTTCAAGTTCTGCTACCTTTGTTCGCCATTCCATCTCAACTGAGTATCCACCCTTGAGATAGATACCTGCCACTAAAAGGGCTGCGCTGATAACCTGTAAAATAAGATAGTAGGGAGAAAGTGCTGGAAACCAGCGCAGGATTCTGTGTAATACAAAAAAGAATAAGAAAGAACCAATCGCACCTGCGATTAGGATAGCATTGATAACGTAGATAAGAAAACTATCTGGTATAAATGCCAACATCCACATAATTAGTGTGCTCCAAATATGTGTAGTGCGTGATTATAATGCTTGATACGATCTTCTAAACCGATAGTACCACCATTAATGCGTTTGGTCAATGTAAGGATATCACCTTTGTCTGCCCATTGATTAAGATTATTTTGTTCCCAGAAGAAACAAGCTGACTGAACAGCACCTTCGAATGTTTCAAGATATTCCGAAGCTTCTTCTAGAGGAATGTCTAAGGACGCAGCAAAGAATGTATAGTTGTCTTTACCAGTTAATTGAATCAAACCTCTACCACAGAATTTGTAACCATCACCTGATTCTTCCGGTCCGTTACCCATGCGATTCGCATAAACTCTGTTAGCGATCATCTGCGGCTTGTTAGCGTATTGTGCTGCTAGCTCATCTGAAGGAAAGTATTTAGGAAATACTTTTCTTAGGCTTGCTGCTTTATAATTTAGATTTTCTTTTAAGAAAATAAATCCACCACTTTCGTGAGCGCATTGTGCTAGGAATGCTGCCACACGTTGTGGAGTATTGATTTCATATTCTGGAAGTATTTCTGAAAGTGCATGATACCATTGATCCACATAGGGATTTTTAGGAATCATATCTTTAAGTTGTGCTCTTGTGAAATCAAATGTAAAACTCATTGTTCAATCCTTTTCAATAACATAGAATGATTACCATTGTTGAAAACAAATGTTTCTCCAATCTTATTAATGCTGTAATCACCTAATACTTTAGTAAGCCAGAAAATCTCGCTCATAGCGGCTTCATCAATTGACAGTGCATCTTCTACTCCTTCAAGAATAGATTCTGTAGATGCTTCCTTGACGATTTCTAATTTAACAGTTTTGTCAAAAGGTTTATGGATAGTGATAACATTACCTTCTAATGATAGGTCATCCATTAATGTTTTATTAAAAAATCTTTTCACAGATTCTGTTTTTACTTTGTTTACGAAACCGTCATATTCTCTTGGAGTAGGAGGAATGTGTTTAGATAAATTTTCTTTATTCGCTTCGTGTAATTGATTTTCTTTATAATATCTAAATTTAAATTCTTCCAAGCCTGATAATTTTTCTATGCCATACGTTAATTCTTTGATCTGCTCGGCTAATTTAGGTGTGCGACTGATTTCTACAAATACAGAATATTCTCCGGAATTATCTTCTCCTGAACTAACATCAGCATCTAATACAAAGGAATAACCTTTCTCGATGAATTCCATTAGATCTTTAGCAGGACCGCGATCCTTTACTTTAAAACTTACAACACAGACGTCCTTATCTTCGCCCATCTTAGATCTAAAACTATCTATTTCGAATGTACTATAGATCATCTCTTGTAGATCCATAGGACGGAGTCCTTCATTAAGCTGCTGGTGCTTCTTCTGCATTAGCCATCTCCTGTGCTTGTTGTTCTGCCGGGTCAATATGAGCGTTAACACCTGATGCGCTAACTATATCTTCGATCTTATTTTTATCTAATTCAGTATAACCTCTATTAATGTCGGACATTAATTTTTTAGGCATAGCGATTTTAATCATCCATACTGGCTTCTTATCGATTTTACCTTTACGTGTTCCTGGTCTTATATCGTCTGGAGTTTTGATTTTTCTAACCTGAGAAATCTCAGTTTCTGCGACTTGTACTTTACAGCCGTATTCTAGTAAACGTTTGCCGCCTGCAGGTTCGGGCATATTTTCTTCTGGCCACATAAATGTGCATTCTACCCAGTATCTTCCTTCTTTAGGACCTTCTACTAACTCACCGTCGAGCCAGTTCTCAAATACATATACATCTAATTCGTCAATAACACGCTCGAAGTCTTTTAATAAACTTAAGCTATTATTAGAACCGTAGACGTTTTCTATGTTCTGTATGATGTCTTTAATATCAGCCATGTTTTCTCCCATTTGTATTTATCGCGAAAATTTAATCATTACACATAACTTTTTACTTTGAATGTTAAATACTTTTGTGTTCGGCTGCGGACACTACGGTTTTAGGGTCCGTGCCTAGCACTTATAAAGGAGGGCTAACCTTATATGAAGCGAAAAAGAGCGCAAGTTCAGCAAAAAGAGCAGTATGATCCACGCTTTAACAATAACGTAATAAATATTGATCAACGATTGAATGAAAAGCGAAAGCGAGTTCAAATCTATCCCAAAAACCTAAGTCAAGAGACTTACCTACTAAAACTCAACGATTCCAACAAAATGATTATATTCGCTATCGGCCCAGCCGGTACGGGTAAAACCATGCTGGGCGTTCAGTGGGCTATTGATCAACTGAAATACGGTACTGCTGATAAGATCATTATTACTCGGCCTGCTGTAAGTGTTGATGAGCAACACGGATTCTTGCCCGGGGATCTAAATCAAAAGATGGAACCCTGGACCAAGCCTATTTTTGATGTTTTCGCTGAAAACTTTCATGCTAGAGAAATTGAGAACTTTGTCAGAGAGGGGGTGATTGAAACCAGTCCTCTAGCATACATGCGCGGCAGAACTTTTAAAAATGCGGTCATCATAGCAGATGAAATGCAAAACGCCACACCGTCACAGATGAAGATGTTATTAACCCGCTTAGGACAAGGGTCAAAGATGGTAGTTACGGGGGACCTACAACAGGCAGACCGTCCTAGCAACAACGGATTGTTAGAGTTTTTACAGCTCTACAATAATTTTGAAAATCATAGATACGTCGATATCGTACATTTTGATATCGACGATGTTGAACGACACGAAGCAGTAAAGGAGATACTAGCGATATACGGTGATTCTTAATCTTTAGGAAGATGGGGGGTCAACTGATCCCCCAACATCCTTTTGTAAAATTCTAACATGTCATCATAATCGGCTTGAGGATTAAGCCCGTTTTTGATCACTTTCTTTTCTTTGAAATCTAGAATGACTTTGGCACTTTGAATGTGCTTGGTTCTATAGTGTCTTTTAAATTCTGTAACCTCGTCGTATTTTCCGTTAGGTTTTTGAACATAAGTCACGATCATATATCTCTCATCCATTTAATTTCTCCACAACTACTCCAGATTTTTCAAGAAAATTAATTCCATCATCGCTACGATAGCTGTCTCGATAGAATACATTTGTAATACCCGACTGATAGATAAGTTTAGCACAGTCTAGGCAAGGACTATGAGTAACAAATAAAGTTGCTCCGGACCCCGATTCGGTACTTTTCGCTAATTTAGCGATCGCATTTGTTTCGGCATGTAGGACCTCTGGCTTAGTACGTAAACCGTAGCGTACTTCTCGACCTGCTTGTTCATGCCATTCTTCGTACGGATATTGAGATTCAAATTCTTCAGGACTGATCCAACCGCCTGCTCCTGTATCATATACTTTATTTTCACAATCGTTTCCCCAACCAGCAGGCATGCCATTATAGCCGATAGAAATAATTCTATCATCTTTGACTACAATAGCGCCTACATGTAATCTACGAGCATGAGAGAGCTCTGCAAATATTTCTGCAGTCTTCATGTATGCTTTCTTTAATTTTTCTTTCATTCTATAGGATTACCTTCATCGTCAACTTCTATCCAGGTATAATCGCCCAACCATTTTACTCTACAGATATAATCATACCAATCAGGAGCACTACTAGACCAGTCGTTGGGTCCATGATGGCTTAATAATGTTCCGCCTTTACGTGTATCATGAGCTAGCCAATAACACTGACCGTGAGCTATCTGGAATTGATACTTAGCGGCATGCACCCAATCTGTAACTTCTAATCTACGTTTGATGCTGGCCGCTTGACGTTGAAGAACAGCTACAAGTTCCATAATACGATTATATTCTTGTTGCCCATGCATACGAGCAACATTAACCATTATGTCTTTTTGTTTTTCAACGGGTATGAGATCAAAAGCAGGACCGCCTACTTCAGTGGGATAAGGAGTTACATTTTTGTTAAAAAATGCTACAAGACTGTTACCAATGGCTGCATCATAACTATTCTGACCTTTGGCAACGTTTGATTTTTTATCGGTCATTCTTCTAATTGATCTATCTTTCCTGATTTACCATCCCAGTCTTTGGCTTCAGGTAGGGGATCTTTTTGCTTAGTAATATTAGGCCATTTCTGACTTAGTCGTTGATTTAGATCAAACCAGAAATTCATATCAACGTCTGGACGATTGTCGTTAGTTCTTATGATAGCATGTGCAGGACATACAGGAACACAAACTCCACAGTTAATACATTCGTCTGCGTTGATGGCCAGGAAGTTAGGACCTTCGTAAAAACAGTCAACTGGACACACCGAGACGCAATCGGTGTATTTGCATTTGATACAATTCTCAGTTACGATGTGTGTGTTTATCATTTTTTATTGATTTCTATATTAAAAGCCATGTTTATGCGTTGGCGGAATGATGGATTTGGTTCTACGTAATGAGCCAGGTATGATGGGAATAACATAAGGTCACCATCTTCTGGATAATATTTTGCAGAACCGAAATATGGCCAACAAGGATGCATATTTTTATATAGATAATTTTGCGTATAAAATTCTATATAACCTGTGCCGGTCGATTGAAAATATAAACATCCGCTGAGGTAAGATCCGGCATGGATGTGTATCATATTACCACCGTTGGAATTATTCACATTAAACCAAGCTGACACTGCTGGATTTTCCATATCGTATTGTTTTTTAATGCCTTCAGCAGTGGCGAATGTTTTAGGTGGTGGCATAGTTGACTGATAGAAATCGTATCCTTTTGCGATCAGTTCTCTAAGAGTGTTATTAACATCTTCAGTTAACCCGCCATTAGTGTGGGGATCACCTCTCCAACAATTGGCACTGGTGTCAGGACTTGCAGGAGTCTTTTCTTTATAGGCGAGAACTTGCTTTACTACTTCTTTACACGCAGCGGGGCCTAGCGCATTTTTTATATGCACTATGTTGGTAACTTCAAATTGGCTTATCTGTACTTTATCAAACATTAAATTAATTTAGCCAATCTTACCAATGTTGCTGCTAGATTGATTTCAACATCTGCTACCAATGTATGTCCAACTAGTCCATCTTTGATGATTAGGATAGCTTTGTCTTGATTGGATTCGTCACCGAAGATATCTAGATTATCATAAAGCCATCGATATACTTCTTCCATTTCTTCTGCACGGATCTTTCCACAGAGCAATTTACGTGCTTCTGTAATCTTACCTGCCTTAAAGAGTTCAACCATATCAAACTTCCAATCAGCTTCTCCGCTGTCGCCTTTATTGGGCTCGTGTAATTTGCCTTCTTGAACATTTTGTTGCACAAGATTGATACACTTACGAAGATCCGGATACGTAACTTTTACATAAGCATCTAGTGTTTCGAGGTCAAAGTCAATACTTTCTTCTACAAGAATAGTAGCGACACGAGCGGTAAACTCTGTTTGATCTGTGCGCTCGACATGAAACCCTTGACAACGACTGTGTAGTGCAGGAATTATACGATTAGGATAGTTACAGGTAAGGATGAATCTAGCAGTTGCATGATATTCTTCCATAACACCACGAAGTGCTGCCTGTGCGTTAGGACTCAGGTAATCAGCCTCGTCAAGTAGCACAACCTTGAACGGGCCAAACGGAATCATCTGTACAAAGTTAGTGATCTTGTCACGAACGTCTTCTACGGAATTAGTTCGCGATGCGTTTAGTTCTAAGACATCATAATCTTCAATGCCCAGTTCATTAACTAATATTTTTGCTAATGTAGTTTTACCGATACCAGCAGCACCGCTTAATAAGAGATGTGGTATGCTCTTGTCTTTGATCCAAGTTTCGATCTGTTTGCGTTGATGTTCATCTCTGAACACATAACCGTCAACTGTTTTCGGACGGTACTTTTCTACCCATAATTCTTTCATCGTTTTCCTCGTCTGTGTCTTTGGCCCATGTTCCTTCAATCATAAAACATGGTTCAGGTGGTTCGTGTTGAAAATCGTCGTCGTTCACTTTGTGTCTTTGTTTGTTTTTTCTGGTTCGCTGATATAGTGAGGAGGATTAAATCCCTTCCAACTATCAGGGGTGAAGATATTTATTGGTTTCCAATATTTGTTTAAAAGATTATTTACTATCAAAATACCAGCGATTATGATTATAGCCGCTAACATAATTAAAATACTACTGGCTAAAAATGTAGCCGCTTGATCCATACTCATTTTACATCCCTTAATGTTTTTTCTACTTCTGCCGCTACTACACGGTTACGCAATTCTGTTGTGGAAAATGAATGTTCACGTCTGTTAAAGTAAAACTCGATCTGCTTTGAGATACATTCATACTTGCCTGTAAACTCTTTGTCTTTGTACTCGTCTCCTAGTATTCTAACATTGATAGGATAAGAAAGCAAGATATCTACAAGCTCTTTTTCTGTAGAATATGGAATCACCTCGTCTACATATTTGCAGGCTTTGAGTTGTACGAATCTTTCAAATACACTTTGAACAGGTTTGTTCTTTTCAGCAGGACGATCAATAGTTGGGTCTGTCTGTAATCCCACGATCAAATGATCACACTGTTTTTTTGCTTCTTCGAGCATGAGCAAATGACCTGCATGAAACAGATCAAATGTTGAACAGGTAAATCCAACTCTCATTTCTTCTCCACGAATTCTTTGAGATTAGGTGGCTCCCACCCTAGAGGTTTTAAAACTTTGCCATCTTCACGTTTACGAACCTTACCAGTTTCACTGTCAACTTTTGCAAAGTTAGTACGCATGACTTCTTTCCAGGCACCTTCTGCATCTGCTCCCATGCTGTGTAAGGCCCCGATGGTAACAACAAGGATATCAGTTAATGCATCTACGATTTCAACGGGATCGCAATTAGCGATAGCTTGTTTGAGTTCTTCGTTATATTCTTCGTCGATTAAGTTGACGTAAAGGTTAAACTGTTCTTGATTCCAGCCTTCGACTGTTTGATCGCAGGCTCGCATGAATTTTTCCTGATCGCGGAAAGGGTTAGTCATCGTATCTCCTTAAGACTTTAGAATCTTAATGATACGCTTTTGTTCTTGTTCTGTCAACCATCTCTGCTCCAATTCACCAAACTCTGGTGCAGATTCTAATGCTCGATCGACGATTTCTTTGATTAGGTAAAGTTCTTTTTTGAATTCAAACGAAGTAAATCCGTCTGTGTAACTGCTGTTACATTCTCTAGATAACGAATGTAGCTGATTGGCGATATCAGCTACGTCCCAGCTTTTTCTTAAGCCCATTATAAAAAGTTTTCAGGCTTGATGTCTAGACTATCGCCATGTGAAAATTCTTTGCCGATATAGACATCGGTAGGTTTTTCATCTGTTACAGCTAAAATAGACTTGACTTCTACTTTTTGTATTTCTTTGACACCTTCGCCGTCATCAATTTTGATTTTTCTAGTCCATCGACCGTGCTCAATCAAGATCCACTGGCCTTCAACAATGTCTTGCTGTTCTGGACCAACTTTATAAACTTTGGCCCAGCGAGGTTTGATACCGTGAGCTTTGCCGTCGTCACTTTGAATGACGATTCCGGATTTAGTTACTTGTTCGCCTAAATCCATATCACACACGATTACATCGTCTCGTAACGCACGAATCTTGATATGCTTAACATCGAAATTAGTTGCCACAGGATCTCCTTATTTCTTTGATCCGCGAACACCAACTTCTTCTTTGGCAGCGCCAGGATTATTTTTGTAATAATCTGCCAGCACTTCTTCTCTAGTCCTTACGATTTGTCCACCTGCTCCGATTTCGTCTCCTCGGGCATTAACTTTCATGTTACCTACTGCTGGTGTTTTTTCATTGCGTAAAGACAGCTTTTCCATATCGATTTCTTTGCCTCTTACACTTGTATATGTTCTACCCATTTTATATCTCCTTGAAGAATTCTTCTATTGGTAATTTGTATTTAATACTATCTATCTTATGGACCCCTATCAAATAGAGTACATAACTTGCCACACTTGATCCCCGCCCAACACCCCAAACTATTTTGTTTTCTCGAAGTGTATCTACAATATACTTCATAACGTGTAGTACATCATACATACCATGCTTTATAAAAAGCTCTAATTCTTGGCTGACTCGATCTCGTTGTTCTTCCGTTTCGCACATACCGTACAGCATTTCGGTCAAGTTCGGATAATAGTCATCGGGTATAAACCAGCGTTTTGGATTTATTTCTGTTGGAGGTATGGGGTAGTGTAGATGTTCTTCCTGTAAACGTTCTATATACTTGCTTAAATCGTCCGAAGTTTGACAATGTTCCAAAATTTCTGGACCATGTCTAACTACTCCGTTGATTAGTTGTTCTAATGTATTATTAATCGACATTAATCAATTGACCTAAATCATCATCTGTTTGTTTCAATTTTTGAGCATGCCTCTTTGCGAGTTCTTCTCTGTATATTGTAATGAAAGTTGATAATTGTGTCAAGAGATCTTGGCTACCTAAACGAGCAGCCGCGTAGTATTTTTTGTTCAATTCGATGAGTTTTAACTCAACTTCTTGATCTTTAAGATGGCTAAGATCGCCTTCTAAGGGATGAAACATTATGCAAATGCACCGAGATAATTCATAAAGAAGTTACCTTCGCTGTGTCTCCAAATTTCGATAATGATAGGATTAGTAGTACTTGAAACTGTTAAAGTTCCAGGAAAGCCAGAACTCTTTTTAATAGAACCTGCACCACTGCCTGATAAAGAAAAATTAATTGTTTTAGAAACACCGTCTGTGCTGTATAACTCAATAGTCACTTTACCGAATGCAGTTCCTGCTTGTGGAAAATTTAAAAAGTCAAAGGTAAAAGTATTGGCAGCGATGCTAAAAATCTGATAATTTCCGTTTTGGAAATCTATAGTATAGGTGCTTAATCCCGAATCAAATGTTTGTGCAGGGTTTACGATTTCTGTATTATTGATAAGTTTGGAATTTTGAATAGTATTGCCGTTGAAATCATTGGCTTGATCTGCTCTCACTACATTATCTTGAAGGTCTGTTATTTCAGATCTAGCAGTACTCAATGCAGTTTTGATACTGTCAAAATTATCACGGAAAACCTGTGTGTCGTTATCCTGTCCTGCTACAGGAAAGTTTTCATTAATAGAACTATAATTTATGTTACTCACGGTAATTTTTCTCCACGTTGCGGAAATGCAAGGTATTTATCCTCTATTTCTCCGTCTAAAATATCTATTATGTAGCGATCTGCTACGAAATCTAATTCTTTAAAATCAAAATTGGATGCTTTAATTCTAGCAATCACTTCTGTTGATTTTCCAGGCTTAACATAGCATAACGGTAAAGCCTTAACGTATCCAGTTTCATAACTGGATGTATCTTGTATACTGCGCATCCACAAAGGCAATAGTTCTCGATCACGATCTCCTACATCATTAATGCGTTCTCGCATGTTTTTAATACTGTTAGGAAACACCCTTTGATGATCGCTGTCACTGACGAATGGAATATCGCTGTCAACTTTGATCGCATCATAGCTGATCAATACTTTGCTTTCTATATTATCTGGCAGTTGTACAGTTTGACTGATGCTAGCACCATTTTTTTCATAAGGGTCTACAACATCAACATAAACTATTTCATATATAGTTTCTTGTGTATCTGGATCCTTGGCCTTGGCTGTTTTTATATCCCCGAATAACAAGCGTTTTCTGTAATGATTTCGACTCATAGCCTGTACGTACTTAACTGCCTCAACACTTTCGATACCGGCATAAATCAAAACTTTTAAATCTGTTTGAATACCATAATTTGAATCGCCGTATCTATATAAATCAGTTGGTTTAAAAATCGTAGCATCAGTGACAAAGTCATACCAACTTAATCGTTTTTCTTTTCTCTGGAATGCTTTTACATAAAGGTTGGCAAATGTTTTTGTTTGGTCTGATATGACAGTGATATAAAAAGTTTTGTCTAACGTGGCAAAATTTACACTGTCTCGGGCCTTGACTGTAAAGGTAAATTTTTTATTAAATGTAGTTACCCCGCCGTCAAACGATACTGTATAATCATTTCCGCTAGGTGTTGATTCGTAGAACCTAGTTAACCCAGGACCATCAGCATCTGCAAATTGTTTTACTTTTCCTTGGATGTTTCCAGTAGGTAAGAATGTCAGACCAGGAGGTAAACTTCCGCTGACCCATTCATACGCGATACGACCACCATATAATAAACTTTCTGCCTCTACGTACAGTCTGCTAGGTTGGTTAGGTTTAATAGTTCCCCTGTCGCTGGAAGTGATCCAATTTACAGCACTTTCAATCTCTCCGATGATCTCAACAGTGAATGTTTTTGATGCTGCCGATACACCAGGTTCCCAATATGTGGTATCTGTTGGCAATATATTTCGATTAGCTACCTTACAGATGTAGATCAATCCTAAATAGGTAACTGCCTGTCTAACAGCATAGTTAGTAGAGGAAACCCAAGATCCGATCAAGGTATAGGTCGTATATGCCAGCGTAGCAGGAAAATTAACTGCCTGCATGGTGAATGTATAGGTCTTGCTAACACGAGCTTGATATGGTACTCTACCGGCTATCTCTCCAGTGATGCTATCTAATTCCATACCAGGCGGTAATTCGCTGACACTATTGTCTGGATTAGTTGGCATCAAGAAATATGTTATAGTTCCTGATAGGCTCGGTGGATCATATACATCTAGGAAGATAGTTACGTAGTTGTTAGCTCTGAATCTACCTAGATCACTTTCAGTGATCCACAAAGGCTTTCTAGCACTAGAACTATCTGCTTGGAACAAATTAGTATCTACTTGTACTATGCTATTATCTGCTTGTAGGAATTCTTCTGTGACTACATAAATTTTAAAAATTCTAGTTTCTGTATAGATGCCGTCAGTGACGCCTACAGCAAATGTATAGATACGACTTAGCCTTCTAGGCAATCTGCTAGGTTCGTTGTAGTCAAACGTTTCTGTATCGTAATAAAATGTATCGAATCCGTTTGACCTAGCTTCTACGAAATCTAATGGAACAACGTCTAGCGGTGCAGTATCGTAACCTCCATAAGGATCATTAGAATACTCTAGTGCAAATACAGGATCAGTGAAACCGGATATGACACCATCCTTGCTTAGACTCAACCCCGGAGGCAATAAACCTCCTGTAGGCAATATATAAAATTCTAAATTATCTCCGGCTATAAGATCTGGATCAGTGGCTTCTAATTGAAATTCAACACGAGCATTATCTAAAACAAAATATGCTTCAGCAGGCCCAACATTTAAGAAGCCTTCATCAGTTAACCACATAGGAACATCAGAACCGTCAACGGATAAACTAAATGTTCGGTCCTCAATATCAACACCATCACTAGCTCTAATAACAAATCTATTTTCTGTATATCGTTTCACCTCAGTAGGCGACCCTTTGATAGATCCGCTGATTAATCGCAGTCCTCTAGGCAAACTTCCGGAAATTAAAGTATAGGTTACGGTGCCTACAGTAGATGTGGCAGAAAGAGGAAGATCAATAATGATCCTTTCTGTAAGTATTCCTAAGCTGCCTGCGGGTGTGATCCAGGTAATCATCTGGACTGCTCCTTACAGTATGCCACCGCAGTCTAGGTCTAGTCGTCCTGGAAGAGTAATGGTACCAAAGTCTATATTAGATGCTTGATAGGCCAACTGCATGGCATTATCGTATTCTCCAGTGATGGTTCCAAAGTCATATGATGTTAAGATATCTACTACTGGAATTATAGTTTTAAAAGAAATGGTAGAACCAAAACTAGTTACTTCTATGTCTTTTCTAGAAGTAGTAGAACCTGGCGCAGCAGCACCCGCTAATGTGATTTGCTGATGCGTACTAGCCAACATTGATCCTGAATCGGTATCAAATCTAATGAATGCATCGGGAGAGGTATTGTTGACAATTACAGTTTCTCCAGCATCGTCTAATAACATCTTAGTGCCAGATACTAATTTTTTAAATCTAAGTTCTGCTCCGACTTTTTCTTTAAATACGCCAACTCCGGTAGTTCCAGTATTAGCACCGGTGATAGTTAAACTGGCACTTAATTCAGTGAAGTTAGCATTTACTTTTTGAAACGCGGTGCGTAAGTCATCACCTAAACCATCGTTTACTACATTACCCAAGTTGATTGTTTGAATTGCCATAATACGCTCTCTTTAGTATATTTACCAGGTGCCTACCGGGTGTGTCATTCGCTTCCAGATATTTGCAGTACCGTTATATTCTCCTATGCAATAATAGAAGTATGTACTATCGTAAGCTACCATACCTATATCATCACCTACTTTTCCTTTGCTAGTTGTGGGAGCAGTTGTTTGTGGATATAAGTAGGTGTTTACTTTAGTAAATGCAGCTCGTAGACTATCTCCCTGCTTATCATTTGCTGTTGCACCTACGTTGATTAATGTATCATCTAATGCCATTTATATGCCCCTTATACCAATGCTGCTATTCTAGACTGGAAGTCGCTGAAACTCGTGCTTGCCGCCGTTATAGCTTTTAATTCTGTTAAATTAATTACTCTACTTCCTTTAACTGTTAATTGTTCTGCAACAGTAATATCGTTTTGAAAAGTAACATCAGTATTAAAAGTTGCCTGAACATCTATAGTAATACCAGACGAGTCACTAGTTGAAATAGTGCTACCTATGAATTCTAACGTTGGACTGTAAAATAATTCTGATGTAGAAGTGTCATACATCAATGGTCTAGAACTGCTTGAAGTTGATCTAATAGGATTAACGAAAAATCCTGCAGCAGCAGCTTCTAGTGCAGCGCCGCTGGCATTTAATACGATAGAACTTGCATTTTGATTTGTAAAACCTGCTCTAAATCCAATAGCAATAGCATTTGCGCCTTGATTAGTTTGTCCAGCACTCCATCCAATCGCCACTGCTGATGAGCCTTGTGTAACTTGAGCCGCAGTATATCCTAACGCTATTGAGCCAGCGCCTTGAGTAGTCTTACCAGCATAGTAACCCAACGCTATACTATTATTTCCTTGGGTGGTTTCTCCAGCAGCTTCACCGATCGCAATCGATTTAAGACCTTGAGTGTTTTGACCTGCTTGAGGACCAATCGCTACTGAGCTTTGTCCTTGAGTAGTCTGTCCGGCCTGCTGGCCGATAGCTACAGCAAATCCATCTTGATTAGTTTGTGCAGCTTGAAAACCGATACCAACACTATAATTACTACTACTTGAATTTCTAGCCTGATCGCCTAATGTAATGCTAAGTTCACTAGTTCTCAGTGTTGTTGCTCTAACATTACCATAAATTATATTACTAACAGCGTCTACTAATATTGAACTGTCGTCACCAAACACTGATCCTTTTAAATCAAATACTGGATCTACAGTGATTGTTAATGTGTCTGATGCTGTATTTTTTGTCAGTGTAATACCCTGTCCACTGTTAATGAATAACACATCGCTAACAGAATCTGCTGAGATTCTATCAGCTGAATCACCATTGATTTCAAACTGAGAGTATGCATTAACCGCTGGAGCAGAGTTACTGATAGTTACGTCACCCGTGGCAGCATCTGTAGAAACAGTTATACCAACACCAGATGAAATAGTAATAACACCAGTGTTGGTGATTCTTAAATTATCTCCAGTACTACCAGATATATTAATACCTGCACCTGTGGTTCT
>JACCEB010513225.1_pt1 | contig 14453 bp, 16 predicted proteins | sample 7454761 | NCBI WGS metagenome assembly JACCEB01 (sample SAMN15323454, study PRJNA562643) | freshwater metagenome | isolation source: river surface water | place: USA:Blue River Watershed | collected 2017-08-18 | reverse complement strand
GTCCAGCACAGGCAACCCCAATGCAGACAAGTTGGTGCCCGAAGGCATTGAAGGCCGCGTGCCCTACAAAGGCTCGGTGGTGGCCATCATTTACCAAATGGCGGGCGGCTTGCGTGCCAGCATGGGCTACTGCGGCTGCGCCACCATCGACGACATGCACGCGCGCGCTGAATTTGTCGAAATCACCGCCGCAGGTATCCGCGAAAGTCATGTGCACGACGTACAGATCACCAAAGAAGCGCCGAACTACCGCGCGGAATAAGCGCAGTAACCGTTAAGTGTTCACGCAGCAGCCACCCTTCGGGGTGGCTTTGTTTTTTGAGACAATACGCAGACAGGCCATTTGAAGGCCCTTTTTTATTTATGTCGCACCAAAAAATCCTCATTCTCGATTTCGGATCTCAAGTCACCCAGCTCATTGCCCGCCGCGTGCGCGAGGCCCATGTTTTTTGTGAAGTTCATCCTTGTGACGTGACCAGTGAGTGGGTGCGCGACTACGCCAAAGACGGCAACTTAAAAGGCATCATTCTTTCGGGTAGCCATGCCAGCGTGTACGAGGTGGACGACCGTGCCCCTGACGCTGTGTTTGAGTTGGGCTTGCCGGTGCTGGGCATTTGCTACGGCATGCAAACCATGGCCACCCAGTTGGGCGGCAAGGTGGAGGCGGGCACCACCCGCGAATTTGGCTACGCCGAAGTGCGCGCCCATGGCCACACCGATCTGCTCAAAGGCATTGAAGACTTCAATACGCCCGAGGGCCACGGCATGCTGAAGGTGTGGATGAGCCACGGCGACAAAGTCACGCAACTGCCTGAAGGTTTCAAGGTCATGGCGTCGACGCCTGCTTGCCCGATTGCCGGCATGGCCGACGAAGCGCGCAAGTTTTACGCCGTGCAATTCCACCCCGAAGTGACGCACACCGTGCAAGGCCAGGCCTTGTTAAATCGCTTTGTGCTGGATATTTGCGGCACGCGTCCTGACTGGATCATGGGCGACTACATCGAAGAAGCGGTGGCCGCCATTCGCCAACAAGTAGGTGACGAAGAAGTGATCTTGGGTCTGTCAGGTGGCGTGGATTCATCTGTGGCTGCAGCGCTGATTCACCGCGCCATCGGCGACAAACTCACCTGCGTGTTTGTAGACCACGGTCTGTTGCGCTTGAACGAGGGCGATATGGTGATGGACATGTTTGTGGGCAAGTTGCACGCGCACGTCATCCGTGTGGACGCGAGCGACCTGTTCTTGGGCAAGCTGGCGGGTGTGAGCGAGCCAGAGGCCAAACGCAAAATCATCGGCGGCTTGTTCGTGGACGTGTTCAAGGAGCAAGCGGCCAAACTCAAAGCCGGCGACGGCGGCCACAAGGGTGCCACCTTCTTGGCACAGGGCACGATTTATCCCGACGTCATCGAAAGCGGCGGCGCGAAAAGCAAGAAGGCCGTCACCATCAAGAGCCACCACAACGTGGGCGGCTTGCCCGAACAACTGGGCTTGAAATTGTTGGAGCCTTTGCGTGAATTGTTCAAAGACGAAGTGCGCGAACTCGGCGTGGCGCTTGGCTTGCCCCGCGAGATGGTGTATCGCCACCCATTCCCAGGCCCAGGCTTGGGCGTGCGCATTTTGGGCGAGGTGAAGAAGGAATACGCCGACTTGCTGCGCCGCGCCGATGCGATCTTTATTGAAGAGTTGCACAACTTCACCGACGAAGCCACAGGCAAAACTTGGTACGACTTGACCAGCCAAGCCTTCACCGTGTTCTTGCCCGTCAAGAGCGTGGGCGTAATGGGCGATGGCCGCCCTTATGACTACGTGGTGGCTTTGCGCGCGGTCCAAACCAGCGATTTCATGACCGCCGATTGTGCTGAGTTGCCCTATGCCTTGTTGCAAAAAGTGTCGAGTCGCATCATTATCGAAGTACGTGGTATCAACCGAGTGACCTACGACGTTTCAAGTAAACCGCCAGCCACGATTGAGTGGGAATAAGGCAGTCATCTAAAAGCTCTACAATTAAGGGCTTTTTCTCCCTGATGGGGAATCACTTTTAAATTAAAGAATACTGAGTACATGGCAAAAGAAGAAATGATCGAAATGAAGGGTGTCGTGACCGAGGTCTTGCCCGACTCTCGTTACCGCGTCACGCTGGAAAACGGTCACTCCCTGATCGCATACACCGCCGGAAAAATGCGTTTGCACCGTATCCGCATCATTGAAGGTGACAAGGTCACGGTAGAGCTATCTCCTTATGACATGAACAAGGCCCGTGTGACTTTCCGCCACATCGAAGGCAAAGCGCCCACCGGCCCTGCCGTCAAGCGTCGGTTCTAACCCATGATCAGCCACACCAGCGTTGGTACCAACGATCTACCTCGTGCCGCGGCGTTTTATGACGCTTTATTCGCACTGATCGGTGGCAAACGCTTTTTCGAAATGGACCGGGGGATTGGCTGGGGTGTCAAACCTGGCCAGCCCATGTTTAGCGTCCTCAAGCCCTTCGATGGCAAGCCTGCCACCGTCGGCAATGGCAACATGGTGGCCTTGTCTGTCGCAAGCCAAGACGTGGTTCATGCCCTGCATGCCAAAGCACTTGAACTCGGTGGTCAAGATGAAGGTGCACCAGGGTTGCGCGGCGGCGGCTATTACGGCTGTTATTTCCGCGATTTAGATGGCAACAAAATCGCCGCCTTCTGCACACAAAAATAAATACGGCGCATGTACTTGCCTACGCAGTTCAATGCCAAAGATGAACAACACGCGCTCGCTCTTATGCGAGCGTTTCCATTTGCAAGCCTCATCAGTGTGGACGATGAGGGGTTTCCTTGCGTGTCCCATCTGCCTTTTCACCTGACATCGCGCGACGGCGCGCATCTGCTGCTGGGGCATTGCGCAAAAGCGAATCCCCATTGGCGTTACTTACAGGCGCGCCCCCACGCGTTGGTCACATTCATGGGGCCGCAGGCCTATCTGTCCCCCAAGGTGTATCCCGATCTCACCCGAGTGCCAACGTGGAACTATTTGGCGGTTCATGCCCAGGTGCACGCCACGTTGGTGGAAGAGCCGCAAGCCAAAGACCGTTTGCTCAAGCAACTCATCCATGACCACGAGCCCAGCTATGCCACCCAATGGCGAGGCTTACCTGATGACTATCAACACAAAATGCTCAATGCCATTGTGGCGTTTGAGTTGCGCGTGACGTCGCTTCAATGCCAACTCAAATTGAATCAGCATCGTCCTGAATCGCACGCAGCCATGCATGCCGCTTATAAACAAGGATCGCCCGATGCCCAAGTTTTGGCGCAGTGGATGGAAAAGCTAGGTATGGTCAAGCCATGACGCCCATGTTTTCGTCTGAAGATCTGGGTTTCATGCGTCTTGCCCTGCAGCAGGCCCACATTGCCGCAGCGGCAGGCGAAGTGCCAGTGGGGGCTGTGGTGGTCAGGGCAGGGCAGGTGCTGGCATCGGCTCACAATGCGCCGCTGGCCACGCACGACCCCACGGCCCATGCCGAAGTGAATGCCATTCGTGCCGCATCGCAAGCCGTTGCCAATTACCGCTTGGATGATTGCACCTTGTATGTCACCCTCGAACCCTGCGCCATGTGCAGTGGGGCGGCCTTGCATGCGCGATTCAAGCGCGTGGTGTTTGGTGCGTCAGAGCCCAGAACCGGCGCGGCAGGTTCGGTCATCAATCTTTTTGAGCAATCCGCGCTGAACCACCAAACGCAAGTCGTCGGTGGGGTCTTGGCGCAGGATTGCGCACAGGTGATGCAAGATTTCTTTCAGACCCGCAGAGCCCAACAGCAAGATGCCAAAGTGCCTTTGCGCGACGATGCCTTGCGCACGCCAGTGACAGCCTTAGATGGGCTGGCCCTGCCAAACCACATGTCTCGGTTCACAGCCGACTTACCTGCGCTGGACGGGTTACGCCTGCATTGGTGGGACAACAGAAGCGACCCATCATTGGCCCCCCATATTTATCTGCATGATGTGGAGGGATGGAGCGCACAATTTATGTCGCAGTTGCAATCGGATCAGGCGTGCATTGCCCTTGATTTACCGGGTTTCGGACTCTCCGATAAGCCTAAAAAAGTAGCGGCACACCGCTTGGCTTGGCATGCCCAAGTGCTCCGTGAGTTCATTGACGCCTTACAGCCGTCACCTGTGGTGTTGCATGCGCCGCGCGTCATGGCGCCTGTGTTGCACACCCTGACATGTCCCATTGAATGGGTTGAAGTGCCTGCATTGCCCAGCGCTTGGTACGAGGCTCCCTATCCCGACGCGGGCCATTTGGCCGGTCCTCGTGCCTTGCGCACCTTGTTACGAAGTTAACAAGGTGGTTGACGCTTAATTGACGCGACAATGGCGCCATGGCTCACATTTATATCTATTCCCCCAGTGGCGCGGTGCGCGACAAAGCAGCATTTCAACGTGGTGTGGCACGCCTCAAAAAGATCGGCCACGAGGTTGAACTGGATGTGGATGCACTCAGCAGCTACCAGCGTTTTGCAGGCGATGACGCCACAAGGCTGGCGGCCATTCACCGCGCTGCCGACAGCGGCGCCGATGTAGCGTTGATTTCGCGCGGCGGCTATGGCCTCACGCGCATCTTGCCGGCTATCAACTACAAAAAAGTGACCAAGGCCATCGGCCGAGGCACGCAGTTTGTGGGCTTGAGCGATTTCACGGCCTTCCAAAATGCGTTGCTGGCGAAAACTGGTGCTGTTTCCTGGGCGGGTCCTGCGCTGGGTGAAGACTTTGGTGCTGAGCAGCCCGATGACATCATGGAGGCTTGCTTTGACGACATGGTGAGTGGCCAAGGTGAGGGGGCAGGTTGGCAACTTTCGAAAGCTTGCGTGGCAGCCTATGAGAAACGCCGTTCGGGTGTCTGGGCGCACGATGCCGTCTTGTGGGGCGGTAATTTGGCGGTCTTGGTTTCGTTGCTTGGGACGCCCTATTTTCCACAGGTTCAAAACGGTGTTTTGTTTTTAGAAGATGTGGGCGAACATCCTTACCGTATAGAGCGCATGCTGACGCAGCTGTTGCATGCAGGCGTGTTGGTGCAACAAAAAGCCATCGTCCTGGGGCAGTTCAGCAGCTACAAGCTCACGTCACACGACAAAGGGTTCAAGCTTGCCAGTGTCGTGGACTGGCTGCGCGCCAATGTGAAAGTGCCCGTGTTGACCGATTTGCCGTTTGGTCACGTGCCCACCAAGTTGTGTTTACCTGTTGGGCAAAAGATTGATTTGGTGGTTGAAGACCGTGATGCCTTGCTGCTTTGGGCGCATGCAGATCATTGAGTTCAATGCTTCATAATTTAATACGATGTATATTATGTAAAGTTATAAAATCAGGCGCTAGCTCAGTTAAAAACTCGCACCCTTTACTCTTTGATTGGGTTCTCTATGAACCAGGCTTCTGTGAAGACGCGAATATAGAACGCGCTCTGCTCGCGTTCAGCGGTCAAAGCCAGGTCAAGTGCTGAGGCATTGCCATGGTTGACCAGTGTGGGATCAGCGCCTGCTTCGAGCAGTAATTTCACCGCCAACGGCGGTGCTGAATAAGCCGCCATCATCAACGGCGTGGTGCCATTGTCGGACTCGCTGTCGATGTAGGCATCGTGCTCAATCAGCAAACGCATCATGTCGCGGTGGCCTCGTGTCGCGGCATAGTGCAACGGTGTCCAGCCTTTGCGGTTGATATCCGCCCCGCGTTCAATCAAGACTTTGGCCAATTCCAACTGGTTGTTGATCGCCGCCAGCATCAAGGGCGTTTCGCCGAGCTTGTTGGCAAATTCGATCTTGGTGTCAGGCCGTGTCGCCAAGATGAGTGCTGATTTTGGCGAGCCCGATTGGATGGCGACTAAAAGTGCCGGAATGCCGTTTTCGTTCGGACTGTTGGGATCAAAGCCCCGTGCCAACAGGTGCTCAACTTCTGCAGCATTGTCAAAGTGGATGGCTTTGAAGAAATCTTCATAAGATCCAGCATTGGATAAAGAAAATCCAATAAAAACATATAGATAAATGGAATATTTAAAGTATTTTTTCATCTCAATACGGCGCTAAATAGTTGATCGAAATTGCGACTCGTGGCCTCCGCCACGGCTTCTACAGACATGCCTTTGATGTCAGCGATTTGCTTGGCAACGAAGGGGACATAAGACGGATTGTTGGTTTTGCCGCGGTGTGGCGCAGGGGCCAAATAGGGGCTGTCGGTCTCGATCAAGATCCGATCCATGGGGACAAATTGCGCCACGTCACGCAAGTCTTGTGCATTTTTAAAGGTCAGGATGCCAGAAAACGAGATGTACAACCCAAGGTCCAAGCCGGCTCGCGCCACGTCCGCTGTTTCTGTGAAGCAATGAAACACGCCCCCTGCACTGCCTGCGGCGCCATCTTCGCCCTGCTCTTTCAAAATCGCCACCGTGTCCGCCGATGAACTGCGGGTGTGAATGACCAAAGGCAATTGGGTTTGCTGTGCGGCTTGGATATGAATACGAAAGCGCTCACGCTGCCATGCCATGTCGGCAACTGTCCGATCACCCAAGCGGTAATAGTCAAGGCCTGTTTCACCGATGCCCACCACTTTGGGCAGTTTGGCGCGGCTGAGCAAGTCGTCCAGTGTCGGTTCTTGGACGCCTTCGTTGTCGGGGTGTACGCCGACGGTGGCCCAGAAGTTGTCAAACTGCATGGCCAAACCATGCACTTCTGGAAAGCGCTCTAGGGTGGTACTGATGACCAGGGCTCGTGTGACTTGGGCTTTGGCCATGTCGTCACGGATGCTGTGTATGTTTTCTGCCAGTTCTGGAAAGTTCAGGTGGCAATGGGAATCGGTGAACATCGTGTTTAGGTTTTGGCGCGTAAAGCGGTTTGTGCACGTGCGACCATGGCCTCGTACATCAAACCTGCGTTGTAGGGGTGTTCTGCGGTGCGGGCTGCATCCATCAAGTCTTTTGACCATTGGGTGAGAGATGCCACGGAGCCTGCTTCAGGTAAATCAACCGGCATGAAAAAGCGGGGTTCGCCACCGGTACGAACCGCCAGCAGGTCATGACAGAGTTTTTGCAGCATGGCAATGGCTTGTGAGGGCGTAGCGTCTGACACTGCGCCCACATCGCCACGCAACACCGCTTTGGGCAAGCCTGCCCACATGGTGGCTTTGAGGCCAGCGTTGGCGAGGTCCAAGGCATCTTCCGGGCGACCGCCAGCAGCGCGCAGCAGTACAGCCGCATCGGCAGCAGGTACGCCCTGCGCTTGCAACCAACCCTTGGCTTCGGCTTCGGTGGGCCAGACCATGGTGTGGGTTTGGCAACGGCTGCGGATGGTGGGCAACAGTTGGTGCGCCGCTTCGCTGGCCAACACAAAACGACATTCACCGGGCGGTTCTTCGAGTGTTTTAAGGATGGTGTTGGCTGTGATGTGGTTCATGCGCTCGGCGGGATAGACAAACACCACTTTGGTGGAGCCGCCTGAGCGGGTTTGTTGGCTGAAGGCCACCATGTCGCGGGCGGCTTCGACACGAATTTCTTTGCTGGGCTTGCGCTTCTTATCGTCCAGGTCTTTTTGGGTTTTCTCGTCCAAGGGCCAGTTGAGTTCAAGTGCCAAGGTCTCGGGCATGAGTGTGCACAGGTCGGCATGGGTGCGCACGTCGACGGCATGGCAGCTGCGACATTGGTAGCAAGCGCCCTGCTTGCTGGGCGCTTCGCACAGCCAAGCGCGGGCGAGCTCGAGCCCGAGTGTGTATTGCCCTAAGCCCGAGGGCCCTTGCAGTAGCCAAGCGTGACCGCGTCGATCGAGCAAGCTCGTCAGTTGGCCTTGCAGCCATGGGCTCAGCACAGGTCTGGCGTTGGGGGTGTTGTCGGTCATGCAGCGCTCGCGCTTAAATTGCTTGCAGCAAACCGCGCGTCACAAAGTGCTGCTGCAGTTGCTGCCATACGGCTTCGCGTGTTTGGGCTGCGTCAAGGCGAACAAAGCGAGCCGCATCAGCGTGCGCACGCGCGGCGTAGCCGTCGGACACATGTTGAAAGAACTCCAGCGGCTGCGCTTCAAAGCGGTCGGGGATACGTGCACCGGCGAGACGCTCGGCCGCAATGGCGGGGTCGAGCTCAAACCAAACGGTGACATCGGGTTGGCGCAAACCATTTGAAGTGGCCTGCACCCATTGTTCGAGTTGCTGCAAAACGCCGAGATCAAAGCCGCGTCCGCTGCCTTGGTAGGCAAACGTGGCGTCGGTGAAGCGGTCGCACAACACCACATCGCCTTTGGCCAATGCTGGCTCAATGACGTTGTGCAGGTGGTCACGGCGGGCGGCGAAGATGAGCAGCGCTTCGGTCAGCGAATCCATCGCGTCGTGCAACACCATGTCCCGCAGTTTTTCAGCCAAAGGGGTACCGCCAGGTTCGCGCGTGCGGGTGACATGTCGTCCTTGCGCTTGAAACGCAGTGGCCAAGCCCTCGATGTGCGTGGACTTGCCCGCGCCGTCAATGCCTTCGAAACTGATGAACAGACCTGGTTTTGTCATAGCCCGCTATTTTGCCTGCTCGGCGTCACTGTCCTGCGCGTCGCTGGTAGCGGTTGACCGCGGCATTGTGTTCATCCAAGGTGGCGCTGAAGTGGCTGGTGCCATCGCCCTTGGCCACAAAGTACAAGGCATTGCTGGCGGCAGGTTGCACCGCCGCTTTGAGCGCATTGCGTCCGGGCATGGCGATGGGTGTGGGTGGCAGGCCTTTTCGGGTGTAGGTGTTCCAAGGGTGATCATTGCGCAGATCGGCGCGGCGCAGGTTGCCGTCAAAGGCTTCAAACATGCCGTAAATCACAGTAGGGTCGGTTTGTAGGGGCATGCCAATCGCCAAACGGTTGTGAAACACGCGGCTGATGGTGGTGCGGTCACTTTCTCGGCCGGTTTCTTTCTCAACGATGCTGGCCAAGATGAGGGCTTCTTCCGGGGTCTTGACTTGCACATCCGGGCTGCGGATTTCCCAAGCCGCTGTGAGTTGTTTGTTCATGGCCTTGACAGCACGGGCCATCACATGGAGCTCGGAGGTACCTTTGCCATATGTGTAGGTATCGGGGAAAAAACGACCTTCGGGGGCGACGCCGGGCATGCCGAGTTTGGCCATGAGTTCGTCGTCAGTGAGTCCCAGGGCATCGTGCTTCAGGCCGTCGGCTTTGGCCAAAGCCGCTCTAAATTGACGAAAGGTCCAACCATCAATCAGGCTGATGGCCTTGAGGCTTTCTTCGCCGCGGCTGAGTTTGCGCAGCAAATCGAGCGAGGTATTGCCTTGGCTGAGTTCATAACTGCCTGCGCGCAATTTGCGTGATTCGCCACTGACACGAAAAAAAGCATAAAGCAGCAGTGGATGGACATCAACGCCCGCCTCTTTCACAGCAAAGGCAATGCCGCGTACCGACGTTTGGGGTTCTATCGACAGGTCAATTGTTTGACTGACCATGGGCAAGGGCCGCAAAACCCAATAAGCTGAAAATGCAAGACTGGCTGCAGCCAACAGGACCAAAGCCCACAAAAAACGTTTGAGCACAACCTAGTTTCCTTCGTCTGGTGCACCCCATTTTTTGTGGGATCGCTCAAAAATTATATCGAGCGCAGATGTCTGACAACTCAGTCCGCCGCGAGACTCACAGCTGCGCCGAGCGCGATGGCGCCCGCCGGTATCACCCATGTTCCTGCTTCGGTTTTTTGGGTTTCTGTGACAGCAGCTTGGGTTTGCATCTGATGCTGTAATCGCGCATCAATGATGCGAACAGGCCCAAATTCGGCTTTCAAGGCTTTCGTCATTTGTAGCAAAGAGGTGTTGGCAACGCGTGTGACCACGTTGTCGCCACGTTGCTTGAGGACTTCAGCGATCTCACGCAAGTTGGTTTCAGTCCAATCATCTTTGAACTTCTTCAGGGCTCTTTGGGTGAGCCACTTGCCGGCATGGCGCGTCACACGAGGCGGACACCCGACCAAGACCCACTGGGCAGAGCTTGTGTCTTCCAGCAAAGGCATGACTTGATTCATCACATGCGTTTTATCGTTGGCAAAAATGACAAAAGTTTCCATGTTGTTCTCCTGTGGTGACTATTTCGGGTTTAAACAGTTTCAAGGGTTGATGAGGACTCGGTGCTTTCAGCGCGTTTGCTGTTGTTCCAACTAAGTGCCACGATGGTGGCAACGAACAAGCCATGGACAGTCCAATAAAACACATCTGGCGCCCAGGCGTAGTTGTCAAGCAGATCTGCAAACAAACTTTCTTTGGTCACCATTTGTGCGGCAGTGACAGCCAACACCACACCGCCCGCCGTGATGATCAAGGGCCAGCGTTCGACCATTTTTAAAACCAGTTGGCTACCAAACACCACAATGGGAACGCTGATCATCAAGCCAATCGCCACCAATTCAAACGAGCCACTGGCAGCACCGGCCACGCCCAAGACGTTGTCGATCCCCATCAGGGCATCTGCAACGACGATGGTTTTCATGGCCCCCCAAAAGGTCACAGCACCGATGTCATCGTGTTGTTCGGATTCCTCGCTGTTGATGAGTTTGTAGGCGATCCACATCAGCCCTAAGCCACCCACCAGCATCAAGCCTGGAATTTGTAGCAACCAAACCACCGTGAGGGTCATCAAGGTGCGAATACCAATGGCGCCTACTGTTCCCCAGAAAATGGCTTTCTTTTGCAAGGTGGGTGGGAGTTTTCTGGCCACAAGTGCGATGACGATGGCGTTGTCACCGGCCAAGACCAAGTCGATCAAGATGATGGCGAGCAACGCCGACCACCACGGGACTGAAAAGAGTTCCATAGCAAAACCTAAAAATAATCGATCAATGCTTTTTGGGCGTCAAAAAGCCACGGATCGAAGGTCTTGCTTAGCTTGTAATAAATCAGTTATGTGCCCAACCCGCCGGAAGCCAAGGCTTCGTCATGACGACTGGTTGATCGCAACGTGCGGCAAAAGCCAAATTCTGAACACGTCACGATTGAGCTACTCCCCATCGATGGCAGAAGTTTAGTGGAAAAGTATGGACAAGCAATTCCCTTAAAAAAATTGGGGCGATGTGTCTGGATAATGGCTGCATGACTCTCACAACGACAGCGATTCATTTACACGGCATTGCTCCCCTGCCCCACCTTGGCATCATCTGCGCAACAGGCGCTGACGCTGCCAATTTTTTGCATAACCAACTCACCAACGATGTGTTGCTGATGAAAGAAGGTGAATGCCGCCTTGCTGCGTTTTGCAACGCCAAAGGCCGCATGCAGGCGAGTTTCGTGGTTTACAAACGTTCTGCCGAAGAGGTGCTGCTGATTTGTCGCAAAGATTTGATTGCCCAAACGGTCAAGCGTTTGTCGATGTTTGTGCTGCGTGCCAAAGTCAAATTGAGCGATGCCACGGATGCGTTTCAGCTGCTGGGCTTGGCGGGCCATGCGGCGGCAGACATTTTGAGTATGGCTTCGACCCAACCCTGGCAGCGCCATGCCGTCGGTGCGGCCGATGTGTTGATGCTCTACCCTGCCCTGGGTCAACCTCGGGCATTTTGGGTGGCCGACAAAGAGGTTCCAGCGCCCAAGGGCGATGCAATGCGTACCGAGTTTTGGCAAGTCGGCGAAGTTATGAGTGGCATCGCCTGGGTCGAGCAGGCCACCTTTGAGGCCTTTGTGCCGCAGATGCTCAACTACGAATCGGTGGACGGTGTGAACTTCAAGAAAGGGTGCTATCCCGGCCAAGAGGTGGTGGCGCGTAGCCAGTTTCGAGGTACTTTGAAGCGCCGAGCATTCATTGCGCAAAGCGATGTGCCGATGGTCGCCGGTCAAGAAGTGTTTTCCAGCTTAGACGTGACACAACCTTGTGGCTTGGTTGCTCAGGCCGCCACTGCAGGCGCGCACCATGTGGCAGTGGTGTCTCTGCAACTCAGCGCTCTCGACAACAGCCAGCTAGTTTTAGGCGCTGCAGCGGGGCCTGCTCTCTCGTTGTTGCCTTTGCCTTACGTGCTGCGCGACGATATTTAAACCAAATGCAGCCGCATTGCGATGTGCGGTATACCAACCTCATCAAAGGGTTTGCCAAATACGGTAAAACCATGTGCGGCATAAAAGCCCTCGGCCGAGCGTTGTGCGCTGAGGTGCACTTCTTTGTTCCCCCGTCGACGCGCTTCTCGTAGCAGCGCTTGCAACAGACGTGCGCCGAAGCCCCGTTCACGCCAATCCCGCAACACCGCCATGCGACCGATTTTGGCCATGTTGTCGGTGGGTTGCAGCAAGCGCGCGTTGCCGAGTGGTCTGCCATACACATCAAACAAAACTGCATGCAACGCCGTGGCGTCGTCCGCATCCCATTCGTCTTCGGGGGCGATGCCCTGCTCTTGCACAAACACGGCGGTGCGCACGTTTTGCGCCGCAACTTGCATCAAGGGCCAGTCGCCCATTTCAATGTAGGTCATCGTTGCGTGATCAGACGCCAAATGCATGACGCAATGCGCGTGCCGCGTCTATGCGCGCGGTCAGTGCCTCTGGGATCACGCGTCCCATTTGAATGAAGCTGTGCACCACGCCTTTGTAAATTTCAAGGTCGACAGCTACGCCTGCCAGCCGCAAATGGTCGGCGTAGGCGATGCCTTCGTCGACGATGGGGTCGCATTCGGCCAAGCCTAACCAAGCGGGGGCGACACCTGACACGTCCGCCAACATCGGTGAAAAGCGCGGGTTGAGGCGGTCGTCTAAATTGGGGATGTAGTGGCCATAGAAGTACTCGATGCTGGCTTTTTCGAGTAAAAAGCCTTTCTCGAAGGTGTCTGCGGAGGGCAAGTATTCGGGTGAACAGCCGGGGTAGAACATGAGTTGCAGTTGCAGGGCAATGCCCGCATCGCGTGCGGCAATGGCGGTGGATGCCGTCAGCGTGCCGCCCGCACTGTCACCTCCGATGGCGATGCGTGCTGCATCCAGCCCCAATGCCCCTGCGTTGTGGGTGAGCCATTGCAAGGCATCAAAGGCATCGTTGTGCGCGGTCGGAAATGTGTGCGCGGGGGCCAAGCGGTAGTCCAGCGACACCACTGCGCATTGCGCCAAGTGCGCTAGGTGTTTGCACAAAACTTCATGGGTTTCGGGGCTGCCCACGGTGAAACCACCGCCATGAAAGTACAACAGCACTGGCAAATTAGGTTTGGCATGTTCGGCCCACAGCTTGGCGCGCAAAGTGGCACCGTCGCGTGTGGGGATGTGCAGGGTGTCGTCGCGCCCCATTTTGTGGGCGTTGATTTCGAGGACCCCTGCACCTGCGGCAAAAGCTTGTTTTGCTTGCTCAGGTGTCAGCAGGGCCATGGGCGGGCGACCCGCTTTGGCGATGGCGTGCAGCACGTCGCGCATGGCGGGCGTCAGCAGGCTTTGCGGGTTCCGTGGGTGTGTCATGTTTTATAGTGTGCCATGGCTCAAATTCTTTACCTCACCCAAATTCAGATCGATTTCGGCATCCTCAACACCTTGGGTGCTGAATGCGAGAAGGCGAACATCCAACGCCCCCTCATCGTGACCGATGCGGGTGTCAAAGCCGCTGGCATTTTGCAAAAAGCCTGTGATGCGCTGCATGACGTGCCATTTGCTGTGTTTGACCAAACGCCTTCCAACCCGACGGAAGCTTCGGTGCGCGCCGCTGTTGCCGTTTATCACGCACATCAGTGCGATGGGGTGATTGCGGTGGGCGGCGGCTCGTCGATTGATTGCGCCAAGGGCGTGGCGATTGCGGCCACGCACGAGGGGCCGCTCAAGACCTACGCCACCATCGAAGGAGGCTCGCTCAAAATCACAGCCGCTGTGTCCCCCATCATTGCTGTGCCGACCACAGCGGGCACGGGCAGCGAGGTGGCGCGGGGTGCCATCCTGATTTTGGACGATGGCCGTAAGTTGGGTTTTCACTCGTGGCACTTGGTGCCCAAAGCGGCCCTGCTGGACCCAGAACTCACCTTGGGCCTGCCCCCTGCCCTCACTGCAGCGACTGGTATGGATGCGATCGCGCATTGCATGGAAACCTTCATGGCCGCGCCGTTCAATCCACCGGCAGATGGCATTGCATTAGATGGCCTCACTCGCGGCTGGGCATACATTGAACGCGCGACGGCCAATGGCCAAGACCGTGACGCGCGCTTAAACATGATGAGCGCCTCCATGCAAGGCGCGATGGCTTTTCAAAAGGGGTTGGGTTGCGTGCACAGCTTGAGCCACAGCTTGGGCGGCGTGAATCCGCGTTTGCACCACGGCACCTTGAACGCCATGTTTTTGCCTGCAGTGGTGCGCTTCAACGCCCAAGCCGAATCGGTACAACAAGAGCGCCGCATGCAGCGCATGGCTTACGCCATGGGGTTGGGTGAAATCAAGGGAGCCATCGATGCTGCAGAAACTGTTGCCCAAGCCATCACAGCCATGAATGCCCGTTTGGGCTTGCCCAAAGGCTTGGCCGAGATGGGGGT
>JACCEB011634866.1_pt1 | contig 14458 bp, 10 predicted proteins | sample 7454761 | NCBI WGS metagenome assembly JACCEB01 (sample SAMN15323454, study PRJNA562643) | freshwater metagenome | isolation source: river surface water | place: USA:Blue River Watershed | collected 2017-08-18 | reverse complement strand
TGCTTTATCTAGTCCGCTGAAATCAGGAATGTTAAGGCCTTTTGGTCTTCTTGAATAATTATTACTACCGCCCGGAGCTCCCGAATAAGCACTAACAGCCAAATCAGCCCCATTTGCGGGTCTATCGCTGGGCCCGGTATTTACGCCCGAGGACTTTTCAGGAATAGATTTAACTACAACTGCTACACCCCCGATAGTAGTTTGTGTGTTCAATGGTAATGGCATAATTTGGTTCCCTTTAGACTATTTATTTTCTTAAAAATGTGCTATTATTATATTTCTAGAGGAATGATTAGATGACGATAACGCAACCACCAAAAGTCAAATACTTGACCAACAAGGATTTGTTAGCAGAGATACACAGAAGTAAGAATACATTTTGTTCATACACTTCACCAGAATATGAAGACTATGATCTAATATTACCAAATTTAGCCAAACTCAATATACGAACTGTCGCAGAAGCTAAACGCAACAGAGCCGCTAAAGAAAGTAAAAAAGCACACGAAATAGCACAACAGACAAATAAAAAGGCTTCGGCCAAAGATTCTGAAATAGATTATAAAAAAATCAATAAGCAAGATCTTGTATTTCGGATAATGACCTTTGATCATGTGCCGCTAGCACCGGGTCGTAAAAAGACTGTGAAGTCAAGGGCAGACAGCCACGAAAAAGTTAATTTTCCACCTTTCCAACACTGGAAATATGATGCTAACGATAATTTAATCTGTGTCGGTAAAAGTCATTGGAAAGGCGATATCGACAACGGAGTGTTCAGCAAAGATCACGGCCAGATGACCAATGACCTTGCTCGTATGTTTATCAAGCTCTGTGAAAGGTATGCCACCCGAGGCAACGTCCGTGGTTATACCTACAACGACGAGATGAAAGGTCAAGCCATCCTTCAACTAACCCAAATAGGACTACAATTCGATGAAAGTAAATCTAATAATCCTTTTGCTTACTATACTGCTGCTGTCACTAATTCATTCGTTAGAATTATCAACATTGAGAAACGTAATCAAAACATTCGAGACGACATTCTCGAAATGAACGGAATGAATCCAAGTTGGACCAGACAAAACAGCGGAGGCGGCAGTGGGGTAGCGCCAGGGCCTGTTATCACCGATAGCAGTGATTGGGATTGATCTTTTATATTAAAAACAGTATAATACACATATGAGTCTATTCAAAAAAGCAGCTTGTTTTACAGACATACACTTTGGTTTAAAATCGGGTAGTCGTACACATAACACAGACTGTGAAGAGTTTGTCAAATGGTTCTGCGAAACTGCCCGTGATGAGGGTTGCGAAACTGCGATCTTTCTAGGTGACTGGCATCACAATCGTGCGACCACTGATGTCAGTACGATGAATTACACAGTTTCGAACCTTGAACGATTGAGTCAAAATTTTGAACAGGTGTATTTCATCCTAGGAAACCACGACTTATTCTACAAGGATAAACGAGAAATTAACTCTGTTGAGTTTATGCGGCTGTTTCCTAATGTTATTCCCATCAAAGAACCTTTCACCGACGGCGATGTAACTATACTGCCCTGGCTAGTAGGCGACGAGTGGCGGGAAGTATCTAAGATCAAAAGTAGATATGTGTTCGGGCATCTAGAGCTGCCTAACTTTTTTATGAACGCTATGGTACAGATGCCCGATCACGGACAATTACAAAGCACTCACTTTGTAAATCAAGAGTACGTATTCAGTGGACACTTTCATAAACGCCAGAATAATCGCAATATCACTTACATAGGCAATGCGTTTCCGCACAACTATGCGGATGCCAGCGACGATGATCGAGGAATGATGATCCTCGAATGGGGCAATAAGCCAGAGTATAGAACATGGCCAGGACAACCTCTGTATCGTGTTTATAAACTTAGCCAGATTATTGATACTCCTGATGTGTTGCTCAAAGAAAAGATGCACTGTCGGGTCACTATAGACTTACCTATCACGTTCGAAGAAGCAAACTTTATCAAAGAACAGTTTATACCTCAGTATAATCTCAGAGAATTGATGCTTATTCCCGAAAAGGTAGAAGTTGAAAGCAACTCTGTGCCTGTTGATATCAACTTTGAATCAGTTGATACTATCGTTATGAACCAGATCGATGCTATCGAAAGCGACTCCTACGACAAAAAACTACTATTGGATATCTATAGAGATTTATGATCAAAATAAAAAACCTCACTGTAAAGAATTTTATGAGCGTGGGCAATCAAACCCAAGCCATAGACTTTGACCGAGGACAGCTAACACTAGTACTCGGTGAGAATCTAGACCTAGGCGGAGATGACAGCGGTGCTCGCAACGGTACAGGCAAGACCACAATTATTAACGGTCTTAGCTATGCTATCTACGGGCAGGCTCTGACTAACATCAAACGTGATAACTTAATCAATAAGATCAACAGCAAAGCAATGCTAGTCACTGTGACCTTTGAGAAAGACGGGATAGAATATCACATCGAGCGAGGTCGCAAGCCTAATCTATTGAAATTCGCTATTAACGGCCAAGAACAAGAATTAGAAGATTTGGATGAGAGCCAAGGCGACAGTAGAGAAACACAAAAGGCTATCGAAGAAATGTTTGGCATGAGCCACGAGATGTTCAAGCACCTTGTGGCATTAAACACCTATACAGAACCGTTCCTGGCTATGAAGGCCGCTGATCAAAGATCTATTATCGAACAACTGTTAGGTATTACTCTGCTCAGCGAAAAGGCAGAAAATCTCAAAGAGCAGACCAAACTCACCAAAGAATCTATAGCCACAGAAAACACACGCATCGAAACTATCAAGATCTCTAACGAAAAAATACAACAGAGTATCGAAAGTCTCGAAAGAAAACAAAAACTGTGGGAAGATCAAAAAGAGCGGGCATTGGAAGACCTTAGAAAAAGCATTGATGTGCTCGGCACTATTGACATTGATCAAGAGATCATAAATCAACGTGCTTTGATCGAATGGAATAAAAACAAAAAAGAGCATGATAACCTAACTGCGATGATCGCTAAACAGGTCACTACTCTAGAAAAAGAACAAAAGACTCTGGAAAAATTAGAAAAAGAACTGTTGTTGTTAGCAGATCATAAATGTCATAGCTGCGGCCAGGACCTTCATGATGAGAAACACGAGTCAATGGTTACTGCCAAAGGCAAACAGGTAGATGACAGCAGTGTTGCTGTCAATGATCACCAGAACGAACTGAACACTTTGCGTGAAGCACTGTCACTGTTAGGTGAATTGAATGCCTGTCCTAGGGTTACCTATGATAATCTAGAAGAAGCATTGAATCACAAGAACACACTGTCTAGTCTAGAAAAAGATATCACGATCAAAGAAGCAGAAACCAATCCTTATGCTGAACAGATCGAAGAATTGAAAAACACAGCCGTACAGGAAATTGACTGGAACGCTGTCAACGATCTAACTAGGCTGAAAGATCATCAAGAATTCTTATACAAACTGTTGACTAACAAAGACAGTTTTGTACGTAAACGCATCATTGATCAGAATCTAGCATTCCTGAATCAACGATTGACTTATTATCTAGACAAGATCGGCTTGCCGCACATTGTAGAATTTCAAAATGACCTAAGTGTAATCATCACTCAGTTGGGCCAGGATCTAGATTTTGACAATCTCAGCAGAGGAGAGCGTAATAGATTGATCCTAAGCCTAAGTTGGGCATTCCGAGATGTGTGGGAAAACCTGTATCAGCCTATTAATCTACTGTTCATCGACGAACTTGTAGATTCAGGCATGGATGCCAGCGGTGTCGAAAGTTCTATCGCTGTGCTGAAAAAGATGACCCGAGAACGTAACAAGAACGTGTTTCTTATTTCGCATAGAGATGATCTAACCAGCAGAGTAAATCATGTACTCAAAGTCATTAAAGAAAACGGATTTACCAGCTACAGCAATGATGTTGAGATTATAGAATGAGCACCGATGCCCACGATCGTATGATCCATGCTTTTCAAGAGTATTTTAAATGGCAGGACCGTTTTGAATACAAAGGTTCAGACGAAGCGGGCATCAAAGCCAGGTATTGGCTGTCAGAAATACGCAACGAGGCAAGTACAAGGCGAGTAGAAATACAAGACAAAAGGCACGAACGTAAAAAATCCAGAAAAGGCATGATAGGTCGTCCACCAAAACTAACTAAGTGAGTGCTGTGGACATATCAAAATCAAACCGTAGAAGAAATACCCGAAGGCTACATAGGCTTTGTTTATCTCATCACCAATCTACAGACCGGACAGAAGTACATAGGCAAAAAACTAGCTCAATTCAAACGTACTAAACCACCACTCAAAGGCAAAAAACTTAAAAGAAGATCAACAGTAGAAAGCGATTGGCGCGAATACTGGGGTTCATCTGATAGGTTAAACGCAGACGTCCAAGCATTAGGTCCGGCAAACTTCACTAGAGAAATACTTTATCTTTGTAAATCCAAGGCAGAAATGTCATATCTAGAGGCTAGAGAGCAGTTTGAACGCAGGGTTTTAGAAACAGATGACTATTATAATGGCATTATAAACGTCAGAGTAGGCGGATCAAACATACTTAGACAGCGTCTAGAAGAACATAAAAAGGCAAAATAATCGCCAAAAAAACCCGCACCGGTGACTGTTATGGTGCCCAAAATCCGTGGTGATGTCGCACGGTAAGGACCCTAATTGGCGAAGGGTAAACATAGTACTATCCTTAACAGGACGTGGATCGGATATGCCTTTAACCGGTTTACTATGTGAAAAACATATTTTTATAGGCTAAATGAGGGTTAATAGCCCACGACTATGCTGTACGATAGCAGGTATTGTATAGTCCGCCGTCATAATAAGACTGAGCTCGAGGTACCGGATGACCGCCTTTGTAATGCTCTACTGCTGTGTGACATGTTCGACTCGGATAATGTTCATCTTTTAGCCCGCAAGGGCTAAGTGTGACTGAACGATCTGGATAATATTAAAACTGCTTCGCAGTTAACTCTAAAAAAATGTGTCTGAGCGTTAGCGAAAGACACGAGTGAGCATCGCTCACTCCTAAACACATAAATAATCATTATTAGGAATAGGTCTGTATGAAAATAACTGACGTCATCACTGAATCAAAAAAAGTTAATGAAGCACCCGTAGGCATGTTAAAAAGGGCTGGTCTAGGTATTGCTTCTAAATTAGGCAGTACTAGAGCTGCTGGAGCATTAGATACTGCGGAAGTGGCTAACAATCTAAAAAAAGCCTTTAGTAGATTCCTGGGTCAAACAGGACAAAAACCTAATTCTGACAGCATTATCGCTTTCTTACAGAGAAATGGTTTGCCTACTGATGGTGCTGAAAAAGCCATACAACAGGCTGCTGCTGGTGCTGGCATACAGATGGGACCAGCAAAAGATATGGCAACAACCTTAGGCATTGGAAAAAATGCCGGTGGTCCTATGGCAACACCTAACCCTAAAGCACCTGCTGCTGACGCAGGAGCTCCTAGTGCTCCTCCAGAAAAAGGTGGTAAACCTGCTGCCGCAGGCGGATCTGCTGCTGTAGACTATGATACTCCTGCATACAAGAGAAAAGGCATGCCGGAACCTGAATTTATGACTCCACAACAGGCTCTTAAAGGTAGATTAAAAGCTGGCAAGGGCATGGGCAAACAAACAGGTGGCGGATTCGGAGCTGCTGTCAAAGCTGGTAAAGCCAAAGGTCTTAACATGAGTCAAGACATCGATGGCAATCCAATCATGGAAGTTGATCTCAAGGGATCGACTGTTGATAAGATTATTCTAGCCGCTGTACAAGACGCTATCAAGAATGGTATGGGACAACAACTATCTGCTGTAAGTTCTGGTAGCGGATCAGGAGCTGGTGGTGCTGCTGACGACGGTGATCAAGAACAGGGATTTATGGCAGGTCTAAAGCGTGGCCTAAGTGGTGGTGATCAACCAACACAGACCAAAGGAACTGTTAACTACGGAAAATTAGGAGAGCTGCTACCTGGAGTTGATCCAGCCCAGCTAAGAAAAGCTGTTACCAACTCGCTAGCTGGCAGACCTTTAACCAGAGAACAAATGGGTGTCATGGCAACTGCGTTTGGTGAAGTTATTAAATTAGATCCAGCGGCAAAAACCAAAGTGTTCCAACTACTCAAAGCAGTAAGAGCCGCTTAAAAAAACGGCAATCCGGAATTTTTAGTTATATCCATGTTGTCCTTGACTATCTCAAGGACTAACTCTCTTTCATCGAAGCTGAGATTCATAGCTTCCGCAAACGATAAACCGCCCCGCATATACCAAACTGATCGCATTGCTTCTAACTTGATCTGCTTTGCCTGTTCATCGAGGGCTTTCGACTCGGCCAATACCTCGGGGATAGTTAACGTCGAAAGCCTTTGCCGAAAAAATCCGATTGGTCCATGGTAAGTTCAACATCCCACTCGTGTTCACACTTCTGACACTTGCTGTGGAAGCTGCTGAGGTTACCAGTTTCTCTAGTTTTGCTGACAGCGATATTGATCTGATCAAACACGCTCTTGTCAGTTTTCTGTAAGAATTCTTTGATGTAATCTGGATTGTCTGTGGTACCAGCAGCACTTTCGATGCGTGTGATACAGTTTACAGCGGTATCGATGGTTAAATCTGTGAGCTTGATAAAACTTTCTTGGAATATCTTTAGTTTTTCTTGCTCGCTGATAGAATCATCATTGACCACTTGGAATATACGCTGATGCTCAAATGCTTTAAGAGCAGTCTTAGTGATTTCTTCATAGGTCATAGGACGCAGATATACGATCATCTGATTACCAATTTCTATCTTAGTATCAAATTTGATCTGATTTAATCTATCCAAGACTGTGCGTAGATCAACAATCGAGTCATTGACATTTTCGCAGCTAGGACAGCGTACAGTGACTTCCATTTCCTCACCGTAGGTTGCGATCCTGATAGCAGAAAGCACAGCATCAACATCGAGACTTGGAATCTTCCAAGGATCAAGTATGTTAGGCATACAACTGTTGATGACTTCTTTGGTTGCTATTCCGTTCATGAGTGCGTCGGGAGTTTTAAACAACAATTCATCTCTGGCCGTCATAGCGTAAACAGGATATTCGTTGTTAGACGTCTTGTTCAAAGCACCTTCTGGATAAAATTCACCCTTTGACGGCAGAGAAACATAGATCTTTGGCTGTCTAAAGAACGCAGACAGCGGATTAGAGCTTGGCTGAGGAGGTACCTTGGCCTGGGCATTAAATTGCGTTGGATCAAAATCTGGCATGTTTTTCCACCTATAAATAAATGTAGTAAGATATTTATATACTCAGATTTTCTGGTATTTTAATCCTGGTAACCAAAATGGCAAAAACCACAGTAGAAATTCTCGGCGGACAATTAGACGGAACGATCCTAAACAACATGGCCAGCGAAGCGACCATGCGAGAGCTTCTGGCCGCAGTAAAGGCTAACAGTAGTGGAGCAGGTGGCGGCCGCGGTTCGAGTAATCCTCGAAATAATACAACATCTAAACTGTCAAAATCTAGTGGTCTAATGTCTAAACTTGCAGACACCCTAGGAAATCAGCTCGGTAATACAATAGGAGCTGTAGGTAGCATGGGAGCCATGCTGGGCCTAGGCAATACCAAGATGAGTGCTTACACACGGGTACTCAATGATCAAGTCATATCAAAATTGCCCTTAGTAGGCGGACTGTTAGGCGGACTCGGCGGAATAGTCACAGACAGCATTGAAGTTTTTGAAGACTGGAATGACTCACTAAAGACTGGTACTCAGAATGGTGCTACGTTTGGTAACAGTATACTTCGAGCATCTAAGGCAGCAACATCTGCGGCTATGGATCTAGACTCATACATGCGTATGGTCAATGAAAATTCTTCTACCATGTTAAACCTTGGAAAAACTGTTACAGAAGGATCAGAAAGATTTAGTAGAGTTTCAAGATTATTAAACAGGGACGGTGGATTAGCCACGCAGACACTAAGACAGATGGGAATGAATGCCAAGGATGTCAATCAGGCACTGCTTAATTATGTTGACATCATGGGCGGCGGTATGTTTACAAGTAAAAAATCTGATCTATTAGTAGCACACTCATTTGAACAATTCCAACTTAACCTAATGCGTCTGACTTCGTTGACAGGTAAAAGTGTCAGCAAACTACAAGAAGAAATGGCAGTAGCTTCTAAAGACGTTGTATTCAAGATGGCGTTGAACAAGATAGAAAATACTGCAGTAAGAACAAAAATAATAGACAGCTTGTCAAATTTTACAGCAATGTATGGTGAAGCTGGAGCAGAATTGTTTAAATCATTATTTTTAGGCATGCCTCCTGGCAATGAAGATGCTAGGAATCTCATGGTCCTTATGCCTGATCTGGTAAGGAGTATGAGGTCATCTATAGCGACAGCCAGAGATACTAATATTTCAGTAGATCAATTCAACGAAAGAATAGAATCTGATATCATTAAAGCGATGTTAACATCAGCTAGAACTGCCAACGGATTAGATCAATTATTGGCCGCAGCAGGTGCCGGATATGGCGACGTTAAATCTTTTACTAAATCTATCACACCTATACTAGATCAATTAAACAAATACGGTGATATTAGCAAACTCACTGAAAAAGATCTCCGGCTGATGTTTAAAAAAGCCAGAGACGAACAAAAAGCCAGGGACGAACTTACCAAGTTCCTCAACGATTTTGAAATGGCCATGCAGGATCTAAAATTTGAGTTAATGGAATTTTTATTTCCGTTGCTAGAGAAGCTAGGCAACTATTTAGAAAAACAGGATCTCCCAGGTAAAGTAAGGCAGTTTGGAGAATTTCTAAAAGACAGTGTTGAAAAATATCTACCCGATGTAATTACGTTTTTCAAATATCTCGGAGATGATAACGGAAGGCAGTTTATATGGAATGAAGTGACCTATTTCTTTAAACGAATGGGCATTGAATTTGTTTATCATGTTAAATCAATGTTTAACAAGGACAACATTAGGCAATACGAAACTGATAGAAACGATGCGCTCGAGGAAGCATTTAAAGATTACAGCGCAAAACAAGGACTATTAGAACCCAAACTTCCTAGCAGATATACAGCCCAAGATAGAGTCGAAGGTCCTCACCAGACTGGAAAACCGGGCGTTACAGAAACTGGAACAAAAGATACAAAAATGACTTCAGCTTCAGACAAAATCGTAGCTGAATTAAAAACTAAAAATCTTGCTCTTACAAATCCTCTAGGACAAGGTTCAGCATTTAAACTTAACAGCGGATTTGCTGGAATAAGACAATACAGAGATAAAGACGGAAGATTAATTAAAGAAGCACCACACGCTGGATTAGATGTTGGTGCGAATCTTCAAAAATTATATGCAGCCATGGACGGTACCATAAGCTATTCTCACGGCAGCGGTTATGGTTATCATGCTATTATAACAAATGAAAAAACTGGAGTGAAGCTAATATACGGACATATGCATCAAGAACTGTCTAGAGCATTGGCTACACAGATAACAGGTAGCAGAATTAAAGCAGGACAAGAAATTGGTGTTTCTGGTGGTGGAGCAGGCGATCCTGGAGCAGGAACATCTACAGGAAGGCATTTACACTTTGAAGCAAGAGATGCTTCAGATACTGTATTTGATCCGTCATCGTTTATAAAATATAATTCAGGAACGTTAGGTGTACACGGTAAGTTGTTTAAAGACTTTGGCGCCGGAACAAATGTCATGTTAGAAGATAACAAAGCAGTAATGACTCCAGAACAAATGAATTCAGTAATGGCCGGTGCTAGCGGTGTGGCTACTACTGAAATGCTAGAATCATTGGACAGAAATTTTACAACGTTAGTTACTCTAATGCAAGAACGTAACGAATTATCTGGTCAACAACTTTCTCACATAGAACAAAATCAGGTTAATATAGCATAATGGCAAAAAATACTGTAGAATATTTTAGTGCTAGATTAGGCAACGGCGTACTTAATAATGCCGCTTCCGAAGCCACCTTACAAGAAGTTCTAAGATATTACAAAAACAATTCTGATCAAGATGATGATCAAGATGATGATACAGCTGAAAGTTTAGCTAGAGCTGCTAAATCGTTTGGAGCGGTCAAAAAAGCATTTAGTTCTCTAGCGTCAGGTTTATCAAACACTGTTACAGCAGGTAGAAACTTTGCCGGAATGATAGCCAGAGGCGAAAGTCGACTCAGTGCCTACGGTAAATTTTTACAAGATGATCTCATAAGTAAACTTCCTGTAGTTGGAGAGACTCTGGGCGATTTATCTGGTATAATGGTACAGAGTATTGAAGCATTAGAATCCTGGAATGATGATTTAAAACAAGCAAACAAGCACGGAGCAACTTTTAATTATAGCATTTTAGATTTCAAATCTACTGCGTTAGATATGGGACTAGGCACTGATGAACTAGTTCAATTAATCGGCAATAATGCTGATAAACTGGTTGGAATTGGCGGCGGAACAATAACTGTCGGAATGAAACGCCTGTCTAATTTATCAGCTAGATTGTTTATGGATTCGGACGAAGTTTCCACTATTTTAGATAGATGGGGCTACAACACCTACCAGCAAAATGAAATGTTACTAGACTATTATTTTACCACTGGTAGACAAAAAGATATGCAACGCAGAGATCTAGAGGTAACTGCCCATGAATTTTTAATGTATGCGGGGCAACTAGATACCTATCAGAAAATTACCGGTATGGGCAGAGAACAAAGACTGCAGGCAGCCGCAGCCGCAGCCAACGACATTAGTTATAAATTAAAAGTCGCTAAACTTCTTCCTCATCAACAGGCCAAGATGGAAATGGCATTGAACGGTTTTGCTATGATTTTTGGTGAACAGGGTGCTGAATTATTCAAATCACGAACGCTAGGTGTACAGACCATAGACGACGTAGCAACAAATTTACAGATAGCACTAGGCCCAGAATTTGAACGATCGATGGATGAAGTTATCAAGATGGCAAAAACAACCACCGATCCTGCGGTGTTTGAAAAATATGTAAATGAAACCCTAGGACGCCAGTTAACAAATTCGCAACAGGCCATCAAGAGATTAGAACCTTTATTAAAATCGGCAGTAGCAGGCAACGAGCGAGCTAAATTAATGGTTAAGGCATTAACACCATCTATAGAATTTATAATCAAGCAAGGTGGAATGTCTAAGGACATGCAGGGACAATTTGTAAAAATGATTGAAGCTGCTAAAAAAGAACAGAATAAAACTGATGCGTTTACTGATGTGTTAAGAAAATTTGAACGAGCTGTATTGAGAGTGTATCGATCGTTCTGGAAAACGTTGTTTCCTGTGTTTAAAGAGTTAGCTAACGAATTTAAAATTGCCATGGTCCCTAACATGATCAGAGATTTTACAAAATATCTTAAAGAACTAGCTACAGATGCGATACCTTATGTAAAAAACTTTTTCACTAATCTCAACTCTGAAGAAGGTCAACGATATATGGGAATAATGTTTAAATCGATGTTTAGTGCTTTGTTAGATTATTCAAATGCTTATATCAGAGAAGCATTGTATTCATCGTTAGGCGTAGAACGTGCGGCAGAATGGCTATCTAAATTTGGAATAGGCCCATCTACTAAAAGAATGAAAGAACGAGCTGCCCGAAGCTATGAGCAAGGACAAGAAGCTTTTAAAGCAGTAATCAGCCCTCCCGGAACACCAATGAAGGAGGTTTCTGGATCTGAAGATATTTTAATTACACCACCTAAAGGCAGACCTTTTTACATCAGAGGATTTGACGTAGATTCGAGAGGAAGATTTAAATCTTATTCTAATCCAAATGATCACCCCGAAGCATATGATCCGGTAACTGATCCTGAAGCAATACAGATGATCCTTGCGTTAAGAGAAGAAAGAGCTGGAAAGGGAACAAAACCAGATTACGATCCTGCTAATTTTGGCGGCTTATCCTTGTTACAGCGGGATGCTTTGTTATTTCACTTTCGAGAAAAAGGAGCAGGTAGAAGACGAACTCCGTTTGGAGCGATAAACGCATTATCGAATCCGGGGGAGTTTGGAAAGTCTGGACAGAACACTAGAAATTTAATAGATGAGTTCCTTAAAAAACAAGAAGTCCAAGATAGGATCAAACAATTACGAGAAAAATATCCATCGACGTATGTGGGTATGCGTACAGGTACATTAGGTACAATGGGTGGTTTATTTGCTAATTTTAGATCAGGAACACCGGCAACACTACACGGTAAAGAAGCGGTAGTATCACCGACTCAATTGAAAAAAGTTATGGATGCTAGTGCCCAGATATCGATCAAAGATGTAGTAAATCGTTTAAATACTAATATTAATATGTTGATCGCTGTAGCCAAAGCTGACATCAATGTAGAACGTTCTAAACTGAGAGCTATGACTTAAAAGTCAAGCACTGGAGAATAAATTGAGTTGGAAAAAATATTTTACCCCTGTACCAGTGGCTAGACAGCCCGGAGCACTGAGTCCTTTAGGTGGCGGCTCGGGTTCTCGTCCGGGACCGGCACGCTCTAATTACTCTAGTTTCTTGCCCGATGTTTACGCAGGTACACCGAATCGAGTCGAGCGTTATATTCAGTACGAAACAATGGATATGGATTCAGAAGTAAATGCTGCTCTAGATATCCTAGCCGAATTTTGTACACAGTCTAACAGAGAAAACAACACAGCTTTCCAAATACTATTCAAAGGCCAACCTACAGCGACCGAGGTAAAAATACTCAAAGACGGTCTACAAAAATGGAGTAAATTCCAACAGTTTGAAACACGTATGTTCCGTATCGTCCGTAATGTATTCAAATACGGTGATGTATTTTTCATCAAAGATCCTGAAACACAAAAACTACATTATGTAGATCCTGCTAAGTTAGTTAAAATCATCGTCAACGAAAGCGAAGGTAAAAAACCCGAGCAGTATGTGGTTCGAGATATGAACTTTAATTTCAAAAATCTCGTAGCTACTTCGATATTAGCTAATACAAACAAAACACCTGCGGGCACTGCCAGCTATGTCAGCGGCGGATCTTTTGGACGAGGTATGGTTGGCACAGCGCCAACCCAGACAGGTACTAGATTCAGTACCACACAAGAAGAAATCGCTATAGATGCCAAGCATATCGTACATCTGAGCCTATCAGAAGGCCTAGACAACAACTATCCCTTTGGCAACAGTCTACTAGAATCAGTTTTCAAAGTCTACAAGCAGAAAGAACTGCTCGAAGATGCTATCATTATCTATCGTGTACAACGTGCTCCGGAACGCAGAGTGTTCTATATCGACGTAGGTAACATGCCCGCACACATGGCTATGAGCTTTGTCGAACGTGTTAAGAACGAAATCAATCAACGACGCATACCTAGCCAAACTGGCGGTGGCGCTAATATGATCGATGCCAGTTACAATCCTTTGAGCATATCAGAAGACTATTTCTTTCCGCAGACAGCAGAAGGCCGCGGTTCAAAAGTTGACACATTACCGGGCGGTACTAATCTAGGTGAAATCGATGATCTAAGATATTTCACTAATAAGCTATTCCGTGCTCTACGCATACCAAGCAGCTACTTACCAACGATGCCCGACGACAGTCAAGCAGCATTTACAGATGGTAAAGTAGGCACTGCTTACATACAAGAACTACGATTCAATGAATATTGTAAGCGTCTACAGACTAATATTATCGCAGAATTTGATCTAGAATTTAAGACTTGGTTGATCGAAACAGGCATTAATATTGACAATGCTCTGTTCGAATTAAAATTTAATCCACCTCAAAACTTCGCAGCATATCGTCAATCAGAACTTGATAACGCTCGAGTACAGACATTTGCTGCTCTACAAGAAGTTCCGTTTATGAGCAAACGATTCGCGCTCAAGCGTTTCTTAGGACTAAGTCAAGAAGAGATCACAGAAAACGAGCGTATGTGGAAAGAAGAAAACGGCACATTAGTATCCGCAGCTATGAACGCTGCCAGCGAAATGCGAAGTGTCGGAGTAACGCCAGGTGGAATATCAGCAGACATGGACGCACAATCTGCTGAAGCACCGGACGATCTAGCTGCTCAAGCTGAAAATCCAGCACCAGAAGGCGGCGATACAGCCGCAGCCGCTCCCGCAACTCCGCCGGCAATATAATAAATAATAGAATGAAGCTTCTAGAATTTTTTTATTTTAACGACAAACACGCTGAGTACGTAGATGATAAACGCTACGAAAATCAGCGTGACAGTTCTGTTCTGAAAAAAGACGACACTAGGAAAATGTCGCTAACTTTGAAACAGATCAATCAGTTAAGAAAACAAAGCGAAGCACATCAATTTGAGCAGGCGGCCGAACTAGAATTTATACAGCAGATGTATGGACAGCCACCAGCCGCAGAAGAATCAGTCGCCTA
>JACCEB010832703.1_pt1 | contig 14473 bp, 12 predicted proteins | sample 7454761 | NCBI WGS metagenome assembly JACCEB01 (sample SAMN15323454, study PRJNA562643) | freshwater metagenome | isolation source: river surface water | place: USA:Blue River Watershed | collected 2017-08-18 | reverse complement strand
GCTTTCGCAGGGTTGAGGCTTACGTGCTACCAGAAAATTTAAGTTCACAGAATGCCTTAAAAATCGCTGGCTATTCTTTCGAAACCTCGCTAGCCAATCGATTAACTAGGCGCGATGGTAGCCAAGGAGCTGGATTGCTCTTCGTTAAGTTTCCACTTAAATAAAACTGTTAACTCAGCGCAGCTTTAAATCGTCGAGCCATTTCAATAAGTTCATCTTCGCTTGTGGTCAATGCAGGTGATACCTGCAGGGCATTGCCCACGATTGGCCTAGTTACTATGCCGTGTTCTCGTAACTTCCACATCATTGGGAAATTAGCACCAGGTTCAACTAGTTCGATGCCCGCTAGAAAACCGATCCCAGTCCTTACTGTGGCCACACTTGGAAGTTCCGCAAGCGGCCGAAACGCTTCGGCAAAAACATTTTCTAATTTACGAACGCGACCTGGAAGATTCTCATCTTTCATAATTTTTAAGTTTGCGATTGCAGCTGCAGCAGAGGTGGCATGGCCGCTATAGGTGTAGCCATGTCGCCAGATTCCAGCTTGTTCGCTCGCAAAAACATTCCAAACTTTAGGCGCGGCGATAACCGCACCCATAGGTGCATAACCAGAAGTTAAGCCCTTGGCCGTGAGCATTATGTCGGGTTGCAGATCAAAACGATTTGAAGCAAACCAATCACCAACGCGACCAAAACCAGTAATAACTTCATCAGCTACAAAAAGAATGTCTCGTTCAATACAGGCTTTGCGAACCGTATCGAGATACATATCTGGTGCAATTAACATTCCACCAGCGCCCATTATTGGTTCACAATAAAGAGCTGCAATTTTGTCTTCGCCAACTTCATCGAGAATTTTGATGAGCGCGTCATGATCATCCCAAGGAACTTTCACAACATCTTCATCAAGAGCACCGTAGCCAGCGCGGTTATCTGGAATTCCAGCAAGTGAAGTTCCACCGTTGTGCATTCCGTGATATCCGCGATCTCTGACGATTATTGTGTGCTTTGCAGGTTTACCAAGGATTTGCCAGTAACGCCGAGCCATTTTCATTGCGGTGTCAACACTGTCACTTCCACCTGAGGTGAAAAAAACTTTTGAATCTGGAACTGGTGCCAGTTGTGCAACTATCTCGGCTAATTCGATAGTTACTGGAATAGCAACGTCACTGAAATTTGTAAACGAAGCAATCTGCGAAGCCTGTTTAGCCATCGCTTTGGCAATTGATTTACGTCCATGTCCGACGTTCACGTACCAAAGTGCTGCGCCTGCATCAAGGTACTTATTTCCTTTGTCATCCCAGACCCAGGATCCCTTACCTTTAACAATCTTGAATTCACCCGTCTGATCAACGGTGCGCATGTCTGAGAATGGATGCCAAAACGTAGTCATTACAAATACTCCAACAGTTACTTGCAATTACCTTACTGCTGGAGCGGAATTTATTGGACTACCTTTCGGCAGTATTTATGGGAAGAGTTGTCCTATTGGACAACTCTTCCGTAACTCTTATGCACCATCATCCAACTACTATCCAAATCATCAATTCGCACCTGGTTTGTCCGAGAAGCCGTTGGATAAGTTGCGTGAATCACTTTGCCATCGCCGATATAAAGAGCCACATGTTGAATTCCAGCATTTGCTCGACCAGAGAAAATCAGATCACCCGGTAAAAGTTCTTCACGCGAAATTGGTTTAACCACTTTGATTTGGTTGTTTGAACCATGTGGAAGTGAGACTCCTGCTTGAGCGTAAGCCCATAGAACTAATCCGGAACAATCAAATGAATTCGGACCTTTTCCACCCGCTCGATAGGCAGCATCTTCTTTTGTCAGCGCAGCAGCAATGGCAGTATTTATTGCCTCGCCAGATACAGGCTGGGCATTTGGATTTAGCTGGATCCGCGACGCCTTGGCAGATTTAACTGGTTTAGTGACTTGGTTTATTTTTGGTCGGATCTGCGCATCTTTAGCCTGAGCTGTATTTTGACCAGAAATAGCACCCACCGAGAAAGTAAGGGTGGTGCAAATTAGGAATAGTAAAGCTTTTACTTTTCGATTTCGCATATTCTTTTAAACCTTTTGCTCTCGACAAGTTCTTGCTATGGACTTTTTCTTTTTTGACCATACGTTGGCGAGTAAAGATGACCCAAACTACGAAACGCCGAAAACCCCATTGGTTTTGCGAATGTGATTTATCCCACGTTTCTGAAAACGCAAAAGATTGAGCGTATTAAAGAAGTTTTCAGACTGCAGTTAATCGCGAAGCGCGCGGTTAACTGCGGAAACAACAGCTTTGAGTGAAGAGGTAACGATTGAAGAATCAATACCAACACCCCAAAGCATGCGACCATCAACTGCACACTCTAAGTAAGCAGCTGCTTGAGCGTCTCCACCACTACTCATCGCGTGTTCGTGATAATCCAAAACTCGAACGTCCACACCAACCTTCGATAACGCGTTGGCAAACGCCGCAATTGGACCATTTCCAATACCTTCAAGTTCAACCTCATTTGTTGCACTCGAAGTATCAGTCATAACCACTCGAACTTTCGTGTCACCTTCGACATCGCTGTCTACGGCAACATTCTTTAATTTGAAGCGACCCCAAGGTTTATCGGGATTTGGTAAATATTCGTCTTTGAAAATCTCCCACATCTGTGCCGGAGTAACTTCGCCACCCTCAGAATCAGTGTGATGTTGAATTACTTGACTAAATTCGATTTGGAGCCGGCGAGGTAATTCAAGTTTGTTTTCGGTGCGCATTATGTATGCAACGCCACCTTTACCTGATTGCGAATTAACCCGAATAACTGCCTCATAGCTTCGTCCAATATCTTTTGGATCAATTGGTAAATAGGGAACAGCCCACTTGAAATCATCTACAGGGACACCAGCAGCATCAGCATCACGTTTCATCGCGGCCAACCCTTTATTAATTGCATCCTGATGTGAACCAGAAAATGCAGTGAAGACAAGGTCACCTCCATACGGATGACGCTCTGGAACCGAAAGCTGGTTGCAATACTCAACAGTGCGACGAATTTCATCGATGTTACTGAAATCGATTTCTGGATCAATTCCTTGGCTAAATAAATTCATGCCAAGAGTTACTAAACACACGTTTCCAGTGCGTTCGCCATTTCCAAATAAGCAGCCTTCAATACGATCAGCACCTGCTAGATAACCAAGTTCAGCCGCTGCTACGCCAGTGCCACGATCATTGTGTGGATGAAGCGAAAGCACAATAGATTCACGGTTAGCCAATTTACGATTCATGTATTCAATGCTGTCGGCATAAATATTTGGAGTTGCCATTTCTACAGTTGCCGGCAAATTAATAATTACTTTTCGATCTGGAGTTGGTTTCCAAACATCACTAACCGCATTTATGACTTCAATGGCGTAATCGAGTTCGGTGCCTGTGAAAGATTCAGGGGAGTATTCAAAATAAACGTCAGTTTTATCTTGAATTTGCTCGGCATACTTCAAACAAAGTTCTGCACCACGAACTGCAATTTCTTTGATTCCATCTTTGTCTAAATCAAATACAACCCGACGCTGCAAAGTTGACGTTGAGTTATAAAGATGAACGATCGCTTGGGGGGCACCTTCAATTGCTTCAAAAGTGCGTTCAATTAGATGTTCACGGGCTTGCGTAAGAACCTGGATTACCACATCGTCCGGAACAAGATTTTCTTCGATCAACATTCGGACAAAATCAAAGTCAGTTTGGCTAGCAGATGGAAAGCCAACTTCAATTTCTTTGTAACCCATCTTGACCAGTAATTCGAACATCCGGCGCTTGCGATCTGGCGTCATTGGATCAATTAGTGCTTGATTGCCATCGCGTAAATCCACGGCACACCACCTTGGTGCCTTGGTGATTACTTTGTTTGGCCAGGTGCGATCAGCTAGATCAATTGGCTTGAATGGTTCATAGCGATTTACCGGCATGCCAGAAGGTTTTTGCCGATTGCGGTCTTCATATTTATTCATTTGAAAGTCTCCAGAAGTTATGTACGAATTTTTAAGGGTTTTAAACTTTGGCTATCCAGCAAGCACAAACACCGCAACGAGAAGGCCGGATTATTAGGCCTCGTTGCGGCTGCGAAGTAGCAGGCTCACGTACATTGATTCAAGCCTACCTTCAATAATTACTGTTTGTTAAATCGAGTTTCGCCAAGAACTTTGACTGATTGGCAAAACTTAATTTTTTTAATTCAGCCTTACCCCGATACCCTTTATCCATGGCAAAAGACTTTAAATTAGCGGTTATCGCTGGCGATGGCATCGGCACAGAAGTAGTTGCTGAGGGGCTAAAAGTTTTATCTGCCGTTGCTCCGACTGCTGGTTTTAAATTTTCTACTTCTGAATATGACCTTGGTGCTCGTCGATACAACGCAACTGGCGAAACATTGCCTGATTCAGTGGTGGCAGAGTTAAAGCAACACGACGCAATTTTGCTTGGTGCAATTGGCGATCCATCTGTGGCCCCAGGAATTTTAGAGCGTGGTGTCTTATTGCCACTTCGATTTTTACTAGATCACCACGTAAATCTTCGTCCAGTAAAACTTTTCCCAGGAGTAACTTCACCGATTGCCGGCAAAGGTCCTAAAGAAATTGATTTTGTAGTCTGCCGAGAAGGTACTGAAGGACCTTATGTCGGTGCAGGTGGATTTTTACGCAAAAATACCGCTCACGAAGTAGCCACTGAAGTCAGTATTAATACTCGTTTTGGTGCAGAACGAATCATTCGCGATGCATTCAATCGCGCGACTAAACGTCGCAATAAAGTCACTTTGGTGCATAAAACAAATGTTTTGGTTTATGCCGGTGATGTTTGGGCTCGAACTTTTGCTGAAGTTGCCAAAGAATTTCCTCAAGTTGAAACTGATTATTGTCATGTTGACGCTGCCAGCATGTTTTTCTTAACTAACCCAGAACGATTCGACGTCGTTGTTACTGACAATTTATTTGGTGACATTCTTACCGATATTGGTGCGGCGATTGCTGGCGGAATCGGGCTTGCTGCAAGTGGCAACATTGACCCAAGTAGAACTAATCCAAGCATGTTTGAGCCGGTTCATGGCAGCGCACCTGATATTGCAGGGCAAGGCAAAGCAGATCCGACAGCAACTATTTTGAGCATTGTGATGCTACTTGATCATTTAGGCATTAATGATGCTGCAAATAAAGTTGAGGCCGCAGTGGCAGCTGACCTTGCAAGTCGAACTGGAACTAGATCAACAAGCCAAATCGGCGATGCGATTGCATCTGCGGTTGCTAACTAATAAGAAGGGCGAAGTAGCATGACTGATTTAATCAGTGAAAACTTAGACGTTTCTGCTGCTCAAGTTGTTGCATCAGGTGCAAAACTTTATCCCGCCAAAACTCGAATTAGTAGCGCTGACAAAATAATTCGAAACCCAACTAAGAATCCTGCTACTAAAGAAGCGCGAGACGCTATTTTGGCAGCGCCCGGATTTGGTAAATATTTTTCGGACAACATTGTTCGCGCTACTTGGCTAAAAGGTAAAGGTTGGCAACAAGCTGAACTAATCGGCCAAGATGCAAGTGCAGGTGGTTTAGCAATAAATGCACTACATTACGGACAATCAATTTTTGAAGGCTTGAAGGCCTATCGTCATCCAAATGGTGGAATTTACACTTTCCGTCCAGAAGCAAACGCTCTTCGTTTCCAACGCTCTGCTTATCGCTTAGCTCTTCCACCAGTTCCGACTGATTTATTTATTGGTTCAATCGAAGCGCTTGTTCAGCAGGATCAGGAATGGGTTTCTCAAGATCCAGAAAAGTCGTTTTACTTGCGACCACTTGAATTCGGTAGCGAACCAGCACTTGGGGTTAAACCTTCAGATGAAGTTACTTATGTATTGATGGGTTCTCCGGTAGGAGCATATTTCCCCAATGGCGTGAAGCCAGTAAAAGTTTGGATTTCAGATGACTTTGTTCGGGCCGCACCCGGTGGCACTGGCGAAGCAAAGTGTGCTGGTAACTATGCAGCAAGTTTGTTAGCACAGTCAGAAGCTGCAGCACAAGGTTGTGACCAAGTGGTTTGGATTGACGCTAACGAGCGTAAATACATTGAAGAAATGGGCGGCATGAATTTATTCTTTGTCTACGGCAAAGGTAAAGATGCCAAGGTAGTGACGCCAAAATTAACTGGAACACTTCTTCCTGGAGTTACTCGCGATTCACTTTTAACGCTTGCTGCTGAACTTGGCTATGACGTTGCCGAGGTAAAAATCACTGTAGATGAATGGCGCGAAGGATGTGCCAGTGGTGCAATCACTGAATCTTTTGCATGCGGAACTGCGGCTGTGATCACACCAGTTGGTGCAGTTGATAGTAAAAACAGTGGCTCTTGGAACATTGGTGATGGTCAGCCTGGTGAAATAACGATGAAGCTACGCGAATCATTGGTAAACATTCAAACTGGTCGAGCCGAAGACAACCACAACTGGATGCACAGGCTGGTCTAAGTAAAAAATGTTAAGCGATAATTTTCATGTTTATGACACCACGTTGCGCGATGGTGCCCAGCGCGAAGGTATTTCGTATTCGGTAGAAGACAAGTTAACAGTTGCGAAGTTACTTGATGAATATGGTGTCGGTTTTATCGAAGGTGGCTGGCCAGGAGCTCTGCCAAAAGATACTGAATTTTTTGCCCGCATGGCTGCTGGGGAAGTAAAACTTAAGAATGCAAAACTTGTTGCTTTTGGTTCCACGCGTAAAGCCGGAGTTTTGGCAAGTGAAGATCCACAAGTTAAAGCTCTTGTAGATTCACAAGCTCCGGTTATTACTTTGGTTGCCAAAAGCGATGTCTTGCATGTAGAAAAAGCGCTGCGCACAACTCCTGAAGAAAATTTAGCGATGATTTCCGATACTGTTTCATATCTAGTTGGACTTGGTCGCCGGGTATTTGTTGATTTCGAACATTTCTTTGATGGTTACAAACATGATGCAAACTATGGCGTCGAAGCAATTAAAGCTGCCATGTCCGCAGGCGCAGATGTTGCAGTGCTTTGTGACACTAACGGTGGCATGTTGCCATCTGGAATTAGCAAAATAGTTTCAGATGTAAAAGAGCGCACCGGTGCTCGTCTTGGTATTCATTGCCAAGATGACACAGGTTGTGCGATAGCTAACTCAATAGCAGCTATTGAAGCTGGTGCAACGCATGTTCAGTGCACAGCTAACGGTTATGGTGAACGAACTGGCAATGCTGACTTATTTGTAGTGGTACCAAATATTGAACTAAAACTTGGTCAAAAAGTTTTGCCAGATGGTGCGCTGCAAGAAACTCTTCGAATTGCTCATGCAATTGCTGAAATCGCTAACTTGCCACCAAATACGCATCAACCATATGCCGGAATTTCTTCATTCGCTCACAAAGCCGGACTTCACGCTAGTGCGTTGAAAGTTAACTATGACTTGTACAACCACATCGACGCGGCTCTTGTTGGTAACGATATGCGCGTGCTTGTTACAGAAATGGCTGGCCGCGCCTCAGTTGAATTAAAAGGTAAAGAACTTGGCTACGACCTCAGTAGTAACCCTGATGCAATAAATGAAGTTGTAGATACAGTTAAAAGTCTTGAAGCTCGTGGCTGGTCATTTGAGGCAGCAGATGCTTCATTTGAGCTATTGCTACAAAATGCTCTAAATGGTGATGGCTATAAAAAATTCACCGTTGAGTCTTGGAAGACCACAACTGAACAACGTGAAAACGGACAAGTGGTTAGTGAAGCAACGGTTAAGTTGCAAGTAAATGGCGAGCGCATTATTTCTACGGGCGAAGGAAACGGTCCAGTTAACGCTCTTGATAATGCCTTCCGAACTGCATTAGTCCAGCGCTTCCCAGAGCTTGAAGCTTTAGATCTTGTCGATTACAAGGTACGTATTTTGGATGGTGGCGCTGGCACCGGAGCAGTCACTCGCGTACTTATTGAAACTGCTGATGGGAAAAAGCGTTGGACCACAGTTGGCGTACACGAAAACGTGATTGCAGCATCTTGGCTAGCACTTGAAGATGCAATTAACTACGGTCTACTAAGCAATTAGTCCACAAATAATTTCGGTTGGTATTCTTTACAAATGCGTATTGCCCGAGTTTCTGTACCTGACATTGCTGGACCGGTTTTCGGGTTAGTTAACGGCACAAAAATTGAATTAATTAAAGGGCATCCATTCGCCGAACTTGAAAAAACTGGCGTTGAATTCGATTTAGATCAGGTAAAAATACTTTCTCCAGTATTACCGAGCAAAGTTGTCTGTGTTGGAAAAAATTATGCTGACCATGCCAAAGAACTTGGCGGCGAGGTTCCGGCCGAACCGGTAATTTTCTTGAAGCCGTCTACAACTGTGATAGGTGAGGGCGATCCAATTGTGCTACCTAGCCAGTCAAAGAATGTTCACCACGAAGCTGAGTTGGCAGTAGTAATAAGTCACTTATGTAAAAACGTTGATGTCAATCGAGCCGCTGAAGTTATTCTGGGTTACACCGTGGCCAACGATGTCACTGCTCGTGACTTACAAGAAAGCGACGGTCAATGGACAAGAGCAAAAAGTTTCGACACTTTTTGTCCACTAGGGCCCTGGATTGAAACAGAACTTGACCCCACTAACTTGGCAATTTCTTGCGAAGTAAATGGCGAAGTTAAGCAGTCTGGAAATACCAGTGACATGGTACGCAGCGCACATGAAATGGTGGCTTGGATTTCCAAAGTTATGACCCTATTGCCTGGAGATGTAATTTTGACTGGCACGCCAGCAGGTGTGGGACCAATAAAAAATGACGATATTGTTGAAGTTACTATTGCCGGAATCGGTACATTAGCTAATCCAGTTAAACAGGGTGCGTGAACTAAGTGTCTAAAGTTCGTGTTCGGTTTTGTCCATCACCAACGGGTAATCCGCACGTTGGCATGGTTCGAACTGCGCTTTTTAACTGGGCGTATGCACGGCACACTGGTGGCACTTTTATTTTTCGCATCGAAGATACTGATACTGCGCGAGACAATGAACAGTCATATCACGATCTATTGGCTTCACTTCGTTGGTTAGGCCTAACTTGGGATGAAGGTCCCGAAGTCGGTGGACCGCATGAACCATATCGACAATCGCAGCGGATGGATATTTATGCAGAAGTCACCACAAAACTATTGGCTGGCGGACATGCGTATCACTGTTATTGCTCGCCTGAAGAACTCGAAGAGCGTCGAGAAAAAGCTAAAGCAATTGGTAAAACTCCTGGGTATGACGGAGTTTGTCGAGATTTAACTGACGAACAAGTAAGTAAATTCAAAGCGGAAGGACGCGCACCCGTTGTGCGAATGCGAATGCCTGATACCGATTGGACTTGGAACGACTTAGTCCGCGGGGAAGTTACCTTTGCAGCAGAACATGTGCCTGATTATGTGATTGTGCGAGCTACCGGAGAACCGCTTTATACCTTAGTTAATCCAGTCGATGACGTGCTGATGGAAGTTACTCATGTATTACGTGGTGAGGATTTATTAAGTAGTACGCCTAGACAACTAGCACTTTATGATGCACTGAAAGCAATTGGCGTAGCCAAAGGTGAGCGCCCACTTTATGGTCACTTGCCATATGTAATGGGTGAGGGAAACAAAAAACTTTCTAAGCGCGATCCAGAATCAAGTCTGTTGATGTATCGCGAAGAAGGTTACCTACCTGAAGGCTTGCTTAACTACCTAGCCTTACTTGGTTGGTCTTTTGGCGAAGACCGCGAATTCTTTTCAAAAGAAGAAATGGCAAAGGTTTTTGATATTGAACGAGTTAATGCCAACCCAGCGCGTTTTGATTTACGCAAATGCACTGCAATCAATGGTGAATGGATTAGAACTCTTGACGTTTCAGATTTGGCAAATCGATTAGTTCCTTATTTAGTTGCAGAGGGTATTTTTGCTGATCAACCGAGCGTGCAAGACAAAGAGTTAATTTTGCAAGCGATTCCACTAATTCAGGAACGGATGGAAACTTTGCGCCAAGGGGCAAATATGCTTGCATTCTTATTCCTGGGCAACCCAGGTTCCCCTGAATTTGAAGTAGACCCAGACGAAGCAGCCAAGGTGCTTAATGCTGAAAGCCAACCAGTTTTAGTTGAAGCACTTTCAGCACTGAATCAGGTTTCGGACTGGACTACCGAAAAAATTGAAGAAGCACTTCGGATTGCACTCATTGATGGACTTGGCTTGAAACCAAAATTAGCTTTTGGTCCAGTCCGCGTTGCAGTGACCGGTCGAAGAGTTTCGCCGCCATTATTTGAATCTCTTGAATTACTCGGAAAAGCAAGATCACTTTCGCGAATCCAAGCCGCGATTGCATAAGTCGAAGTTCTGAGCACAACAAAAATTAAGTAGCCCCGACGGGATTTGAACCCGCGCTACCGCCTTGAGAGGGCGGCGTGCTAGGCCGCTACACAACGGGGCCCTAGCAAAAAAGAGTCTTGGCAACCCTTTTTCTTCGCTGGGGTACCAGGACTCGAACCTAGACTAGCTGAACCAGAATCAGCTGGGCTGCCAATTACCCCATACCCCAATGGCTTTACTGGCTAACTTTGCCCAGCAACCTTCACGAATTCTACCGACTTAAATTGAATTTCTAAAAAAGCCACAAATCTTGCAGATTACCCACGGCTTTGCAGAAGTTCACTAATTCGACTTGCTGCTTTCACTACTGCGTTGCCATGAAGTCGACCTGGAGTTTTAGTTAGTCGCTCGATGGGTCCAGAAATTGAGACTGCCGCAATAACTTTGCCGTTCGCCGAACGGACCGGAGCCGAGACTGAAGCAACTCCAGCCTCGCGTTGGCCAATTGATTGAGCCCAACCATTTCGCCTGACGGCCGCCAAATCGCTTGCTGAAAATTTCGCCCCCCGTAAACCAAGATGCATTCGGTCAGGTTCTTCCCATGCCAGCAATACTTGAGCCGCTGAGCCAGCCTGCATCGTCATCGTGCTACCGACTGGGACAGTATCTCGAAGCCCAGTCATCCGCTCGGCTGCTGCAACACAAATACGGTGATCGCCCTGGCGCCGATATAGCTGCGCACTTTCTTTAGTGGCATCACGCAAAGCCAACAACACTGGATTCGCGATTGCCGTTAGCCGATCCTCTCCAGCAGCCAGAGCAAGTTCGGCAAATCTTGGGCCAAGAACAAAACGGCCAGATAAATCACGGGTTAAATAGCGATGGTGCTCTAATGCCATGGCAAGCCGGTGAACCGTTGGCCGAGCCAAACCAGTAGCCGAAACTAAGCCAGCTAAAGTCAGCGGACCAGATTCCAAGGTGTCCAAAATGTGGGCAGCCTTGTCAAGCACCCCTACACCGCTATTACTATCGTCCATGTAGTGATATTGCTATCTCGAATAATGAGATGTCAATTTAGCGCAAGGAGTCACGGGTATGGGACGCACATTAGCCCAGAAAGTTTGGGATGATCACGTAGTTCGCAGCGCACCAGGCGAACCAGATCTGCTCTTCATCGACCTGCACTTAGTGCATGAAGTAACTAGCCCTCAGGCATTCGACGGCTTACGTGATGCTGGCCGCAAAGTTCGCCGCACTGATTTAACTTTGGCTACCGAAGATCACAATGTGCCAACCATCGACATCGATAAACCAATTGCAGATCCGATTAGTCGCATTCAGGTGGACGCACTGCGCAAAAACTGCGAAGAATTTGGTGTGCCAATTTATTCACTTGGCAATCAAGAACAAGGCATTGTGCACGTAGTTGGTCCACAAACAGGTTTAACTCAACCAGGTATGACAATCGTTTGTGGTGACTCACACACTTCAACACATGGTGCTTTTGGCGCATTAGCTTTTGGAATTGGAACTAGTGAAGTCGAGCATGTGCTTGCTACTCAAACTCTTCCACTTAAACCGTTTAAAACGATGGCGATCACCGTTAACGGTCAATTACCTGAAGGGGTTACCGCCAAAGACTTAATTCTGACGATCATCGCCAAAATTGGAACCGGTGGCGGCCAAGGATACGTACTTGAATATCGAGGCGAGGCAATTCGAAGTCTTTCGATGGAAGCTCGGATGACCATTTGCAATATGAGTATTGAAGCTGGTGCTCGGGCTGGCATGATCGCACCTGATGAAACTACTTTTGCTTATTTAAAGGGACGCGAACGTGCACCAAAGGGTGCCGATTGGGATGCTGCGGTTGCATATTGGAAGACGCTACCAACTGATGCTGATGCAGTATTTGATCGCGAAGTAATTATCGAAGCCTCTGAATTAAGCCCATTTGTTACCTGGGGAACTAACCCTGGACAAGGTGTGCCACTAAATGCAACAGTTCCATCACCGGATGACTTCACAGATCCAGTTGATAAAGCTGCCTGCGAAAAAGCCCTTGCCTACATGGATCTAAAAGCAGGTCAACGCATAAAAGACATCAAAATTGACACTGTCTTTTTAGGTTCTTGCACAAACGGTCGCATCGAAGATTTGCGCGCTGCTGCTGAAATTTTGCGCGGACAAAAAATTGCCGACGGTCTTCGCATGATGGTGGTACCTGGTTCAGTTCGAGTCAGACTTCAAGCTATGGAAGAAGGTTTGGATAAAGTCTTCACCGATGCTGGAGCCGAATGGCGTGGTGCAGGATGTTCAATGTGTCTAGGAATGAATCCAGACAAGTTGACTCCAGGTGAACGTAGTGCTTCAACTTCAAATCGAAACTTTGAAGGTCGGCAAGGCCCTGGTGGTCGCACGCACTTAGTGTCACCCCAAGTTGCCGCTGCAACTGCAATCCGTGGAACTTTATCGGCACCAAGTGATTTAGATCAATTAGTGAGTGTGGGTTAATTATGGAGAAATTTGTAAAGCACACTGGCACCGCTGTTCCATTGCGCGCCTCCAATGTCGACACCGACCAGATCATTCCAGCCGAATACTTAAAGCGCATTACTCGGCATGGATTTGAAGATGGTCTGTTTTCGGCTTGGCGCAAAGATGAAAACTTTGTTTTAAACCAACCGCAATATAAAAACGGCACAGTTCTAGTTGCTGGACCTGATTTTGGTACAGGTTCCAGTCGCGAACATGCTGTGTGGGCTTTAATGGACTACGGTTTTCGCGTAGTAATTTCATCAAGATTTGCCGATATTTTTCGGGGTAACTCAGGTAAACAAGGTTTACTCACTGCCGTTGTTGATCAAGACTTTGTTGATCAACTTTGGAAGGAAATTGAGAATCATCCAGACACCCAAGTAACTGTTGACTTAGAAAGTCGCACAATTACTGCTGGAAGTTTGACTTCAAAGTTTGAAGTTGATGATTATGTGCGCTGGCGGTTAATGGAAGGGCTTGATGACGTTGGTTTAACGTTGAAACAAGTAGATTCCATCGATCAATTCGAAGCCAAGCGCCCTGCATTTAAACCAGTAACTGCATAGGTTTTATGTGGATAACTAGGCCTTTTGCTATTAAAAATGCAAAAAATCCCAAGAAATTGGGATTTTTTGCTGTTTTTGGGCGTGTCACTTAGAAAAAACCTTGATTTTGCGCCGTAAAGTCGAGATTGAGTTGAACGGGGTAGTTCAGCTCAACTAATTAACCAAAGGTTGATTAGCCAACAGAAAGCCGGCTTTCGCTTGATTGTCGGATTAAATGGAGGATCTCAAGTGAACAAGGCAGAACTTATTGATGCAGTTGCAGAAGCTGCAGGCCTAAGCAAAAAAGATGCAACCGCTGCAGTTGACGGTGTTTTCGACACCATCACTCGTGCAGTAGCCAAGGGTGACAAGGTTTCCCTAACTGGCTTCGGTATCTTCGAAAAATCAGACCGCGCAGCTCGTACTGGCCGCAACCCACAAACTGGTGCTCCAGTTCAGATTGCAGCAACTTCAGTACCTAAGTTCCGCGCTGGCGCTGAATTCAAGAAGAAAGTATCTGGCAAGTAAGCCAACTTACTTATTTAATAAAGCCCGCTGGGAAACTAGCGGGCTTTATTTATTAACGAATTTTTCAATCTAAAAGATAGACCTGAAAACATTGAATTTTTGGTTATCCCGCTAAATCGTTGGGTAACCTGAAATCGGGTTGTAAGTGGCTAGGTATTAGTGCTGTGACATTATTTATCTAGCAACAAATTTATCTAGCAACAATCCCAAATAACTACCAAAGCAAGAACAACTTATTCGAGAAGTGAAGCAGGCAGTGGGCAAAAGCGTAAAACCAAAATCAACTGGAATTTGGTATCGAGTGATTGTTGGCATTTTGCACCCAATTATGACGCTCTTAACCAAACGTGACTGGCGTGGCGGCAAACAACTTCAGGATTATCAAGGTGTTGTTGTTGCGATGAATCATTTGAGTTGGTTTGATCCATTTGCTTCTGGTCATTTTGTTCACGATCATGGCCGCCAAGTTAGATTTTTAGCCAAAGCCGAAGTATTTAAATTACCTGG
>JACCEB010156381.1_pt1 | contig 14474 bp, 10 predicted proteins | sample 7454761 | NCBI WGS metagenome assembly JACCEB01 (sample SAMN15323454, study PRJNA562643) | freshwater metagenome | isolation source: river surface water | place: USA:Blue River Watershed | collected 2017-08-18 | reverse complement strand
CTGCGACGACCATCGCTTCCAGCCGCTGGATAGCGGAGGCAGCCAAAAAGGTGGACCAATGGCATTCCCCAACGCTCAACTTGATCTACCTGCCCCATCTGGACTATGCGTTGCAGAAGTTCGGCATAGACTTCGCCAAGATTGGGAAGGACCTGCGGGAAATTGACGACTTAGCAAAAGACCTAATCACTTACTTTGAAAGTCAAGGAACGCAGGTACTGCTGCTTTCCGAATACGGCATCACGACTGTTTCTCAGCCAATCCACCTCAACCGTCTCTTCCGAGAGAAGGGTTGGATTCAGGTGAAAAATGAACTGGGCCTGGAAACCCTCGATGCAGGTACTTCGCCCGTTTTTGCCGTGGCAGACCATCAGGTTGCACATGTCCATGTACAGGACCAAACCCTCCTTGCTGAGGTGCAGGCCCTGCTTGCGCAAGTGCCCGGTGTAGAGAAGGTGTTGGATGCCCAAGGGAAAAAAGAGGCCCATCTCGACCATGCGCGCTCCGGTGATTTGGTGGTCGTGGCGGATGCCAACTCCTGGTTTACCTATTACTTCTGGCTTGACGATGCCAAAGCCCCAGACTATGCTCGTTGTGTAGACATTCATCGTAAGCCAGGCTATGATCCGGTGGAACTGGTCATGGATCCCAGCATTTCCATTCCTATGCTCAAGGTGGGGACCAAACTTTTGAAAAAGAAATTAGGCTTTCGCTACTTGATGGACGTGATTCCCTTGGACGCAAGCTTGGTCAAAGGCGCCCATGGGCGCATCCCGGAATCGGACTTGGACAAACCCCTATTGGTTTGTGACACTTCTTTAACGAAGGCTGAGCACATCGCTCCCACGAGCGTTTTTGACTTGATTGTGAAGGCGGTACAGGGGAAAAAGGCTAAAGAAGGAAATTCTTAACCAATTTTTTCCATCAAAAACACCCCCATCTCTCGCTGTCCATAGACATGGACGGTTTTGGGGGCTTCAAGAAAACGAAATCCCATGCGTTCCAGTTGCTGCAGTCCTTCAGGAAGGAGCACATACCGTTCGGATCCGTCTGGTAGCGCATACCTACCTTCTCCTAAATCCTGACTTTCTTCCAGGATGTTACCAAATCCGGTACACATCCGCATCCAAAAAATTCCTCGGGGCTGGAGTACGCGGTGGATTTCAGCGATCATCTTCCAAAAATGCGCATGCCCTTCTGCAAAGTGGAGGACCGCGGAACTTAGAACCGCATCAAAGGCCTCTCCATGGAAAGGGATCTCCGCCCCATCGCCTACTTGAAAGCGGTGAATGTCTGTTTCAGGCTGAATACTTTTGGCCAGGTATCGGCAATACTGGATCGCGACTTCATTCGAGTCGATCCCAAAAATCGGATAGTTTTTTTGAAGAAAGTACACCGCATTGCGGCCCTCACCACAGCCCACATCCAAGATCTTCATGTCCTTGGTGAATCGACCTTTGAGGAGTTGGTCGAGCAGGTAGTTGTCCACATTGCCTAGGAGGCGATTGAGTTCGTCAATTTCCATGTTCCATGCGGTCTAAGGCAGCAGCAGTCTTGATTCGGCCGACTTCAATTAATTCGGCAGCACGGTGGAATTCCAGCGTTCCACATTGCTTTCTGGCAATTTTGATTTGGGCATCCACTGGATAGTTTTCCAGAAGCATTTGGCAGTAGCGATCTTGCAGCAGGTCAAAGGATCGGGTGGCGAGTTCCAAAGCGGTATAGCTGCGCTGGTTTTCTTTCTTTTTTTCTTCCGGAAAATAGGCCTTCATTTTGCCTTGGTAGTCCTTCACCCAGCTGGGCAGGGTAAGTCCCTGTGATTTGGTGGAGGCCTTGGAAGGGAGATCTAGGTAATGTTCTTCCAAGCCATTGGTGTCTACGACGACTATGGGATGGGCGTGTGGGTCTGAAATCAGGGAGATAGGTACTGGATTCAATACGCCTCCATCCACAAAGTGATTTTTTTCCGATTTGGCAGGAATAAATACGGAGGGAATGCTACCCGAAGCGCGGATGGCTTTGTACAAACTTCCTTGGGTAAACACATGTTCCTTTCCCGAGTTGATCTCTACCGCATTGCAGGAAAAGCGGATGGGAAATTCTTCAATATTCTGGTCTGGAATTACCCGTTTTAAGGCCTGGTAGACCTTTTCTCCTTTGATAAATCCACGGCTTGAAAAAGTAAAATCCATCAAGGAAAACACATCCAATCGATCCAGATTGCATATCCAATCCTTGAATTCTGGCAGTTTGCCTGCGGCATACATGCCGCCAACGAGGGCTCCGGCAGAGCAACCCGCAATCTCGGCAATGGCATAGCCTCTATGTTCCAACTCTTCGATTACGCCAATATGCGCTAATCCTCTCGCGCCGCCGCTGCTCAAAACCAATGAAACTGTTTTGTTTTTTGCCATATATTTAGGGTACAATTTGCTTCCAGCCCCTGAACACATTACCCAACGAAACTAAGCATTATGTCTGACTTTAAACCCTTCCACCTCGCTTTTCCCATCCGTAACATTGAAGAAACCCGCCAGTTTTATGGAGACCTGCTCGGTTGCGAAATTGGTCGGAGCACCGACAAGTGGATTGACTTCAACTTCTTTGGACACCAACTTTCGGCACACATCAAGCCGGATGAACTTGCCAACGCCAAAACTAACGAGGTAGACGGAAAAAATGTTCCTGTTCGCCATTTTGGTGCAATTCTCGATTGGGAAGAGTGGCATGAATTGGCAGACAAACTCAAAGCCCACGGCATTGAATTTGTCATTGATCCCTACATTCGATTCAAAGGGGAGGTGGGCGAGCAGGCTACCATGTTTTTCTTGGATCCCTGTGGCAACGCCCTAGAATTTAAGTCCTTCCAAGATCCTTCCCAGATTTTTGCCAAGTAATTCCCTTGACCGCGATCGCCCTATCCACTCGCCTTAGGCAAAAGCTTCTGCTGGAAGGGAAGGAATACCTGTTCTTTAATGGAACTTCTTACCTAGGCTTGGGCAGTTTGGAGGGCTATGGGCAAATTGTGGAACGCAATAGGCAGCAGTGGGGGATGCATCATGGGCTCAGTCGAACCAACAATGTGCGGCTTGCAGTTTACGATGCGTTTGAGGATTTTTTTTCAACACAGGCTGGCGCGGAAAGCGCAGCACTATTCAGTTCGGGCTACCTAGCGGGCATAGCGGCTAGCCAATACCTTTACCCAAATGCCGCTCAATGCTGGGCAGCACCGGATGCCCATCCAGCCATCTTGCCTCCGGGTGTTCCTGTAGAGCACTCCCTCAGCTTTTCGCAATGGACGCAAGCCTGTTTGGAAAAAGCGGCTCGCCTGCCTTCACAGAAGATCTTGATTCTTGGCAATGCGGTAGATCCGCTTAAGGCAGCAGTTCACACCTACGATTGGGTCTTATCCATCGCCTCAAAACACGAAGTAACGCTTCTCATTGACGATAGTCATGCCTTTGGTGTTCTGGGGAATGGGCTTTTTGGAACCTACTCCCAATGGAAGCAGGAAGGCATTCGCCTTTTAGTTTCTGGCTCCCTAGGCAAAGGCCTGGAAACGCCAGGAGGAATCGTATTGGGTTCAGAGGCCCTCATTCAAGGGATTAAATCCCAACCCATTTTTGTAGGAGCTTCTCCACCGGCACCAGCCTTGCTTCAAAGCCTTTTGGATGCACAGGAACTTTTGCGGGAGCAACACCGAAAATTGAAGGAATTGACCTCCTTTTTTCACCAGCAAAGCAGTTCTATTTCCCAAATTCAAGGATCTTCGAATTTTCCTGTGTTCGTATACTCGCCCGATACTTGGGCTGAAAAATTGCAAGAACAGGGGTACATCACCTCTTCTTTTTCCTATCCTAGTTCCAGTAGTCCCAAAGTCAATCGAATCGTGCTTTCCGCCAGTCATTCTAAGGAAGAGGCAAGTGCCTTACTCGAAATTCTAACCCATCTACCTGCGACGTCATGAAAAATTACTTCTTTTCACTTCTTGTTGGTATCCTATTAGCCTCCTGTAATTCTGCTCCTCCCGTGCCTTTTGTGGAGGGGCTGGAAGAGTACCCTACTTTGCAAAAGGTGCTGGCTGACACCGCCAAGTACCAAGTCCAGATCTTGTATACCCAGATCGACCGCAATGAGCATGGCAACCCGCTGTTTACTACGTACCCCTTCAACGTGGATGATTCCTGCTACTTCTATCCTGCATCTACGGTCAAGCTCCCTGTGGCACTACTTGCCTTGGAGTGGCTGGAGGAGCAACAACTAGAAGGATTGACCCTTGAGACGACGATGCTGACCGACTCGGTACGCCCTTCGCAGCTCCCTGCTTGGAAGGATTCAAGTGCTCAAAATGGGCTGCCAAGTATCGGGCAGTACATCAAGAAAATCCTCCTGGTTTCCGATAATGACGCCTACAATAGACTCTATGAGTTGCTGGGTACCGATTACATTAATCGGAAGTTGAATGAAAAAGGGCTAGCCAATTCGGTGATTATGCAGCGTTTGAGTTTCCCCATTTCTGCCGAAGAAAACCGGCAGTTTAACCCCATTCGATTTGTGGATAACTCTGGAAAGATCCTTTTGGAAATCCCTGCTCGAGAAGCCGATAGTGCCTATGTGGTCCCTGGCTATCCCAAATTGGGCCGGGCTTACTATAAAAATGACAGCTTGATTCAGGGAGGAATGGACTTTTCCCACAAAAATAAGTTTTCGCTTACGGACTTGCACGGGGTGGTTCAGCGAACGATTTTTCCAGAGGCCTTTGTTGGGATCGAACGGTTTAATTTGAATGAGGAGCACCGAAATTTTGTGCTTCAGTACATGAGCATGCTACCTCGAGAGAGTGAATCTCCTGCCTACGATACCACTGAATTCTACGACAGCTATTCCAAATTCACCAAATTTGGGACTCAAAAAGGAAAAATCGATCCCCGTTTTCGGCTGTTCAACAAGACCGGCTGGTCCTATGGACACCTGGTGGATGGGGGGTATTTTGTGGATTTTGAGACGGGGGTGGAGTTTATGGTATCTGCCATCGTCTATGTCAATGAAGATGAGGTGCTCAACGACGACAAGTACGAGACAGATGAAGTCGGATTACCCTTCTTTGCAGAGCTGGGGGAGTACCTGTATCAGCGGGAATTGAAAAGAAAGAAGCAACTCATGCCGGATTTGAGTAAATTGAAGTTTGTCTATTAGGATTGGCGTTATTATTTTTCTGGCGTCAGAAAGATGATCAGAATTGATCTAGGGGGCAGAAAAAAAATGGCAGCAGGTACACTACTGCCATTTTCTTTGAAATGCGTCAATAAGCCTTTTCCAATGAGGGAATGTCCGTGATGGCCTGTGGATAACTTTGACCCAAGTCGATTTTCAAGTTGCTCAATTCGGATGTGGATAACTCCCAAGGTTGGTGGATGTCAAATCCTGAAATGGCCTGAAGTTCGGGGACCCAAAGCCGTACAAAGTCGCCTCTTTTGTCGTAGGTGCTTGCTTGGCGAAGAATATTGAAGTAGCGATTTTCTCGGGGATCATTGCCTACCCCGCCTACATACATCCAGTTGCCCCAGTTGGAACATACATCGTAATCCACCAGTAGGCTTTCAAAATAGCTTGCCCCCCAGGTCCAGTCGATGCCCAGGTCATTGACCAAGAAACTCGCCACGATTTGGCGACCTCGGTTGGACATGAATCCGCTGGCATTCAATTCACGCATATTGGCATCCACAAATGGAACTCCTGTCTTCCCCTCTGCCCAGCGCGTAAATTGCGCCTTATCCCTTCGCCAGGAGTCCACTTGATTTCGGATGCCGCTTACCTGAAATAGTTTGGTACCGTGTTTTTTGGCGATAAATCGAAAATAATCCCTCCAGATCAATTCAAAGACCAGCCAATAGGTGCTGTCGTTTTTGACGCGTTCCTTCTCATACCGCTTCACTTCAGTATAGATGGTACGCGGAGAAATGCAACCCAAGGCCAGCCAAGGCGATAACTTGGAACTGTAGTCCATGCCAATCAAGCCATTGCGGGTTTCCTTATATTTTTTGAGCAGGTCTTTTTCCCAAAAATAGGATTGAAGTTGCCCAAGCGCGGAAGACTCTCCCCCACGTATCTTCAACCACGAGTGTTCGGCTCGCTTGGGCTTCTCCAGTCCATAATCGGTAAGTTGGGGGAGCGTTCCTGCATTTGGGAGCAGCGCTTCTCCAGGGTAGTTTACAGCAGTGGGCGTAGGAAAAGGAGCACGGATTTTACTTTGCTTTTCTACCTCTTTGCGGAATTGTGTAAATATTTCGGGGGTTTGTTTGATGGGAAAAGGCAGGTCATCCTTGTGGTAGAGGGTACTTTGCCAGAAGCTTTCGCAGGCGATTCGTTTTGAAAATGAAGCTTCCTCTAAGCCTTTATCCACTTGTCGCTCCTCTGAAGTCACTTCTTTGGAAAAAAAGATGGCTGAAGCCTGAACCTGTTTGGCAAAATCTACCAGAACTTCCTCTGGCTTGCCTTGAAGGATGACCAAATTGGCGCCTAGTTGAATAAATGAGTTGCGAAGATCTTCAAGTGCTTCTATCAAAAACTGGGCACGAAAAACGCCTGTTTTCGGAAGGCCTAACCTGGTATTTGCAAAATGCCTAGGGTCAAAACAGTACACAGGAATAATCTCTCCCCCCTGCTGTATTGCCCTCGTCAGCGTCTCGTTGTCCGAGAGCCGAAGGTCATTGCGAAACCACACCACAATCCTGTTGTATTTCATGCTGGGCTAACAGACTGTGGAAGGAAAGTGTTTTCATTGTTTCCAAAAATTTAGGTAGGGTTCAAAGAAGAGGGTAAATCGGCCCTCTCGAATCTATGGATTGAAGCACTCTTGATTTTCACCTTAAAAATTCATTGGATTCGTGTAACTTTTGGTTGAAAATTTATTCCAGCCATGTCACAGCGATTTTTCATTCTAGTATTTTTCATCTCCTTCGCTTCTTGTAAACCTGCACTTGGCCCTGAAGAAACCCTTTTTGCAGATCTGGTAAATTTGGAAGCGCTGCAAGGGAAAAAGGAGTACCTGGCTTCGCCTTTTGTAGCCGCTGGGGATCGGGTGTACCTAATTGGCAACCAGAATGGAGCCTTTCAAGACATGGGCTGGCATGTGGAGGGAGAGATGGGGGGAATCTGGCTGCATCCCATCAAACTGATGGATGGATTTACGGCTTCGGTAAGCCTTGGAAACGATACTTTTTGTCTCGACCAAGCTGAAACGTTCACCAATTATCCCTTTGCCAACAAGCACCAATTTTTGGTCAAAGAAGCGGGCCTGGAAGTCGAACGACTCCAATTTGTGCCCGATGGAAAAGAAGGGATGACGATTCTTTTCCGCGTCAAAAATGTGGATACCTCTGATAAAACCATTCAATTTCAATTCCATGCATTTGTGGACCTGATGCCGGTTTGGTTGGGAGAGCGCACCCAACTCATTGATCATCCCGATGCAATTTCTTTTGATTCCAAGACGGCAACCTTTTCTGCAAAGGACCAAGGCAACCCCTGGTTTACTGTTTGGGGGACGAATGAAGGCCTTCTGCCGCAACCATCACAAGCCTTGAATTGCAACTATTCACCCAAAGGAAAGGGGACCTCTTCTGGGTTTACCCTAGAGTTGAAACTACCTGGAGGATCCGAACAAGTAGTGCCTGTATTTATTGCAGGATCTACGGCAAGTGAATTGAAGGCCTTGGAGACGCTAGCAGACCTTAAAAAAAACCTAGAGCCCGATTGGTTTGCCAAAAAGAAGCGCTACGAACAATTGGCCCAGCAGGTAGAAATTCAAGTTCCCGATCCGGAATTGCAGCGTACCTATCGATGGATCAAGTACAATTCCGACTGGCTGGTACGGGAGGTGCCAGGCATTGGAAGGGGATTTGGAGCAGGTCTCCAAGACTATCCCTGGTGGTTTGGAGTGGATAGTGAGTACAGCATCCAGGGCTTAATTGCCACAGGCAATAAGGACTTGGTGTATGCTACCCTGGAGTTGATCCACGGCCTTTCTAAAAAAATCAACGGAAATGGACGGATCATCCATGAAGTGAGCACCAACGGAGCGGTTTACAATCCGGGAAATATCAACGAAACCGCGCAATGGGCCTCCACGATTTGGGAAGTGTACCGCTGGACTGGGGATCGAACGCTGTTGGAAAAGTATTTTCCTTCTATCGAGCAGGGCCTAGATTGGTTGCTTCGGGAAAATGACAGAGACGGGAATCTCCTTCCCGATGGCTACGGCATGATGGAAATTCATGGGCTTAAATCGGAGATGATTGATGTGGCGGCCTATTCCCAAAAGGCTTTTGCGGACGCCTCCAAAATGGCCGAAATCTTAGGCAAAACAGAACTTTCCAGGAGTTATCAACAAACTGCGCTAGTTCTGGCCGAGAAGATCAATACCGATTTTTGGGTGGAAGAGTTTGGCAGTTACGCGGACTTTATAGGAACGGTGGAAGAAGCCTTGCCGCTGCTTGATGCGGCGATCATTCGTGCCGATACCCTGAATAAACCTTGGGCAGTAGCGGAACTGAAAGCCACCAGAGCCAAGTTATCCTCGCTTCCCAAGACTCAAAAGCAGGGATTTGTGCTGTACCACAACTGGGTAGTCAATACGCCTATGGAAACGGGAATTGCGGACCGGGATAAGGCAAAGATTGCCTTGGCAACTGCTAAAAAGTACACCAACCCCTTTGGCACCTTTGTGACAGGAATTGATCGGGACGAGCAAGCCGAAAACGAAGATGGCTCCTTTGCTGGAAGCAAATCGTTCTCCTATACGGGCGCGGTGATGACACTACCTACGGGAGTTTCAGCGATTGGGGAAAATAGGTACGGCAATCCAGATGGCGCCTTGGATTACCTCAAAAGGATGACCCGAAGTTTTGGCTTTGCCTTACCAGGGTCCATGTATGAGGTATCTCCGGATTACGGCATGTTTACACAGGCCTGGAATATGTACAGTTTTGGTGTACCTATCGTGATGCAATTTTTCGGCATTCAACCGGATGCTGGGAATAAGGTGATTTACATCCGTCCCCAGATGCCTTCGGATTGGAAAGAAGCATCCATTCAAAAAGTCCAGGTCGGAGACAATGAAATTAAGTTGAGTTATGTGGATAAGTCAGGGGTCCGAACGCTTGAAGTAGAACAAACGCAAGCCAATTGGACAATTTCACTGGAGTTCCCGGAGGAATTTTCAAAAGTCAAGGTGATTGGAAAGGAAGTCAGTTCGGATACGAAAGAGGGGTATCGAAGGGTGTTGATCACAGGCAAAAAAGCACGCGTACAGGCAAGCAGATGAAAACGGCTATCTTTCTTTTCTTCATTTTCTTTTTGAACCCGTTTTTCGGAAGGGCTTCGGAGTGTGGTTGTGATCTAGAGGAAGACTTCTTAAGCGTTCGGCAGTTGCACGATGCAGAGTTGGTTTTTAAAGGGCACCTTATTTCGAAGCGAACGGAGTATTTTTCCGATTTAGGATACCGCTATGTGGCCACTTTTTTCATTGATGAATTGATTAGTGGGACTCCCAAATCGGATACCGTGGACATTGAGTATGGCTACGATTGGGATTGTGTGCGCTATTTTTATCCCGGTCCTTCTTACATTATTTTTGCCAATACAAGGTTGGATTTCCCGTATTACCAAACTGACTATTGTTCTCCAACTAAAAAGTGGGCAAACCTGTCCAAAAAGGACCATCAATTACTCTTTGATTTTCAAAATGGGAAATCTGAATTGACTTGGAAATACCGATTTGACAGAGTCTATGCAAAAGGTAGGTTAAGGCAGAAAAAACCGATAGGAATCTGGGAGTATTTTTTCTTTGATGGAAGGCTCAAGGAAACGGGATACTATTTGGAGGGTGAAAAAGAAGGAGAATGGCTCACTTTTTTCCACCCACTCAGCGTTTGTATGGTACTTAATCTGCCCCCTTCTCGTCCTTCTATTTGTGACTTTTCCCAGGTAAGCCCACCAAATCCTGCAGGCTGGGTTTCTTCGGTGACTCCCTACACCGAAGGGAAAATCAACGGCACAGTGCTTACCTACGACGAATCAGGCTGTATTCGTAGCGAAGCAAACTATGTGGATGGAGTACTTGTTGGTTCAATTCAGACTTATTGAACCAAGGAACTATTGGCCTTAGGAATCTGATTACAAATTCAACCAGTAGTTCAACTTAAACACCAGCGAGCGCTGCTTGGGAAGGAAGTCGCCCGGGAAGTAGTTGTCCGTGTACACCAAGAAAAAGTCAGATACAGGAGCATAGCGCCATTGGATACGGGTATTGATGTTCATATTATCGATCTGACTGTTGTACTGCACAAAGGTAGTCCAGAACAAATCTTTCGTTAGCGTCAAATCAATACGTGGGCCCACTAGAATCAAATCCGCATCGCGCTGAGGCTGTGGCAAGCGGATTCGCGCATAGTTGAAGTTCATGGATATGTTTGCCAAGTACCCAAGTCGAAGTCCCGTTTGGGACGTAATTCGCTGAATAGATCCCGTGAAGTACTCTCCAAATTCCCCAACCACGCCCACATTCAGTTTTTTGCGGGGATTGCTTCGAAATTCTACCAGAACATTTTGATACGAATAATCTGTGCCTGCCGCTAAGGGTGCTCCACCAGATCGGGTAGGATCGAAGTTACTGAATAGGTACACGTAGCGGTTGCGCTGCGTAACTTCCAATTCGGCCAAGGAGTTGAAGCGAACAATATAGCCTAGGTTGATGTCCCGATCGGTTGTCCCCAAGGTTTCGTTCCACAATCCTTCAAACTCCAATTTTGGACCATGTCGATTGATGAATTTGGACTTGGGATAGAATAGGTAGGTGAGGTCAGGATTGATGCGTTTGAAGTCCGATCGAGGGACAAATCCCACTTCCGGGTTGTAAGATTTACCCACATCTTGGATGCTAAAGGTCCAATTCCAGTGGAGGTCGTTATACAAGAGGTAAGCATTGAAGGAATACGGCTTATCTACTTTTTCGGATTCAAAGGTGCGGTGGTAAAATACCTTTCCTGTCCACTTTCCATTGGCCGAGTTGAGGTTGTAATCGACTCCCAACAAGCGGTTGTAGGCGGTTGGATCAAACAGTTGCTGGTACTCGTCTAGCGCCAAGGATTCTTTGTTGACATAGATCAACCCGATGTTGGAGCGCTCAAATACCTTTCGTTGGAGTGCGAGCACGGTAAAATTTTTGCCCACAATGCCAGCATCCTCATCTGTGGCGGTTTGCATATTCATGGCACCTACGCGCCAGTTCTCATTCAATTTTCCACTGAGGCGAGCACCATAAATGATTTTACTTTGTACGTTTTGGCCAGTAGCAGAGTCGATATCTACACCGATTCGTCTAGAAAAGAAAGGGCGTGATCGCGGCTGACCAAAGCTGTCAAAGAGGTCTCCATTTTCTAGGAAAAACTGCCTACGCTCAGGGAAAAAGATCTCAAATCGGTCCAGATTGGTGACCTGCTGATCTACTTCTACCTGCGAAAAATCCGGATTGAAAGTCAGGTCCAGGTTCATCGCCGGCCCAATGCCGATTTTGGCATCCCCGCCAATTGCAGGTCTAAGGGCTTCGCTGCTGTTTTCAAGGAAGTTTTTAGACGTTCGTCCCGCCACATAGGGGATGAGGGAGACATTGGCTCCTTTTTTCTGAAGGGGCTCCTCAAAGATCATTTTGCGTAGAAAAGCCGTCGTGATGATCGGGATATTCCGGGGGATGGGAGCCCAGGTGGATCGCTCACCCGTATGGCTATCCACTCGGTAGAAGTTGACGTTCCAGTTTTGTGCCCCTTCATTAAAACGGATGGTTGATAAAGGGATGATTACCTCTACTTGCCAGTGGTTTTCCATCATTTTTGCCTCTGCATACCATTTGTTGTCCCATGCTAGGTTCAGATCTTCGGAACGTGAACCCCCATTGGCAAGTAGGGCTTCTCGCTGTACCCCATAAGGGTTTACCCCAAACTGGAACGCATTGGTTCCGTCATTGAAGGTGTCAAAAACAAAGCTGATTCCGTCATTTTGTTCTCCTCGGTAATCTCGCCGAAGGGACGTAGAGACGTATTTCCGTGGCCCTGTATTCTCCATGATGGCCGCCAAGTAGAGATTGTTTTCATCGAAAGCAATTTTTACGCGGGTGGGAACTTTACTGAAGGAGGTGTCCGAGGGGAAGTACTGCATGAAATTTCCATTCCATCCTTCGACATCCTTCCAGATGGCTTCATCCAAAATGCCGTCCAAGGTGATGGGCTCTTTCAGTTTAAATGCAAAGGCATTCTGCTGAGCGGGAGCTTGTGCTGAAGCTTGAAAAGAGCCCGATACAACTACTAGGATAAAAAAGAATAAAAAACGTTTCATAAAGTACATTCTGAGAATGCAAACATAGTGCTTTTGCTTAGGGGGAATCCTTGGATTTTTACCAATGGTCAAGTGGGCCCTGTCAATGGGGAAAATAGTTCCAAATGCCTAGACTGGCTTTTGAAAGAAATCGATTCTAAATCATCCCCACCCCATTTTGAAGGGTGCCAATCCCTTCGATTCGGATCGTCACCGCATCTCCTTTTGCTAAGGAAAAATCGTCGGGCACGATGCCGGTTCCAGTCATCAAAAAACAGCCCGTTGGAAAGGAATTGGCCCGAAAAAGCCATTGGGCAAGTTCTTCTGGGCTTCGCTTCAATTGCGCCAAGCTCGTTTCCCCCGAAGCCTCCAAACTCCCCTGCCGATGCACCTCCAAACTAATCTTGGTGGAAGTAGGCAGCGGTTCCTCTTGAATCAAAAGGCAAGGCCCGAGTGAAGCGCAACCCTGGTACACCTTGGCCTGTGGAAGGTAAAGGGGGTTTTCTCCTTCGATGCTCCGACTGCTCATGTCGTTGCCGATGGTATAGCCTTGAATTTTTCCGGAAGGGGAAAGCAACAAGGTCAGCTCGGGTTCGGGCACATCCCAACTGGAGTCGGTTCGTATCTTTACCAAATCTCCGGGATTGGCTACGCGGCTGGCAGTCGCTTTAAAGAAGAGTTCAGGCCGCTCGGCTACGTACACTTTGTCGTAAAATGTGGCCCCGCCCGCATCACTGGACTCCTCCATTCGAGCGGTCCGACTGCGAAAATAGGTTACCCCCGCGGCCCAAACTTCCTGGGTTCCCATGGGAGCCAGAAGTCCTTCAGCGATGCATTCCTCGGCTTTTTCAGGACTTATTTTTTCCCAATGACTGGCTTCCGAGGCCAGCAATTTGGGGAGCTGCTCCCTGCCGAGCAACTGATCCCAATCGAGTTCAGGCCCTAAATAATGGGCGTTGTTTAGTTCCAAAAGTGTTCCTGAAATCAATTTGTACAGTCGCATGGCAAATGGGCTTGGGTGGATGCTTCAAGTTAAAAAAAAGCAGGGAAGAACCGACTTTTGGAAAAAAACTTTTCCCATTTAACTTTGTTGTCAGATCATAAGGGGTGCCTTAAATACAACGGGCTGAGATCATACCCATACCACATGATCCGGATAATGCCGGCGAAGGGAAATGAGCATGCGGAGTAAACAACTGATTCCAATCTAGGAAGTGCTAGCCTTCCTTCGGATGTGTTTTTGCGTCGCAAAGGGGTAAACAATCACGGAGAACCTCCCCTAGGTTTTCTCATGTTTCACTCAAAAACCCGAAAGGGGAAATTATGAAAAAGTTAGTTTTTGTAGGACTGTTTGTTCTCATCAGTCTACACGCTTGGGCGCAAGCGAGCCTAAGTGGCCGAGTTTACGATGCCAAAACGGCCGCTCCTCTAGTAGGGGCTTCCGTTTGGATTGAAAGTCTGGGAAAAGGTGCCGTCACGGATAGCGACGGAAATTTCACCCTCCAACGGGTACCGAATGGAAAGCAGGAAATCCGAGTTTCCTATGTGGGCTACGAAACCCTCCGCAAGTCAGTTGAACTTCCTTTGGCAGCCTCCTTGGAACTGGGGCTGGAGTCCAAGGATTTCCTGAGTGAGGAGTTTATTGTGTCCGCAACGCGTGCCTCGGAGAGTACCCCGACCACCTTCACGACTGTGGATAAGTCGGAGATCGCCAAACGGAATCTAGGGCAGGACATACCTATCCTCCTCAATTTTTCCCCTTCGGTAGTCAGTCATTCCGATGCAGGCGCAGGGGTGGGCTACACCGGAATTCGGATCCGAGGTACCGACCAAACCCGCATCAATGCTACTATCAATGGTATTCCCCTCAATGATGCCGAGTCACATGGCGTCTTTTGGGTCAACATGCCGGATTTCGCCTCCTCGGTAGAAAACATACAGATTCAGCGGGGAGTAGGTACTTCTACCAACGGTGCTGCTACCTTTGGCGCCAGCCTCAACTTCCAGACGGACAACCGCCGCGACGAGGCCTATGCCGAAGTAGACAATGGGTTCGGTTCCTTCAACACCTGGAGGCATACTGTCAAAGCAGGCACGGGCCTACT
>JACCEB011756174.1_pt1 | contig 14502 bp, 12 predicted proteins | sample 7454761 | NCBI WGS metagenome assembly JACCEB01 (sample SAMN15323454, study PRJNA562643) | freshwater metagenome | isolation source: river surface water | place: USA:Blue River Watershed | collected 2017-08-18 | reverse complement strand
TTCGCTCCCCTATTCTTTGTCTCCATCGGATTGAAGATCAACTTCTTTACCAACTTTGACCTTGGCTTAGTTTTGGTCATTCTTGCCATTTCTTTTGCTGGGAAAATTATTGGAAGCGGCTATGGAGCCCTACGCTCTGGCTATAGTCCTAAAGATGCATTAGCAGTAGGTTTTGGAATGAATGCACGCGGGGCAATGGAAATTATCTTGGGCCTTATTGCCCTAGAAAACGGGCTCATCGATGAAAGATTATTCGTTGCCCTAGTGGTAATGGCCCTTGTTACCTCGATGTCTGCAGCCCCTTTAATGAAATGGGCCCTCAAAAAGAAACCAGGAGAAGCCGATTGATTCTTGGTTAAATCACTTTCAGCCACTTTCACTTTTGTTTTAAACTTAGTTTCAAAAAAGTAAAACAAAGGGCCTATTTTTGGGCTTTTCTAGGGAATACATCACTTTATGTCTACGAGTCAAGCAAAAATAGGAGTCTTATTGGTCAATTTGGGTACCCCTGACAGCACCAAAACTGGAGATGTACGCAAATACTTACGGGAATTTTTGATGGATGGGCGTGTGATTGACTTTCCTTTTATCCCACGATGGATGCTGGTCAACTTGATCATTGCACCTTTTCGAGCACCCAAATCCGCCGGAGAATACCGCAAACTCTGGACCGATCGGGGTTCCCCCTTACTTTTTCATACGCAGGACCTCAAGGACAAGCTGGTAGCAAGGCTCGATCCCAAGAAATACCTCGTGGCCATGGCCATGCGCTACCAAAATCCTAGCATCGAAAAGGGTTTGGAAGAGTTGATGAAAGCCAATGTGAAGAAGATCATTGTGCTGCCCCTATTCCCTCAATATGCCTCAGCCACCAATGGATCCGTCATGGACCGGGTCATGGAAATCGCCCGTGGCTGGCAGATCATCCCTGAGATGACCTTCATCAGCAACTACGTGGACCATCCCCTCTTTTTGGAAGCTTGGGCTGAATTGGGACGTGAGGCGATGCAAAAACACGAATACGATCGGTATGTCTTTTCTTACCATGGCCTTCCCGAACGGCAAATTCGCAAGGGAAGTGTGGACGGACACTGCAAGCTGGGCACCTGCTGCGCGGCTTATGGGCTCAAAAATCAGTTTTGCTACCGAGCGCAATGCTTCCAGACCACCCGACTCGTGGCAGAGAAACTGGGTCTACCTGAAGATAAAGTGATGACCTGCTTCCAATCCCGCCTGGGTAAAGATCCATGGATCAAGCCCTACACGGAGGACCTGATTAAGGATCTCGCGAAAGAAGGAATAAAAAAAGTACTCGTTTTCTCTCCTGCCTTTGTGGCAGACTGCTTGGAAACTACCGTGGAAGTCGGCGAAGAATACAAGGAGCAGTTTGAGGAACTCGGCGGCGAGCATTGGGATCTTGTGCCCAGCCTCAACTCGAATGATACTTGGGTGCGATGCGTGGAGGATTTGATTGTGTCGAGATCGTAATTTTGTACAAAGTACGAAGTACAATGTACCAAGATTCTGAAGTATCAAGTAGCTAGTTTCAAGTAGCAAGATTGTACAAAGTACGAAGTACCATGTACCAAGTACCTTCATAAGCAACATTTGTGTACTAAATCATACTTGGTACATTTTTATTGTAGAATCCCATTCCTTCTGCGAATCCATACTTGGTACTTGGTACATTGTACTATTTATTTCCGTACTTCGCCTGCCTGCTGCAGGCATGTAATTCATAAATCGTATTTCTCATTGTCCAAATTCTCTTCCCAAACCTTACTCATTCTCGGCGTAATCCTGATCTCGATCAACTTACGCACCTCCATTGCTTCGGTAGGGCCACTGATTCCATTCATTCGGGAAGATTTAGGTATATCCAATGGGGAAGCGGGATTTTTGACCACACTTAGCCTCATTACCTTCGCTATTTTTTCGCTGCTTGCCCCCAGTCTAGGCAAAAAGTTGGGCCATAGCAAAGCCATCTTTCTAGGAATCCTCCTGCTCGCCACTGGCGTAGTCATTCGGGTGCAGGGAGGAATTGCACTCCTCTACCTGGGTACAGCCCTGACTGGAATAGGGATTGTAACCGCCAACGTGCTCATGATTCCTTTTTTTAAAGCCAGAATCCCAGAAAAAATCGGCCTGATGACCGCTCTACTCTCCACGGGCATGTCCATGTTTGCTGCTATTGCTTCAGGAATTAGTGTGCCCATGGCGGAAGGACTTGGCTGGGGATGGAGAGGGGCATTGCTTTCCTGGGGAGGTCTGATGGTCCTAGCCTTAATCGCCTGGATACCGCAACTTAAACCTGTACCAATCCAGAATTTAGCTGCTCATGTGCCTGGAAAAAATGTATGGAAATCCACCCTGGCCTGGCAAGTCACCGGATTTATGGGAGCCCAATCGGTCATGTACTTCACGATGATTACCTGGCTTCCGGACCTATTGATTGCCCGCGGGATGACCCCGGTAAATGCAGGAATGGCGCTTTTCTACATGCAACTGATCTCTTTAGTTGGCACTTTCTTTGCGCCCAACCTGCTGCTACGACTGAAGCAGCAATCCGGGGTCATCATCGCCGTAGGAATTGGATACCTTATCGGCTACAGCGCACTATTTATCCATCAGGAATGGGTGACCTTTGCTGCGCTTACCATTATTGGCATTGGAAGTGGGGCCAGTTTGAGCATCGCCTACACCCTGATCTCTATGCGTAGTGGGGAGGAACGCACCACCGCCAAGCTATCAGGGATGGTTCAGTCTGCCGGCTACGTTTTAGCCGCCCTGGGACCTTTGGTGTTTGGCATTTTTCTAGATCTTTTTGACAACTGGAACCTACTGATCTGGTTTCTCCTCCTGATGACCGGACAATTTATGGTCTTGGGAATACCTGCCGGACGAGATCAAAAAATCTAATTTCTAAGTCCATTTATAGGTTGCCTCCGCCAATAAAGCGGTATTTTTGCAGGACCTTCTTCAATTCCTATGCAAGACTTCCTTCAATCCTTGGGTATATCCAACGAACTACTCAACTACCTGCTGATGCCGCTCTTGATTTTTGTGGCTCGAGTATCCGATGTCTCGATCAATACGCTGCGCTTCATGTTTATGATGAATGGCAAGAAAAATATTGTTCCAATCTTGGGATTTTTTGAGGCCTTGATCTGGCTGCTCGCCATAGGACAAATCTTCCAAAATGTAGATAATCCACTTTCCTACTTGGCTTACGCGGGCGGCTTTGCTACAGGAACTTATGTAGGCATGACCTTGGATGAAAAATTGGCTTTGGGCCGGGTTTTGGTACGAGTAATCACGCCCAAGCCCCTGCCAACTTTGCTGGAGTTTATGAAGGAAAACAACTACCGCTTCACCAATGTGGGTGGCGAGGGACGCTATGGAAAAGTAAACCTACTATTTACCGTGATGAAAAGAGACCAACTCCAAGAGTTTATCGCCAAGGTAAAAGCAACGGATGAAAAGGCATTCTATACCATAGAAAGTGTGAAGCGCGTCTCAGAAGAAGAGTTGAACATCATGGAGGACAAGCCTCGTTTTCGCTCTAAACTATTCAGCCGAGCCCGTACCTAATGGCAAACAGCTGGTTTCAATTTCAACAGTTTCGCGTACAACAGGACCGGTGTGCGATGAAAATCAGTACCGATGCAGTTTTGCTAGGAACTCTAGCCTATGGCCATTCTCCGAAGCAAATTCTAGATATCGGGACAGGGACTGGAGTGATTGCCCTGATGCTGGCCCAACGCTTCCCTGAAGCCCAGGTTACCGCACTAGAAATTGATCCAGAGGCAGCCACACAGGCTACTGAAAACTTTAAGGAAAGTCCTTTTGCTGAACGATTGAAGCTCATCCCCACTGCCTTCCAAGATTTTTCAGCAGATACCTCCTTTGATTTGATTGTCAGCAATCCCCCCTATTTTCCAGATCACCTCAAGTCCAGTGACCCCAAACGGAACCTAGCCCTGCATACAGACAGCTTGTCTTTTGAAACCTTACTCAACCATACAAGCAATCTCCTTGCGGATGCGGGCCAATTTTGGGTGATCCTGCCGCCTCGACAGATGGGGGATTTTTGTAAGTTGGCTGAAGAAGTTCTGCTCTTCCCCAATTCCAAAATCCAAATCCAAGATACCGCCTACAAGCCCGTGCATCGAGAAATTGTGTCCTTCTCGAAAATCAAAGTACTCCCTTCTATCCCGACCCGGGTCTATTGTTTGAAAAATGAGAACGGATCCTACACGGATGACTACCAGCAACTGATCGCCGGATTTTTGTTAGGCTTTTGACTAAAATTAAGCAAGAATCTATTTTATTGAGCAAATAGTCAATTCAACCGAATTGTATTCTCTTCCTATTCTGTATTTTTGTTTTTAGACCTTTCCCAATTTCGATGCAACTGCTACGAACTTCATGCCTTTTTTTGATTCTTATGGCACTTTGGTCCTGCACGCAGGAGGACGACGCCCCCATCCTCGTGGCTACGGAGGATGTGTTGTTTGTAGGGGGAGATAAAATCCGAATTTCTGGTCGTCTGCTGGCTAATCGGGAAGTGCTAGCCGAAGACCATGGTTTTGTATTTTCTACCCAATCCTCCTTCGCTAATCCAATTACCATTTCACTTGGAGCAAAAAATCAACCCGGACGCTTTATTGGTGAAAAAAATGGATTTAAACTAAGTCAAACCTATTTTGTCAAAGCCTTTGCTACCATCAATGGGGCACGTCTCGAAGGAAAAGTGATTGAATTGAGTACCTTGACTCCGGCAGTTACCAGCTTTGCGCCCAATTATGGAATAGCAGGACAAGAATTGGTGATCCAAGGCAAAAATTTTCCTGAAGGCACCAAGGTGTTTTTCGGCAATCAAGAGGCTCCAGTCCTTCAAAATGTCTTTGAATCTCGGCTCACTGTAAAAATCCCAGCTCCCACAGGACAGATTGTGGTTCCCATCAAATTACGAGTTCAAGATAAAGAAATTGTTATTCCTACCCCTTTTGAGTACCAGGCAGGGAAGTATACCAAAGTGTCTGATTTCCCTGGCGGCCTTCGGATTTACGAAAACATCTCCTTTACGAATGCTTCAGGATTTCATGTGGGACTTGGCAAAGTCCGGTTCGGAGAAAATTATTCGAGATTTCAGCGCTTCAATCCTACTACAGGTACCTGGACCGAAGTAAACTTTCCCGGAAATCCACGTCGCTATGTATTCGCAAGCCCCAACTACCTAGGTGGAGGCGCTATTGAAACTTCGCGAGATGTCTTCAGTTACGACCGTAGTTTCTGGAAAATCAATGGAAGCAGTTTCGAGCGATTGGGAGACCTTCCTTTCAACTCAAGAGATGCCTTGGCCGTGGATTGGGACGGGGGCCTGCTTTTGTTTGGAGGGCTGGATGGCGCCTCTCTTTTGGTGCGTGCTTACGACCCCGTGCAACGGACCTGGTCGACCAAAGGAAATGCCCCGGTTGCGTTAGGACGAAATGCCGCTGCCTTTGCTCGAGCTACTCGGGTGATAGTATTAGGAAGCAACGGGCAGGTATGGGAGTATAATCCCCCTCTCGACAGCTGGCAGCTAATGACTACCTATCCGGGCAACAAAGGACAAGGGTTCCCCTTCTTGGAAGTTATCGGATCAAAAGCCTACTTGGGACTTTTTAGAGCTACCCAGGAACTCTGGGAACTCAACTTAGAGACACTCACCTGGAAAGCAAAGAATCCAATCATTGGCCTGCCTCAAAGCATAACTAGCGGGTATTTCCAGTACAATGGATCCATTTATTTTCTCCGTGCTCCAGAGGAATCCGTGGCCGGAAACTTGACCATGGAATTGTACAAATTTGACCCAGATGCGATCTAAGCCTATTCCCATGAAAAAAATATACTTGCTTGTCTTTTTGTTTTTTGGGCTTATGGCCGCCGTATGGGCCCAAACTCCCGCTGTAAAGCGAGAAGTGATTGGCCGCGATATCGGACAGCTGAAAGGGATCAAACTATCCGGACGAATTACGGATGAAATCACCGGAGAGGCACTTGTGGGTGCCACTGTTCGAATTCCCGAACTTGACTTGACCCGCATCACCGATGATAATGGAAGTTTTGAACTTGATGTGTCTCGAGCAGAATATACCCTGGAATTTCGGTATGTGGGCTATGAAACCAAGATTTATCCCATCACGGCGGTAGGAGATGCGAGGATCACGATCAAAATGCTCCAAGAGGACTTTACCCTCGACGACGTGGTCATCTACGGTAGCGACCCAGAGAAAAATATCCGTTCCACCAACATGGGCGCCGTCACGCTGAGTGTCAATACCATGAAGGAACTTCCTCCTTTTATGGGAGAAATCGACATTGTGCGGTCCTTGGCCACGCTTCCCGGCGTAAGCCAGGTGGGTGAAGCTTCCTCCGGGCTGAATGTCCGTGGGGGTGGCGTAGATCAAAATCTCATCCAATTCGCTGGGGCTCCTATCTACAATCCATCGCACATGTTTGGATTGTTCACGGCCTTCAACCCAGACATGGTGAATGACGTCACGCTCTACAAAGCGGTGGTTCCTGCCCGCTTTGGAGGGAGAAGTTCAGCCATCCTAGACATCCTTCCCAAGGCGGGTAGTGTGGAAAAGTTTGGAGGCGATCTCATGCTCAGCAACTTCTCCGGAAAGCTTTCGCTTAATGGACCAATCGTTAAGGACAAGGTATCTATCCTCGGAGGATTTCGAATCTCCTACATCAATTGGCTGCTTCAATCGCTGAGCAATACCACGCTGAACAACTCCAATGCTGATTTTTACGATGGCAACCTGGTGATTAGTGCCCCAATTTCTGAAAAAAACGAGTTCACCTACAGCTACTACACCAGCTACGATGACTTTGCCTTCGCATCCGACACCACCATCTCTTGGCAAAACAATGCCCACTCCCTGCAATGGAAAAGTAGACTGAGTGATAAACTCAAAATGGAGACCGTTGGCTTTTATTCCGGCTATGAGTATGGAATTTTTAACCAGTCAGGGCTCAACAACTTTGAAATCAATTCTAATATCCAAGATATTGGAGGAAAAACCTTCTTCAATTATACCCTAAGCCCCACTCAGTCATTTACACTTGGAGCAGAATACAAGCAAGTGGATATCCAACCCGGTGAGCTAATTCCTACCGGAACCTCGGAAGATGTACTCCCCAAAAAGGTACAAAATGAAGCCGGCAGGGAAATGGCAGCCCACTTCCAACATGAGTTAGAAATCGGGGAAAAAATAGGCCTATCCTATGGCCTCCGCTACGACCTTTACCAATATCTGGGCGCTCGCACGGTTCGGACCTATCAAGAAGGTAACCCAGTCTCAGATGGTTCGGCTATCGGGGAAACGAATTATGGAGAGAACGAACTGATCCAAACTTACGATGGGCTAGCACCACGGGCTTCCTTCCGCTACTCCTTCAGCAAGGCTAGTTCGGTGAAGTTAGGCTACAACAAAATGTATCAGTTTATCCACCTCATCTCCAACACAGCAACCATTGCTCCTTCTGATGTATGGAAATTGAGTGATGGCTTTTTGAAGCCTCAAATTGCAGATCAATTCTCCTTGGGCTACTACAACAACTTCAAAGGAAACATCTTTGAGACCTCGGTAGAAGTCTACTTCAAAGACCTTCAAAACGTCGTGGAATACAAGGATGATGCAAGTCTGATTTTACAAAATCACATCGAAACGGAACTTATCCCGGCGCAAGGGCAGTCCTATGGATTGGAACTTTACGTGAAAAAAAATCTAGGCACGCTTACCGGCTGGATTTCCTACACCTATTCCAGATCCCTAAGACGCGTGATTACTCCCTTTGAGGAGGAAAATATCAACAATGGCACCTGGTATGCCTCCAACTTTGACAAACCGCATGACCTGACCCTGATTGGAAATTACAAGGTGAGTACCAATACCTCCATTTCAGCCACCTTTGCCTACAGTACGGGTAGGCCTGTCACCTTCCCAGAAGCAAAGTTTGATTTTTCTGGAAACAACCTGGCCTATTTTAAGGACCGAAACCAGCAACGGCTTCCGGACTTCCATCGACTTGATTTTTCAGTGAATTTCAAGTTAAAGGGGGAAGGAAAGTTCTTTGATGGGGACTGGACTTTCTCAGTGCTCAATGTGTATGGACGTAAAAATCCATTTTCCATCTTCTTTGACGATGCACCCCAGCAACCGCCACAGGCATTCCGATTGGCCCTGCTGGGAATTCCTCTTCCAAGTTTAAGTTACGCCATTAGCTTCTAAGTCATGTTGAAAAGATTAGTATACTTCCTCCTATTCCTTCCGATGGCCTGCGTTGACCCCTACGAGGTCGAAGTGCCTGAGGGCGAGCAACTCTTGACCGTGGAAGGCATCATTTCTACAGGTCCTGGACCTCATGCGATCACGCTTACTCGAAGTGCTACTTATGGAAGCATTTTCGAAGGACTCATCCGTCCCGTGTCCTTGGCTACTGTAGTCGTTCGGGACAATGAGGGTAATGTGACCTTCCTTACCGAAGGTGCAGACGACTTGAAAGGATCTTATTTTACCCCAGCCAACTTTCGAGCTCAAGTAGGCAAATCTTATACCTTACAAATTCGAACTGCTGAAGGTAAGGTATATACCTCCACCCCAGAGAAAGTAGCGTCTGTTCCCGCTATACAATCATTGGAGATCCGCACTGTTACCGTCCCTACTGAAGGAAGTGAAGTTCCAAAATCTGGGATTCAGCTGATTGCGGGGGTTAAAGATCCTGCGGACCAGAATAATTTTTACTATTGGAAAAATGGCCCAGCAGTATACATCTTGGAGACTCGTCCAGATCTATATACTCCAAGACCTTCTCCTTCAAATCCAAATCGTACGCCGCAGCCAAAGGATTGCTGTGTGCAATGCTTCCGCTACGAAGCTGGAAACAACCAGAGTTTATTTGTGGTAAATGACGATAGTTTCAATGGGCTGACCACCAAAATTCCTGCTTCTTTCATCGCGGACGATGGGTACCGTTTTGTCAATAAGTTCCGAATGGACCTGAAACAATACAGCATCTCGCAGGCAGCCTATCGTTACTTACGTTTGGTGAAGCAACAAGCAGAAATCTCTGGTTCCATCTTTGATCCACCTCCGGCTACAATTCGTGGAAATATGCTCAGTTTGGACAATCCAGACGAAGTGGTACTTGGCTACTTTATGGCCGGAGGAGAAACCTCGCAGCGAATTTACGTGGATAAAAATGACTTGACTTTCAAGCAAAATCGGGCCATCATTCCGGACGATTGCCGCGTCATATCGGGAGCATTTATCGATCCACCTGCAGATTGGAAACCATAAAAACTAAAAAAGACCAGCTAAAAAGTTGGTCTTTTTCTTTTCTGCTCAATTTACCAGAACAGAATGAAGATGAAATTTGAAGTTCCATAAAATGGGCTGCGAACCGTGGACCGTGGTCTATTGACGATTCCTTTTACAAAATCAATCCACCACCCGCTCCTCAAATCGAATTCCTTCTTTTTCCAAGGCATCCAAAATCGGGAGGTACAATTCCGGAACTACGGGAAGTTGCAGGCCACGTAGGGAAATTCCCCCTTTCAGAAAGAGATCTACAGCAATGGCAAGTGGAAGCCCCACCGTCTTAGCCATGGCAGTATACAACCCATCTTGACCTTCTTCAACCAAACTGGAAATAACCTTTTTGAATCCGGTTTGGGTTTGAATCTCAAACTGATGTTGCATCACAATCAAGTCCCGGTCTGTTGGCTGAAGTGCCCACTGTTCCTCAAGAATCGCCTGGAGCAGTTGCGCTGGGCTACCCTCCGTTATTGGAAGGAGTTTCGATTCAAAAAATCCAAGCCATTGCAACTTTTCAAAGGTGGGAAAGTCTAAGTCTGGAATCAGTTCCGCTAATTTCTCTTCCACGGTGTGCTGATCAGACCAAGGAAGAAAAATATTGAAAAACTGCCGATAGGTACTTCCAACAGGAAGCTGCAACGATGCTGTATCGTCCGTCATCCCAAGCTGCACAAACACGTCCCAAGCCTTGCAGAAGCCGGCCCGCCGAAGTGTGCCTCGAAGTAGCGTATCGACCTCTTCCAATCCATAAACAGCCTGATAGTTCAAGGAATCTCGATTGGGGTAGCCGTCAAAATCTCCTAAACCTGGAAAGTGGATGTTTTCAACGCGTTTAAACAACTGCTGGTATGGCACCAATTTCACTTCCCCATGTTCTAGAAACTTAGACATCCCCTGACCTGCAAGGACCACATTGCGGGGGTTCCAGGTAAACTTGTATTTCCAGGGATTGTCTTCACTTTCAGGGGCCAACAAGCCCCCGCAGTAAGACTTGAAGGAGCGAATCACTTCTCCTCTCGATTGGGCTTCATGAATAATCTTCAAGGCCGAAAGGTGGTCGATGCCAGGATCCAGCCCACATTCGTTCAAAAACAACAATCCCTTGGCTTCAATGTCTTGCTTCATTGCTCTCAAGGCCTCACTTTCGTAGGAGGCAGTGAAAAAATGAACTCCCAACTTCAAGCAATCGGCAGCCAAAATAGGATGCAATCCTGCCGGGAGCATGGAAATGACCACATCGGCCTGACAGATCAATTCATGCCGGGAGGCTTCCTGCTCCAAATCTACTGGTACCGCCTCCGTATACACACGCCCTTTGAGTTTGGCCGCTGCCAAGGCAGGATCTAGGTCTGCAACCAGAAGTCTTCGTGTTCCATCCTTACACGAATCGGCCAAGTAATCAATGAGGGATGTGGCAGATTTTCCTGCTCCAAATAGCAAAATGGTAGGCATGGGATGGGCTTTATTTCCTTAAAAATGGGCCTTTTTTTTGGTGCGAAAAAGTGAAAATTCAAGAATTAGGGAACATTTGCGTACTTTAATCGTTGGTTCCTATCCAAACCAATACTGCTTGTGAAAAAAATTACCGATACAATTGAGCTGGAAGAACTCGCTTTTTCTGAATTGAATCACCTAGAGGTTACCTTGGTTCAGCGAGCCCAAAAGATTTCCAAAAATGCCTACGCCCCCTATTCCAATTTTCATGTGGGAGCAGCAGTGGCGCTTGACAATGGAGAAATCTACCAGTCTTCCAACCAGGAGAATGTAAGTTTTCCAGTAGGTACCTGTGCCGAGCGCTTACTCCTCGGCTATGTAGGTGCCAACTATCCCGAGCAAGTTCCACAAGTGCTCGCCATCGTAGCCCAACGAGCTGGGGAAGACAGTTGGGCGGGAGTATCTCCCTGCGGGATGTGCAGACAGGCGATCAATGAGGTCGAAAACAGGTACAAAAACCCCATCACCATTTTGCTCTTGCAAGCCGATGGAACCGTGTTACGCTTCCGAGGTATTCGGCATTTGCTTCCTCTCAAATTTGACGATCTCCATAGCTAAGCGTGAAAAAGTCTCTTCAATTTTCCTACGAAGCCCCTTATTTTCTATCCCACGAACCAACAGGAAAGGAACAGGAAGTTTGGATTGTATTGCATGGGTATGGGCAATTGGCAGAGTTTTTCATCCGGAAATTTCTTCCCTTCTCCTCTGAGAATCGACTCATCATCGCCCCAGAGGGCACCAATCACTCCTATTTACAGGAATTCCAGGGGCGAGTTGGCGCCAATTGGATGACCAGTTACAATCGGGAAACCGCTATCGCCAATAACCATCGCTTTCTAAATCGCTTGATGGATGACCTCCTCCTTCAATTTTCTAGTTTACCACGGGTTCACCTCCTGGGCTTTTCCCAAGGGGCGGCTACTGGCACGCGTTGGGCCAGTCAATGGAGTGGTATGTTAGATTCCTTGGTCTTGTGGGGAGGAGGATTTGCACATGACTTGCAACTGAATTTGGCTAAAGAAAAGTTTGCCAACACGGAGGTCCTTCTGGTGCATGGGGCACAGGATGAGTTGATAACTGAGGAAAGTAAGAAGCGACAGGAAGAGCTACTTTTTGAACTTGGCAAGCCGCTGAATCTATTGACATTCGAAGGAGGGCATGAAATAAACCCTTCGATGCTAGAAAAAATTATAAATCAGGGGTTTTAAGCTTATTTTTTTGCCTCAATCTTGCACAATTTGAAACAATTTGTTGAACTTTCGATCAATCCTATTTTTAATTCATTTTGAACTCCATCCATGCTTTCGCTTACTGAAAAAGAGGTAGATCTAATTGCTACCCAATTGCTTAAGGGCAATGTCTGCTTCTATCAGGTTGATAAGAAGAAAATTCACCACATGCCGGACGATGAAGATTATTTCAACTACGACCTAACTCCAGAGGAAGAAGATATCTTGGACGAAATTGAGGATCAACCTGAAAATTTTGCAGAGTTTACCCGTATGGAACCCACCCAAGAACATGAATTGATGCAGGATTTTGTAGACCGCCGTGTGAAGGAGCGTTCCCTAGCAGAGGACTTGGTCAGTGCACTAAGCAAACCCAAGGCCACTACCGCTTTCCGTTTCCTGCTCGATGGGTCCAAGTATAAAGATGAATGGGCTGAATTCTTACGGGGGAAGTACCAGGATTGGATCAAGGAACAAGTCGATTCCTTCAATTACGCCGAAGATTAAATACATCAGCCGCTCCACGAATCACTAACAGGAGCGGTTTTTTTGGGTCCAGTTGCCTAAATTCAATTCCTTATCCTTTTTTGCCTTACCATGAAAAAACTACTCTTTTCCCTTCCACTTCTTTTTGTGACCCTGCTCATTCAAGCCCAAACTTGGGATTGGGGTGGGCCAATTGATCCCCTGCAGGCCAAGTTTCAAATTCAACAGTACCGCCTTGAGTTGGAAATTTTCCCCGAAACGCAGTCCATTGCGGGTCGGTCCACCATCACTTTTTCTTCCCAAGAAAAGTTGGACACGCTGCGGTTTCAGTTGATTGACCAGTACCAGGTCAGTAAGGTGCTTATGGATGGAAAAGAGGTTTTGTTTACACATAAAAACGACCTGCTAGACATTCTACCCATCGACTGCACCTGCAATCAAGTAGAGATTTTTTACGAGGGGCAGACACCTATCGCCCAAGATCCTCCCTGGACAGGGGGATTTACCTGGGAAAAAGACCAGTGGGGCAGACATTGGATGGGAATATCCTGCCAGGGCGAAGGAGCCAAACTATTTATGCCCGCCTTTGACCATCCCTCGAGCGAACCTCAACAGGGAGTTGAGTTGCTCTTCACCGTACCCAAACCTTACTTCGTGGCTTCCAATGGACGACTGGTTCAAACTCAAGATCAGGGTCAAAAAGTGCGCTACCACTGGAAAACTGACTACCCGATCAACAACTACAACATCAATTTTACAGTTGGGGTATTTGAAAAGGCAGAAAGCCAATTTCGCTCCGTCTCTGGAGCGGTAATTCCGATGGCAGTGTGGGTACTTCAAGACAACAAGGACAAAGCCCAGGAACTGCTCGAAGTACTTCGAGTAAGTGCGCAAACCCTTGAAAAATACTTTGGCCCCTATCCTTTTCCGGAGGACAAAATCGCAGTCGTCGAAACGCCCTACTTGGGAATGGAACACCAAACCATCAATGCGTATGGCAATAATTTTCAGTTTGTCCCCATGGGCAAAGTCCAGTACGACTGGCTACTTCACCACGAACTAGGACACGAATGGTTTGGCAACAAGATTTCTGTAGGAGACTGGGCAGATATGTGGATTCACGAAGGACTGACCGCCTACGGAGACTGGTTGTTTTTTTGGGAACATGGGGGGCCTGAGGCTTACTTTGAAAAAGTCAAGGCTGAAGCCCGAGACATCCCCCATGCCCTTCCCGTAGTCAGTCCACCCAACTCCACCGAAAAGACAGCTTACCATCCCGAAATCTACACCAAGGGAGCCATGGTCATTCATTCCCTGCGGGGAGTGCTTGGAGACGAACTCTTCTTCCCCGCACTGAAGGCCTTTGCTGAGGGGGAACAGTTTTCCTACTTAAATCAAGTAAATACCGAAGATTTCACTGCATTTATCCAGCAGTACACGGGGAAAAATCTTGAAGGCTTTTTTGAACTCTACCTCAAGACGACAGAGCTGCCTGAAGTCAAGGTGAAAAAGAAAGGGAAAAATGGATTTCTGGTTTCCTTGGAAGGCATTGATTTCGATTTGCCAGTGGAAGTAAAGACCTCCACAGGAATTCAAAAGTATTCTTTGGGAAAAACCCCTACGCTAATTTCCAGTACCAGTACTCCCGAAGTAGATCCAAGAGGTTGGCTGATGCTACAGCGGTAAGGGAGTTTGTTAACACGGCAAATAGAATGTGAAGGAGGAGTTGGTGTACATTTATTTTTAAGTGGGTCACTTACAAAAAATCCACCCCGCAATTCTTCGGGGGGATTTTGCAATAAAAATTGCACCACAAATCAAAAGCTTCTAAACAAAAAAAACGGTGCGAGCGAATGCTTGCACCGTTTATGTTTATGGGTTGATCTAGATCTTAGAGTCCGAATTCTTTCTTTACCCGCTCT
>JACCEB010022921.1_pt1 | contig 14504 bp, 9 predicted proteins | sample 7454761 | NCBI WGS metagenome assembly JACCEB01 (sample SAMN15323454, study PRJNA562643) | freshwater metagenome | isolation source: river surface water | place: USA:Blue River Watershed | collected 2017-08-18 | reverse complement strand
TGGCAATTAATTCATCAATCATTTCGCTATTTCCAATTACCTCAAAAACCATTGAATCATCGATAATTTCAACGATATGGGTGCGATATTTTTCAAAAATTTCCATCGCTTTTTCACGCTTTTCTTCATCGCAGATAATTTGCACTAGAGCCAATTCACGCTCAATATAACCCTCTGATCTTGTTAATTCTGCGGCGTGATGAACTGGCACAATCCGCTTTAAAAGCTTACAAATTAAGTCGATTGTTTTGTCGTTGCCAAAGGTTGTTATGGTTATGCGTGATAGCTTTTTATCTTGCGAAACTGGTGCAACTGTAAGTGTTTCGATGTTGTAGCCGCGAGCCGAGAAAAGCTCAACTATGCGCGCCAAGGCGCCAAATTCATTATCAACTAAAATTGCGATTACATGCTTTTTCATAAGGCGGCGCTTATTTAAGATTGGTTTTTGTGTTTATTTTTGCGCTCATTAAACGGCGTTGATATCTTTTTGTACATATTGCTTAGCTTGTGAACCAAGCAATATCTCATTGTGAGCTGAGCCAGCTGGAATCATTGGAAAGACATTTTCAGCGCGATCAACAACGCAATTAAATAAAACCGCGCCTTGATGGTTAATCATTTCTAAAATTGAATCATCTAATTTTTCTGGATCAGAGCATTCCATTCCTTTGATTCCAAAGCTTTCGGCTAATTTTATAAAATCTGGCATTGATTCCATGTAAGATTGGCTCTCGCGTTTTTCGTAAATTAACTCCTGCCATTGGCGAACCATTCCCATATAGCGATTATTCAAAATGAAGATTTTTACGGGCAGATTATATTGCTTAATGGTGGCAAGTTCTTGCAAATTCATCATGAAAGAGGCGTCACCACTAACGCAAATAGTAAGATTTTGCGGATTGGCAATTTGTGCGCCAATTGCAGCCGGAACCCCGTAGCCCATGGTTCCAAGTCCGCCGGAGGTTAACCATTTTTTTGGTTCATCAAATTGTAAATATTGCGCTGCCCACATTTGATGTTGACCAACATCGGTGGAAATGAAGGGTTTTTGTTTTTTACTTAGTTCGTTTAGGCGTTGAACGGCGTATTCTGGCTTGATTGATTCTGATGATTTTTCGTAGGAAAGTGAGTCGATTGCTTGCCATGTTTTGATTTTTTGCCACCAGTCAGAAATTTGTTCTTGATGATTTTTTAATTCACGAATTTTCCATTCGGCAAGAATTGCTTCGATAACTTCGCCAGCATCGCCAACGATTGGAACATCAACTTTAATAATTTTATCAATTGAGCAATCGTCGATATCGATATGTATTTTTTGAGAATTTGGTGAAAAGCCAGAAACTCGGCCAGTAACTCTGTCATCAAAGCGGGCGCCAATGTTAATCATAACATCGCATTCATACATTGCCATATTTGCCTCGTAGGTTCCGTGCATACCAAGCATGCCAATAAAATGTTTATCACTTGCTGGAAAGCCGCCCAATCCCATTAATGTGTTAGTGATTGGAAAGCCAGTTTCGCGAACTAATTCAGTGAGTAACTTACTAGCTTTTTCTCCTGAATTTATAATTCCTCCGCCGGTATAAAATATTGGCTTTTTGGCTTTTTGCATCAAATCAACTGCGGCAGAAATTTTATCGTGATGAAGTTCGAATTGGCGTTTTTTGATTTGGTAAGAAGGGCGATTAATTGCAATTTTTCCTTCGTAAATTGCGTGGTTATTTTGCACATCTTTTGGAATGTCGATCAAAACTGGTCCTGGGCGGCCAGAGCGAGCGATAAAAAAGGCTTCGTGAATTATATATCCTAAATCTTTTACGTCTTTAACGAGGTAGTTATATTTTGTGCAAGAGCGTGTTAGGCCGGTAATATCAGCTTCTTGAAAGCCATCCGTACCAATTAATGAAGTTGCAACTTGGCCAGAAATGCAAACTAAGGGAATTGAGTCAAGATAGGCGTCGGCCAGCCCTGTTATTGCATTTGTTGCGCCGGGACCGGATGTGACAGTTATCACTCCAACTTTTCCGGTTGATCTGGCATATCCTTCGGCGGCATGAGCTGCAGCTTGTTCGTGTCGAGTTAAAATGTGGCGTAATTTATTTTGTACATAAAGGGCGTCATAAAATGGCAAAATTGCGCCGCCGGGATAGCCAAAAATTGTGTCAACACCTTCGTTTATAAAGGCTTTTACGATAATTTCGGCGCCAGAAAATTTATTACTCATTTTTGGAAATTTTTTTGAAGAAAAAAGCGGAAAAGAGGCGCAAAATTTAAGATTTCGTGACCTTTTGAATCAAGGAAAATTTAGGAAATTAGTTAGAAAAAGAGGGTAAAATTTTCGATAATTTTATCGTAAAAGTTCCTGAAAAAACCTAATCTAAAAAGATCATTTGGTTTTTAAAAAGTTGCATTGCCTTTTTTGGAAAGAGTGAAATTGATTTTGAATTTACTCTAAATCTATTTTGACTGAATCAGTTTGTTTTTGGCGAAATTTCTGTAATTCTTGCGCTAATTTTTCGTCATTTAGCGAGAGAATTGCGATTGCTAATAAAGCGGCATTTTTTGCTCCTGCTTCGCCAATTGCAAGGCACCCAACTGGAATTCCAGCCGGCATTTGCGCAATTGAAAGTAGCGAATCCAAGCCTTTTAAAGCTTTACTTTCAACAGGAACTCCAAGAACTGGTAAATCAGTTATTGCCGCCGCCATACCCGGAAGATGCGCTGCTCCGCCAGCTCCAGCAATGATAATTTTGGTGCCATTTTTTTTGGCATTTTCACAAAATTCATAAAGTCTTTTTGGCGTTCGATGGGCCGATACAACCTTTTTTTCGTAAGCTACATCAAATTGATCAAGAATTTTACAAGCATGTTCCATAGTCGCAAAATCTGATTTGCTGCCCATGATGATTGATATCAAGTTAGTTTTTTTCATATTTTTTATTACTTTGTAATTAATGCAGGCGATTAGCACCCACTAGTATCTCCGCCTCTCGATAGACTATCTCGTCCGCATTGAAACGAATTGTTTTCTGGTAATCCGCAATAGCTATCTGAATCATTGTTAACCGCATTGTTTCTATACCATTCGATGAATTTAAATTTTCCATCAACGCATGTTGCTTTGACCATTGCGCAGGTAGTTTTGTCGGAATTGTTGCAGCCGCATCTTCTTTCTCTTTTGTGACTTATTTCTATATTTCCATTATGCGCTGGCGATGGATTAAATTCGGTTAAATTGGCACTACATTCAGCTAAAATTGATGAAGCCATACCTTCATACTGTGTGTTGCAGTCTCGGTCTGGGTTGGTTTTTATATCATCTCCAACCCACGATGATTTATTTGTGCAGCCTCGACAAGCTTCGCATTGGTTTATAATTGAGCCCCATGTTCCGTCACTGTTACATAAAACTTTTGGCGGAGTTTCTGATCTTTCTTTGCTGGTTCTGCCGCAAGATGTGACATCGTTGCTGCCTTCTAATGCAAGTATTGCTCTTCCATATCCTCCGGTTTCATTGCATTCTAAGGTTAGGTATTCTCCATTTGATGTGTAAGCTGTTCCACCGCCGGTATATTTTGATTTATAAGTTCCATTTGAATCAGAAAAGCCAAAATTTGTGGCACCTGTTGCTATGCAATAAGATTTACATTCTGACCCTGATTTATATTTGAAATAAGTTTGGTCGATGTTTTTGGCGCTATCTGAATATTCGCAAGTATAGTCTGAAATTGGCTCGGTTGAGCCAGTGTTTTTGCCGCTTGGATAATAATTTCCTGTTGTGAGGCAGCTTTCGGCTACGGCAATTCCGGAAATTTTTCCTAAAGATAAATCGCCAACATCTAAAGTTTTAGAGTTGTTTGTATTGCTGTTGCTATTGTTGTAAATTGCATTTGATCCAGTGATTGTGCCGCCATTTGTAACGCATTGCGCTATTGGTTCTTCCCATTTTCCGTTGGCGCCACATTTACGAGCTAAGATAAATTTTCCATTAGTTCTGTTTTGCGTTGAATATAAGGAAGCGTCTTGACCAGAAAGATCGGGAACTGTTTCTGTTTGTAAAAAATTATTGTTGATAAAGGACCAGCTATTTAAAGGCGCGCTACTCCAATTTACAAAAATTGTTCCAGAAGATTTTGTATTATGTTTAGTGATGCCAACACCAATTCTATTGTCATCTTCAAATCCGGGGCAGCGATTTATGCATTGCGATGAGGCTGCGTACCAATAGTTTGAACTAACACCATCAGCAATTACTAGTTTGCAATATCTTTGCGGAGATGGATTTACGGCTCTGGTATCGAGGCTAACAGTTAAAGGAATTATCGTGTCGTAATTGACTCCGCTATCCGATAATTTGTAAGTTTTGCCACGATAAATTGCGCCAGAAATTGTATGTTTTATGCCATCTTCATTTCTTATTGGTGGGTAAGGGTAAGGAACATAGCCGCTAACGCAACCTTTTGATTTTGCGAGATAAGTGGTTCCGATGGTTGGGTTTGCTTCGTCCCAATAGGCAAATCCATGATTTACTGCTTTTGCATCAGATTCAGTGGTTACGGCCTGACATTTTGTGGTGCATGGATTTTCAACTGGCAGCCAATTTCCAAGATGATCACATTTTCTTTTTGGTGGCTCACCGCCAAGTTGATAAAATCCAAGGCTGTTATTGCAGGTTCCTGATTCAATTGATTCGTTTAATATTTCAGTTGAACTTCTCGAGGCTTTTCCTTGGGCAAAAGTAGCGCCACCTGCTTCATTCCATTTTGCCCAATCAGAACTTGTTGTTGGAGTTGTTGGCGGATTTACTGCATCGCAAGTAATGCGTTGACAAGAGTTTGCAACCGCGCCCCAAGAGCCAATTTGATTGCAATATCTTTGTGGCAAAGTGCCGCCGCTGTAAGAAGTTATTTTATTGTCAGTTTTTATGGCGGTGGCACCAACTTTTTTAAAGCCGGTGATGCAATTTGCGGCTGTTGCGATTTCTAAGAAGTCATTGGTTTTGGTGTAAGAGTTCCAAGTTGCATAACCATTGCTAGCGCCTCTATTTTCAAGAGTTTCGGCTGCACCATATTCGCCGCCATATTCGCCATCAATATTGGGGTTTGAAGTGGAAATTTGAGGGCATTTATAGCGAGTGCATTCATTTGTGACGGCGCTTTCCCAAACCGCTTTTCCGTCGGAATTTTTACAATTTCTTGTTGGAGAAATTGAAATTCCGTAACCAGAAATATTGTTTTTCCAAAATCCTTTACAACTTCCTTCAACCGAATTCATTCCCATTACTGCAATTGGAAATTCGGCATGTCCCAAACCTTCATTGCGATATTTATGAGAAATATGCACAACTTTGTCACTTTCGACCGAAGTTTCGGTGCCGTAAGTTGTGTTATTTAAAGAGAATGAGATGTAGTCGGGATCTGATTGGTTTGAGTTAACTGTGGTTTTGTAGATAACCGCTGGACAAGTTTCTGGGATTGGAAAATCAACGCAAAGTCCAGCTTCGCGGCGAGTTTGCAATCTAACTTCTTTGTCGGAATCAACATCAAATCCTTCGATATATTCAAGGCAGCGGCAATTTGGAGCTTTACCACCCGAATCACAATTCGTATTTGGATCGGAGTCTTTTAAATAAGGGCTTGTTGGATCAACGAGGCATTTTCCCATAACTCCAGAAGAAGTTTTGTAGGCGAAAACTTTTTTCAATTTATCATCAAATCCGCGAGTTTTTCCTGATGAGACTAGGCAGATTTCGTTAAACCAGCCATAAGCATTGTCAATTGCTGGCAAATTGGTGTCGGTTAGTATGGAAAGGGATGTTGTAGCGGAAATGCCCTTTTTTAGATTGCACATTGGCAATAAATAATTGTTGCAGTTCTGACGAATTAATAAAAGTGAATCATAGGTTTCTCCTTTTATTTTAGCGTTTTGAATGGCTATTTCATTGCTCATGCATTCGCTATTTAATTTTGAGCATTCTTCTCTTTGGGCGCAAATCTCATATTTTTCAGTGTTTGAATCGCAATTTACTGTTGCAGGATCTGCGTTTTCTAAGGTTATAGCTGAAGAGCATGAATCGTCTCCGCCGCAGGATTCATCTTTGTTATTGGCGCCAAAACTTATTACGTAACGCAAAATAATTTTTGCTGTTTCAAAATTATTACTTGGATCGGCCGTGATTAGAAGCTTGCTGTTTGATGATGATATTTCCGCAACATTTCTTGGTACGCAGGCAACTCTTTGCGGTTCGACATAATCTCCATTTAATGTATTAATTTCTTTGATTAAGCAAAAAATTGGTTTTTGCGAAGCTGAATCATGTTCTTTGCGCACGAAAACTTTCTCAGAATATTCAACTGAGCCAATTGTTGTGGTTATTATTGCTGAAGCATTTGGATCTTTGTCGATTTCTTCGTAGCCAGTTTTGGTGGCGCTAAGGCTTAGTTTTTTTGTGGAAGAGCCAAATCTAACTTCAATTTCTGGTTCATGAAAATCTGTTGCTCCATAGGTGTTTGAATCGGTTGCCATTGAGATTGGTCCGCCTTTTTTAATCATCGCATTGGTGATATAAACTGGAGGAATCGATAATTTTGGCATATTTCGACTATTGGCCAAGTTATAAAGTGAAGGTGGGGCTGAGCGCAATGGAACTTTGATGCAATCTTGTTCTTCAAATATTTGGCCATCGCGATCAAGATATCCGCGAAAAATTGCTGAGTTATTCTGGTTGTTTTTGATGTAAGGGATGTGGGGATAGAAGTTGATGGTTCGCCATTTGGTTAATTCACCCGGACTGTCGGTGGTGTTTTTGCTGTTACAATTTTCTGAAGTGCTTCCGTCTAGACAATATCCGTTGGCAGTTCTTTCTTTGCCAGTGACGAAAAAGTCGGTTTCGTAGGCTAGATGGCCTTTTACATCAAGAAATCCACAAATTTTATTGCCATATTTTTGAATTCTTATGCGTAAAGGAAGTGTAGATTTTGAATCTATTCTGGCCATGCAATCGCGATCCCATTCGGGATAATGCGTGTTGAATAAGTCATTATTCATTTTGCATTCATCGGGATTAGAATCTTTGACGGTAAGTTCGCGACAAACATCATATCCGCAATTTTGCGACGAGCATCCGCCAGCAAAACCCATGCAACTTATGGCGCATTGTCTTCTGCCGCAGGTTTCGGATGAGCCGTCATCTGGTCTTAATCCATTTCTAAAGCGGACGCACATTACAACCTTGTGAACTCCTTCGTTATCGGTGTAATATGATTTAACATAGCCTTTATAATAAGCGGTTTCATCGGAAACTTTTGAGTAAGCATTGCCGCTGTTATTATTGCCATCGCCGTAACAAAGATTGACATATCCAGCTCCACGAAAACCAAAATTTTTATTTCCACATAATCCAGGTGATCTGGTTTGATCGGGGCATAAAGAGCTATGATAATAGCCAAGAGGCATGTTGATTTCACCTCCCCAAGGCAAAGGAATTGATATGTTTAAGTTTTTCCCCCAATTGTCATTATTTACATCGCAATGCTTATCTTCATTGCGGTCGCCATGAGATTTTAGTTGGCTTTCAGTATAACAAAGAGATTTATCCATTGGCGATCTTATGAAGCCATTACCATTTGTTGCGATATTCATTGGTTTTGGGCGATAAAACCACGAACTCATTGAATCTTCGGTTGAACCAATTGAATCATCATCGCCACCACCAATTTCGCATTCTGTCTCTTTGGCATTTTCAGCTTTGTTGCAATTGATGGTTTTATAGCAATATCCGCCGTTACAGGTTGAGCCTTCGCCACTTTCGTTACAGAGACTATTTCTGACTACGTCTAAATCGTTATTGCCCGTCATTTTTTGAGATGTGTCAACGCAGCGATAAATTTTTTTAATATTTGGCTTGCAGATGATTTTGTTGCAATATGAGGAATCCTCCATTTGCGCATTGTTATTGATGTAAGTCTCGTATGTTTCGGTGTAAGAACTGCCTTGATTAGTGACGTTTAGAACGTCGTTATTGTCTTTTGAATCAATTACACCATCGCCGTTTTCATCGGTTAAACTTACATATTCGCCGCATGTTGGAGTGCAATTATGAATTTTGCACATTTTATCCCTAATTAGATAAGGTAATTGCGTTGAGGAGAATTTATAGCATTTCAAGATTTTGTCATTGATGTCTTTTTCGCCGTTACAGAAATTATTTTTTGCGTCCGATCCTTTTGCGGTGATTAAGTCACTTATTTTTGCAGAAACATCAATTAACTCATAGTTTGAGAGTAAATTGCATGGGGTTAAATCGCAGTTTGTTGCTGGAATTGGGTCTTTATCAGAGCTTAGCTGATGGCATTTTCTTGAGACGCAAGTTTCGCTATTTTGAGCAATTGAGCTGCCGAATTTGCTATTTTCGCTGCTAATTTCGTCACAAAATCTGATGCAGTCTCTTTTATGAACCGCGTAATCGAAGCCTCTAATTTGATCAGCCGCTCCAAAAAAAGAAGAGTCATTGCAGTTTTTTACGCAATTTTGTCCCGGTAAAGCTTTTAGCGATTCTGGCGTTGATGAAGAGCTTGAAAAGGTGCTGCAAAGTGGAAGGTCGATTAAGTCGTAACAATTGTAACGATTTATTGCGCCGGAAGAAATGATGTTTTCGGGAAGGATTGTGTAAGAAACGCTTGGGATTGTTGAGCAAAGTTTTTTGCCGTTAAAAAGGCAGTTATTTCCGGGTTTGATATTGGATTTTAAGGTTGCGCAGTCAGTGGTTGTTTCGGATGATGAAGGTTTTGAATGAAGTAAAAAAAAGCCGATAAAACAAATTAAGCAAAGCGATAAAAAAATCTTTGCAACTTTTATGAATTTTGCTGTTGGTTTGGGAATTTTATAATTCATCAAAAAGTTTGCAGAAATAATCGCCGCGTTGCTCAAAATTTTTCCATTGATCAAAGGAAGCGCAGGCCGGAGAAAGTAGAATATTTTTTTGTATTAGGTTGCTATTTTTTGCGTCAGAAACCGCCATTTTGAAGGCGTTATCGAGATTTTCGCATTTCACAAAATCAACTTTCTTTTCCGCTAAAAATTTAGCAAATTCATCGCTTGCGGCACCAATTAAGTAAGCCTTAGTAATTTTGGAAAAGTATGGCTCTAAAATTTTAATCCCACCATCTTTTGCTTTACCACCTAAAATCCAAAAAATTTGCTCATAAGCTTTTAAAGCATTTTCGCTTGATTCAGCGTTTGTAGCTTTGCTGTCATTGATGAATTTTATTCCATATTTTTCACCAACAAGTTGCAGGCGATGACGCAAGCCTTTAAATTTTGTTATTGTAGCGATGATTTTTTCGGGCGAAATTTTGATTGAGTTTTTCTTGGCAAAGCAATGAGTAATAGCAAAGGCGAAGGCCATATTTTGATCATTATGTTCGCCGCGTAAAAATTCTGATTCTAAATTTAAACTAAAATTTTGGCCAAAAATTTGGCAAGTAAGCTTAGAATTAATTAATGAAATAAGGTTTTCGTTTGGGTTTTTTGCTAATCTTTTTGTGGAAATTCCAATTATCGTTGCTTGGAAATTTTCATCCTTAATTAAATCTTCAAATACTGATTTTGAATTGTGGTTATCAACATCAATTAAGGCAAAATCTCCGGCAATTTGATTGCGAAAAATAGCTTTTTTTGCCTTTATGTAATTTTCAATTGAGCCATGGCGATCAATGTGATCTGGCGTTATGTTTAAAAGGGCGGCGATTTGAAAATGACTTTTTGAAATTAGGTCAAGTTGGAAAGATGAAGTTTCAAAAATGTAAGAAAAATTATTTTGTTTTTGGGGCAGGTCAAAACAGGGAACGCCAATATTTCCGCCAATTTCAGCCGGAATCCCGAGATTTTGGAAAATAAATCCAGTTAACGCTGTTGTTGTTGATTTGCCGTTGGTGCCAGTGACGGCAATGAAGTTATTGTTTTGATTTAATTGGTAAAAAATTTCAATATCACAGACCAACTTGGCTCCGGTTTTTTGAGTAATTTCAAGAATTTTATGAGGTTGTGGGTAGTGAAGGGGGATGCCAGGAGCGAAGCTGATTATGGTTTTTTCGTCAAAATTTATTTCCGCAACTGGTAAAAAATTTACACCTTCAATTTTTTGGTTTTTTAGGGAATTTTCATTATCATCGGTGGCGATAACTTCAAAGCCAGATTTTGCTAAAAATTTTGCCGCGGAAATTCCTGATATTCCGAGTCCGTAAATGACATATTTCATCTTAAGAGCGTAGTTTTGATATTGCTGCTGAATAGCTTGAAGAGTTGAATATGTATGAGCCGGAAACCAAAACATCGGCGCCGGCTGAAATTACGCTTTTGAAGGTTTGTTCATTTACTCCACCATCAACTTCAAGCTCAATTTTTTTGCCAATTTTTTCAATTTTTTTGCGTAAATTCTCAATTTTTTTTAATTGCGAGGAAAGGAATTTTTGTCCGCCAAATCCCGGATTTACAGTCATTACTAAAATCAAATCTAGTTTTTCTAAAACGTAATCTAACGCATCTTCATGAGTTGATGGAACGATAGAAATGCCAGCTTTTTTGTTGAAAGATTTGATTAAATCAATGCTGCGATCTAGATGAATTGAGGCTTCTTGGTGAATTGTGATGATGTCTGAACCTGCTTCAGCAAATGATCTGATATGATTATCTGGATTATTAATCATTAAATGCACATCAAAAGGTAATTTGGTGTTTTTGCGTAGGCTTTTTACCACTTCATTGCCAATTGTAATATTTGGAACAAAGGATCCATCCATCACATCAATGTGGATGTAGTCAGCGCCAGCTTTTTCGATGGCTTTTATTTCTTCTCCTAGGCGTGAAAAATCAGCTGAAAGAATTGATGGAGAGATTTTTATCATTGGAAAATTATTTATTTTTGCAGCTTAAGGCGGTTAAGTCGTAAATTGGATGCTCTAATCCTGATATTGAAGGGGTTGAGGCGAACATCCAGCCGTAAAAAATACGCTTATTTTTGCCATCTTTATTTTCTAAAACTTCAACGAGAATTTTACTTTCTGGTTTTTGATCTAGAGGAGCTTGCCAGCAGTTGTGAGCAATGATTTGTATTTGTCCAAATTTAATTAAATCGCCAACTCTCATTTCAAGAATTGAGGTTTTTGCCGTGGTTTTGTTTAGTCCTTGAATTATGGCTGTGTTATAAAAGTGAGAAAAGTTGTTGCTCTTAATTTCTTCAATTTGTTCTGAAACTGATTCGGTGCTTTTAGATTCTAGTTCAGGGCTTTCCTGAGCAAAAGAATTAAGCGAAAAAATGGTTAAAATTGCAATAAGGCTATTTCGAATTTTCATCCTTCTTTTCTTGATTTGAGTTGAAAATGAACTTTCCAAGTAGTTCTTCAAAATTTACCGAAGATTGAGTGAATTGAATTTCGTCGCCATCTTTTAAAAATTCCTCATCGCCACCCGGAGTTATTGCGATATATTTTGATCCTAAAAGGCCTTCAGAGGCAATTTTTGCAGAGCTGTCAGATGAGAGGGTAACGGTTTTTGCGATATCAAGGCTTATCAAGGCGCGATAAGTTTCTTTATCAAGCGATTGTTTTGCAACTGATCCAACCTTAACGCCAGATATTTTTACATCCGCGCCGTCACTAAGGCCGTCAGCATTTTCAAATTTTGCGATTATGTTGTAAGTTTCAAAGTTTGAGCTTTGTGACTTTTTAAATGAGCTAATAAAAAATGATGTTGCGCAAATGAGCACAAAGGTTCCAACTATTATTTCAAAATAATTATTATTTTTGCTCATTTGGTTTCCAAGATTTGTAGCCGTATTGAGTATTTTTAACGGCAGATTTTTTTGGTGAATGTGAGTTTTTGGTGCCAGTTAGATTTGGCAAATGTTGTTTTTGCCAAGAAAAGCGATGGGTGTTGATGTGAATTGGCGTTTCGTTTGTGGTGTAATGCATCCAGCCGTGCCATTCTGCCGGTATTTTTGATGGTTCGGCAATGCCTTTATAAACCACAAATCTTCTTTTGTTTTTATTTTCAAAATATTCGTTTCCGAATTCATCGCTGCCAAGTTTTTTGCAGGAAATTTTGATAAGAATTTTGTTGATGAAGTTCATTTTGTGAATTTTGAGGAGGTTTTTGCGAAAGGAAATTTAAAGACAGAACTTAAAAATGCGGCTTTAAAAATCAAAGCGAAAAAACCGTGATAAATATTAGATAATTTTGAGGTGATTAATTTTAAGTGAATAATCTAAAAATTGCTGCAATTGCCTTTGCAAAAAGCTGATTGTCTTTTGAAAAATTAGCAAAAGAATCAAGTTCATTTCTTTCTTACCTCAAATCCCAATCCAAAATTTAATCACGAGTGCAAAAGAGCAGATTTTTTCAACAATTTGTCCAATGGCTTTGCTTTGCCATATTTTTCTTTTTTAGCTTTAATTTGGCAGCTAAAAATCACACCCAAATTTCTGAAAAATTATGGAAAAATTTGAGCGATTCCGATCTTCAAATTATTAAAAAAATTAATGTTGAAATTGAGAGTAAAAATTATGATCAAGCTTTAATTTATGCTCTAGAATTAAAGAAATCTGACGAATTGCCGAAAGTTGAAAATCAAACCCAAATAATCAAAAAAACTGCCGATTTTTACGAAGCGATAACCAGCATAATTTTGTGGAAAAAATATACCGGCAAAATTGATCCAAAAAAAATTGCTTTTAGTGATATTTCGCGCTTTGCCACTGAAAATGATTTTTACCCAAATATCGCTGATATTAAGCAGAATGTCGAAAAGGTTGCGATAGCTAGCAACACTCCTTACCAAAAAACCGAACAATATTTTAATAACAATCCAGCAAAATCAACGGCTTCAAGAGTTTACTTACTTGAGTCGAAGCTTGATTTTTTATCTCGCTCTAAAGCTAGTGATGATGAAAAAGATAAAGTAAGAAAAGAGGTAAGAGACCTTATCTCATCTATATGGATTGAAGATGATTTTGCTGCAGAAGAAGGGCAAAAGTTTTTTGAGAAATATAAAAATCAACTTACGGAATATGATCATATAAATCGAGTTGATAGGTTGATTTGGGATGGAAAAAACAGCGAAGCTCAGAAGTTGATGCACCTTGTAAATGAAGATTATAAAAAACTTTTTGACGCGATAATTGAGGTTCAGGATTCGCCAAAATATTTGGATCAAATTATACTTTCTGTTCCAAGAAGGTTGCGTTCAAACGAAAATTTACTCTATCGCATGGTTATGTGGTATAAGGCGAAAGATAAAATAGATGATGTTTTGGATGTTGTTTTAGATTTGCCAGAAAATGTTAAGCGCCCTGAGAAATGGTGGAGTTTGCGTCGCTTGTATTCTCGCGAAATGCTGAAGCAAAAAAAATACAAAAAAGCTTATGATTTGATAAAAAATCATAACTTACCATCTTCCTCAAGCGATTATTGGGAGGCTGAATGGATGAGTGGTTGGATTGCGCTAAGATTTAATGATGAGCCAAAAATAGCTTTGAAACATTTCGAAAAATTAAATTCTAATGTTGTTCAGCCAGTAACTTTGTCGCGTTCAAAATATTGGATTGCGATGTGTTATGAGGCTATGGGAAATAAGGAAAAAGCTGTTGAGTGGTATAAGGCGGCAACGAAATATCCAATTTTTTTCTACGGACAATTAGCAATTCATAAGCATAGAGCGCTTGATCCAATTGATGCGCAAAATGATATAATTCTTCCCAAAGACCCAGATATTTTAAATCGTGATATTGTTGCAATGTCTAATTCTGTTGGCGCCAGAGTGGCTTATATTTTTTGGCAAATGGGTGATAAAACTTTGGCTGGTAAAATTTTTGAATATTTGGTCAATAATGCCAAAAGCGAAGGTCAAATTGCGGTTGTGATGCATTTAGTTAATCAGCTTGGCGACAGACAGCTTGATGCAAAGATTTCTAGAATTGCGGCAAAAAAAAATGTCTTTTTCATCAAGGATAAATTTCAAATCGTAAATGAAATTTCTAGCGATGAATACGCGCCTTTGATTCATGCAATTGTTAAGCAAGAAAGTGGTTTTGCGCCTTCGGCAGTTAGCCATGTTGGCGCAATTGGTTTTATGCAATTAATGCCAGAAACCGCTAAGTTGGTTGCCAAAGAAGTTGGTGTTGTTTATAGCAAAGAGAAATTGGCAACTGATATAAAATATAATGTTTTACTTGGTTCCAACTATATTAAAAAGCTTATAAGAAGGTTTGATGGTTCGGAAATGTTGGCAATTGCATCTTATAATGCGGGTCCAAATGCAACTCAGCGTTGGATTAATGAATTTTATGATCCAAGAAATTCAAAAGATGTTGATCGAGTTGTTGATTGGATTGAGCTTATAACTTATTCAGAAACCAGAAATTATGTTCAGCGCATCATGGAAAATTTGATTGTTTATAAATATTTGATGTCGCGCAGTAATTACGATTCAGTTCAATAATTTTTTATTT
>JACCEB010833922.1_pt1 | contig 14512 bp, 16 predicted proteins | sample 7454761 | NCBI WGS metagenome assembly JACCEB01 (sample SAMN15323454, study PRJNA562643) | freshwater metagenome | isolation source: river surface water | place: USA:Blue River Watershed | collected 2017-08-18 | reverse complement strand
GTGCTGGGCATGGAGAACACGCGAACCGCGATCTTCAGACGCGCCAATTCGGTCTGCGCATGCAGGGCCAGCTGCACTTCTGAGCCGGTGGCGATGATCACCGCCTGCGGCTTCTTCTTCAGGCCCACTTCCTCAGGCTCGGCCAAGACATAGGCGCCGCGCGTGATGAGGTCGGCCTGGTTCTTGGGCGCATAGGGCAGGTTCTGGCGCGACAACAGCAGGGCGCTGGGCCGGTTGCGGTTGATCAGCGCCATCGTCCAGGCCACCGCCGTCTCGGTGGTGTCGCAAGGGCGCCAAACGTCCAGCCCAGGGATCAGGCGCAGGCTGGCCGCGTGCTCCACGCTTTGGTGGGTGGGGCCGTCTTCGCCCAGGCCGATGGAGTCGTGGGTGAACACGTGGATGACGCGTTGCTTCATCAACGCCGCCATGCGGATGGCGTTGCGCGAGTAGTCGCTGAAGGTCAGGAAGGTGCCGCCGTAGGGGATGTAGCCGCCGTGCAGGGCCACGCCGTTCATGATGGCGGCCATGCCGAATTCACGCACGCCGTAGTTGATGTGGCGGCCCACCACCTCGCGCGCTGCGGGGCCTTCGCCCAGCGTGGTCTTGACCACCGCGCCGCTTTGGGCATCCACCCGCAGGGCCGGTGTGGCCTTGGTTTGGGTCAGGTTCGAACCGGTGAGGTCGGCGCTCCCACCCAACAACTCGGGCAAACGCGCCGTGAAGTGTTCCAGCGCGATCTGGCTGGCCTTGCGGCTGGCCACGGTTTCGGCCTTGTCGTGCACATCCCCCACCAAGGCTTCTGCGATCTCGGCGAAGTTGGCGGGCAGGTCGCCGGCCATGCGCCGTGCGAACTCGGCGGCCTCGGCCGGATGGGCCTTGGCATAAGCGCTGAAACGCGCGTTCCACATCGCTTCGGCCTCAGCGCCGCACTGGTGGGCGTTCCACCCGTCATAGGCTTCTTGGGGAATGACGAAGGGCTCATGGGGCCATCCCAGCGCTTCACGCGTGAGCTTGATCTCCTCGCCACCCAAGGGCTCGCCGTGAGCCTTGGCGGTGTTGGCCCGGTTCGGTGACCCCTTGCCGATGCTGGTCTTGCAGATGATCAGGCTGGGCTTGCCACCATTGGCCTGCTTGGCCTGGGCGATGGCCTTGTCCACCGCGTCGGTGTTGTGGCCATCCACCGGGCCGATCACGTTCCAGCCATAGGCCTCGAAGCGTTGTGCGGTGTTGTCCACGAACCAGGGTGCCACCTTGCCGTCGATCGAGATGCCGTTGTCGTCATACAGCGCGATCAGCTTGTCGAGCTTCCAAGCGCCGGCCAGGGCGCAGGCTTCGTGGCTGATGCCCTCCATCAGGCAGCCGTCACCCAAGAACACATAGGTGTGGTGGTCCACGACCGTGTGGCCCGGGCGGTTGAACTCGGCCGCCAGGAGCTTCTCGGCCAGGGCCATGCCCACCGCGTTGCTCACGCCCTGCCCCAGCGGGCCGGTGGTGGTTTCCACGCCGGGCGTGATGCCCACCTCGGGGTGCCCGGGCGTCTTGCTGTGCATCTGGCGGAAGTTGCGCAGCTCTTCCATGGGCAGCGCGTAGCCGGTGAGGTGCAACAGGGCATAAATCAGCATCGAGCCGTGGCCGTTGCTCAGCACAAAGCGGTCGCGGTTGGCCCAGTTCGGGTTTTGCGGGTTGTGCCGCAGGTGGCGGCCCCACAGCGCCACGGCCATTTCCGCCATGCCCATGGGCGCGCCCGGGTGGCCTGAATTGGCCTGCTGCACCGCGTCCATGGCCAAGGCGCGGATTGCGTGGGCCATCACGGTGGCGTTGGGGGAGGGGCGGGTGGTGGAGGCGGGCATGGTGTGGGGGCTTGGTTTCGCGCCGGGTCGCCGGTGCCGTTGAAGGGGTCCGCTACAGCGGGAAAACCCGTGATTCTACGGTCTTGGCCTGTGCCCTGAACACGGCGCAGCCGCCCGTTGCGCCGCACCGTAGACTGGCATCCATGCCCGTGAATGAACGCTCTCATCGCCCCTTTGGGCCTACACAGAACGCACCCTGCGCCTTGATCCTGGCGGCCGGCCGGGGCGAGCGCCTGCGCCCCCTGACGGACACCACCCCCAAGCCACTCTTGCCCGTGCATGGCAAGCCCATGATCGAGTGGCACCTGCTGGCCTTGGCTGCGGCGGGCGTGCAACAGGTGGTGATCAACACGGCATGGTTGGAAGAGCAGTTCCCCGCGGCGCTGGGGGATGGCAGCCGTTGGGGCCTGCGCATCACCTATTCGCACGAGGGGCGCCAATGGGGCGGTGCCCTGGAAACCGGTGGCGGCGTGGCCACCGCCTTGCAGGCCCTGGCGCTTCATGACGACCAACCGTTTTGGTTGGTGTCGGGCGACATCGTGGTGCCCGGCTTTACCTTCGATCCCGCCGTGGCCGAGCGCTTCGCAGACAGCGCCGATTGGGGCCTGCTGTGGATGGTGCCCAACCCGCCGTTTCACCCGCGGGGAGACTTCTGCTTGGACGAAGGGGGCCGGCTGCGGCGGCTGGCGCCGCCGACGGCACCGGGGGCCGATCCCGTGGCCTCATCGGGCCGTGCCATGACCTATGCCAACCTGGCCTTGCTCAAGCCGGCACTGGTGCAGGGCCTGCAGCCGGGCCAGCGTGCGGCCTTGGCGCCCAGCTTGTTCGCGGCCGCCGATGCCGGGCGCTTGGCTGGCCGCGTGTGGGACGGCCCTTGGGAGAACGTCGGCACGCCAGAGCAGTGGCGCGCCTTGCAGACCGCCCCCTAAGGGCCCAAGGCCCACTGCGCCACCGCGATGTACAGCGGTATGCCCAGGAGGATGTTGAAGGGGAAGGTCACGCCCAGCGACAGGCCGAAGTACAGCGCCGGCTGCGCTTCGGGCACGGCGTGGCGCAGCACCGCCGGCACGGCGATGTAGGAGGCGCTGGCGGCCAGCACCATCAGCAGCGCGGCGTTGCCCACGCTCATGCCGGTGGCGGTGGCCAGCCCCAAGGCCAGGCACGCATGGGCCAAGGGTGCCAAGAGCCCCCAGGCCAAGAGCAAGCGCGGCATGCCGCGCAGGGTGTGCAGGTGGCGCGCGGTGAGCAGGCCCATGTCCAGCAGGAAGAAAGCCAACATGCCCTTGAACAGGTCGCCTGAAAACGTCTTCATGGCCGCTTGCCCAGCCTCGCCCGTGGCCAGGCCCACCGCCATGGCACCCAGCAGAAGCAACTGCGCACCATCGGTGAACGACTCGTGCAGCACCTTGCCGATGGGCAAGGGCGGCACGGGCCCCGCGCCGGCGCTGGCCAGGGCTGCCGATCCAGGCTGAGACCCAGCAGCCACCAAGGCGGCGGCCTGCTGGCGCCGCAGCATATTGGCCAGCAGCACCGCCATGATGATGGCCGGAGACTCCATCAGCGCCATGGCTGCGGCCATGTGGCCGCCGTGCACCACACCGCGCCCATCCAAGACCTGCACGGCCGTGATGAACGTGACGGCGCTGACCGAGCCGTAGGTGGCCGCCACGGCGGCCGCATCAAAGCCCGACAGCCAGCGCCGCAGGATGGTGTAGCCGATGGCCGGGATGACCACGGCCAGCAGCACCGCGCAGGCCAGGCTCACCCCCACTTCGCGTGTGAGGCCCGATTGGGCCAGCGCAAAGCCGCCCTTGAGGCCCAGGGCCATCAACAGGTACAGGGACAAAAAACGGGCAATGGGCTGCGGAATCTCCAGGTTGGACCGAACCAACCCGGCGGCCGCGCCAAACACAAAGAACAGGATGGCCGGGTCTAAGAGCGTGTGCATCCGGTGATCCTATGGGAAACAGGCGGGTTCAGGAAATCGATATTTCGGCCTGCTTGTATAGAGAAAAATCGATGTGTGTCTACACCCGCTCCAGGACGACGGCGATGCCCTGGCCCACACCGATGCACATGGTGCACAAGGCATAACGGCCCTTGATTCGGTGGAGCTGGTTCACCGCGGTGGTGGCCAGCCGTGCACCGCTGGCGCCCAGCGGGTGGCCCAGTGCGATGGCGCCCCCGTTGGGGTTCACGCGGGCATCGTCATCGGGCAGGCCCAGGTCGCGCAGCACCGCCAGGCCCTGCGCCGCAAAGGCTTCGTTGAGCTCGATCACGTCCATTTGTGCCAGGCTCAGGCCGGTGAGCTCCAGCACCTTGCGGGTGGCCGGCGCCGGGCCAATGCCCATGATGCGCGGGGCCACGCCGGCCGTGGCCATGCCCACCACGCGCGCGCGCGGCGTGAGGCCGTGGCGTGCCGCAGCAGCCTCGCTGGCCAGCAGCAGGGCGCAGGACCCGTCGTTGACGCCCGAGGCATTTCCAGCCGTCACCGAGCCATCGGGCCGCACCACGCCCTTGAGTTTGGCCAGGGCTTCCAATGAGGTTTCGCGCGGGTGCTCGTCTTTGCTGACCACGACGGCCTCACCCTTTTTCTGAGGGATGGTCACCGGCGTGATCTCGGCGTCGAAAAAGCCCGATCGTTGTGCAGCCACCGCTTTGAGTTGGCTGGAGAGGGCCATTCGGTCTTGGGCCTCGCGTTCGATCTTGAAGTCCACCGCCACGTTTTCGGCGGTCTCGGGCATGGAGTCCACGCCGTACTGCTCTTTCATGAGCTTGTTCACGAAGCGCCAACCGATGGTGGTGTCGTACACCGCGTTGGTCCGTGAGAACGCGCTTTCGGCTTTGGGCATCACGAACGGTGCGCGGCTCATGCTCTCCACGCCACCGGCGATCATCAAACCGGCCTCCGCGGCGCGTATGGCGCGCGCGGCCGTGCCCAAGGCGTCCAGGCCCGATCCACACAGGCGGTTGACCGTCCCGCCGGGCACTTCCACGGGCAGGCCCGCCAGCAAAGCACTCATGCGCGCCACGTTGCGGTTGTCCTCGCCCGCCTGGTTGGCGCACCCGTAGATCACATCGGTCAAGGCGCCCCAGTCCACCTGGGGGTTGCGGGCCATCAGGGCCTTCAGGGGAATGGCGCCCAGGTCATCGGTGCGAACGGACGAAAGGGCGCCGCCGTAGCGGCCGAAGGGGGTGCGAATCGCATCGCAGATGAAGGCGTGGTTCATGGGTTCTCTCCTGTTGGCGGCGCAGGGCCCCGCCGGGGTGGTTTGGGTTTCAGCCGGGCAGCAGTTCGATGTCGGTAACCGCCTGCAACTGGGCCAGCGTGATGCCCGGTACATGGTCGATCACATGGCCGCGCCCCTGGCGCAGTTCAATCACCGCCAAGTCGGTGTAGATGCGGCTCACGCACGATTGGCCGGTCAACGGGTAGGTGCAGGCGGGCACCAGCTTGCTTTGGCCCGTTTTGGTGGTGTGCTCCATCATCACGAAGGTGCGCTTGGCACCAATGGCCAGGTCCATGGCGCCACCCACCGCGGGAATGGCGTCGGGCGCGCCGGTATGCCAGTTGGCCAAGTCGCCGTTGGCCGCGACCTGAAAGGCGCCCAGCACGCACACATCCAAATGGCCGCCGCGCATCATGGCGAAGCTGTCGGCGTGGTGAAAGTAGCAGCCACCGGGCAGCAGCGTCACCGGTTGCTTGCCCGCGTTGATGAGGTCGTAGTCTTCCTCTCCAGGCGCCGGCGCCGGGCCCATGCCGATCACACCGTTCTCGCTTTGAAGGATGACCTCGCGGTCTGGGGGGATGTGGTTGGCCACCAGGGTGGGCAGGCCAATGCCCAGGTTCACCACCGCGCCGTCGGCGATGTCTTGGGCCACGCGGGCGGCCATCTGGTCGCGGCTCCAGCGGGGCAGTGCTGCTGCGGCAGCGGGGCTTTGGTCGGTGCTCATGCGCGTTGCTCCTTGAAGCCGCCGGCCTGTGTGGCTTGGCGCGGGATGCAGACCACGCGCTGAACGAACAGGCCCGGTGTGACCACGGTCTCGGGATCGAGGCCGCCCAAATCGACCACCTCGTGCACCGTGGCCACGGTGACCTTGGCGGCGGTGGCCATCACCGGCCCGAAGTTTCGGGCCGTCTTGCGGTAGGTGAGGTTGCCCCAGCGGTCGGCGCGCTCGGCCTTGATGAAGGCATAGTCGGCGTGCAGCGGGTACTCCAGCACATAGGGTTTGCCGTTGATCACGCGGGTCTCCTTGCCTTCGGCCAGCGGTGTGCCATAGCCGGTGGGCGTGAAGAAGGCACCGATGCCGGCACCGGCGGCGCGGATGCGCTCGGCCAAGTTGCCCTGCGGCACCAACTCCAGCTCCAGCTCGCCGCTGCGGTACTGCGCATCGAAGTGGTGGCTGTCGACCTGGCGCGGGAAGCTGCAGATGATCTTGCGCACCCGGCGTGCCTTGATCAGCGCGGCCAAGCCGGTCTCACCGTTGCCGGCGTTGTTGTTGACGATGACCAGGTCGCGCGCGCCTTGGTCGATCAGGGCCTCGGTCAGTTCGTTGGGCAGGCCGGCCGTGCCGAAGCCGCCGATCATGACGGTGGCGCCGTCGGGCACATCGGCCACGGCCTGCGCCAGGGTGGGGATCAGTTTGTTGATCATGGAGGCACCGGGGGTGGGGCGTGAAAGGGAACCGGGTGGAGTGACGTTATTGTTCTATATGCGAACAAATGGTCGTATCGAGAACATTTTAGGGGCGGCGGCACCGGTGCGCAAGCGCATCGGGGTCTGCACTCAGAGGCCCGACAATCTCCGCAGGAGGCCCCATGCTCTACAAATTCAAATCCCGCGCCACGGCGGACCTCGTGATGCTTGAGCCCGCCGGCCGCCGCCTGCTCGAGGTTCTGGGCCGCGAGCCCAGCGAGCAAGGCATCTTCGAAGCACCGGACCTGCCGCGCCTGATGCAACAACTGGATCAGGCCATCGAGCTTGAAGAGGCCCACTGGGAGGAGGCCGAGCGCCAAGCGCAGGCGCAGGGACAGACGATCCGCCGACCCGAGGTCACACTGCGCCAACGCCTGTGGCCGATGCGCGAAATGATGCGCCGCAGCCATGCCGAAGGCCAGGCGATCGTGTGGGGGGTCTGAATGCAGCCGGTCACCCGCATCATCCTGATTCGCCACGGCGAAACCGACTGGAACACCCAGACCCGTATTCAGGGGCACATCGACATCGCCCTCAACCGCCGTGGCCGTTGGCAGGCCCAGCGCTTGGGCGCTGCGTTGGCCGACGAAGGCCTGGCGGCGGTGTACAGCAGCGACCTGCAGCGCGCACGCGAGACGGCACAGGCCGTCGCCGACGCGTCGGGCCTTTCCGTGCAGGTGAGCCCCACCCTGCGCGAGAGGGCCTTCGGCAGTTTCGAAGGCCATACATTCGCCGAGATCGAAGCCCAATGGCCTGAACACGCGATGCGTTGGCGGCGCCGGGACCCCTCATTTGGCCCTCCGGGCGGCGAAACCCTGCAGGCCTTCTTCGAACGCAGCCTGCAGGCCGTGCATGACCTGGCGGCCGCGCATCACGGCCAGGCGGTGGCCATGGTGGCCCACGGTGGTGTGTTGGACTGCCTGTATCGCGCAGCCACCGGCCAGTCGCTGGGCGCGGCACGCACCTGGGCGATGGCCAATGCCGGCATCAACCGGCTCTTGCGCGCGGGCGACGTGCTCACCCTGGTGGGCTGGGCCGATGTGAGCCACCTGGACGATGAGCCCACACTGGACGAATGGAACGAGGGCGGGCGCTGAGCCTTACGGCCCCGGCCACGAGCCGCTTTAGGGGCTCGGGCTTTCGAACAGGTCGCCCCGCGTGGACGGCGGCACCAAGCCCAGGTGCCGCCAAGCGGCCTGCGTGGCCACCCGGCCGCGCGGCGTGCGCTGAAGAAATCCTTGCTGGATGAGGTAGGGCTCGATCACATCTTCGATCGTGCCCGGCTCTTCGCCAATGGCCGCGGCCACGTTGTCCAAACCGACAGGCCCGCCGTCAAAACGGTGCACCACCGCCTCCAGCAGCTTGCGGTCCATCACGTCAAACCCCTGAGGGTCGACATCCAGCATCCCCAGGGCCGCATCGGCCACGCGGGACGTGATGCGCCCTTGTGCTTTTACATCGGCATAGTCGCGCACCCGGCGCAGCAAGCGGTTGGCAATGCGGGGCGTGCCACGCGACCGACGCGCAATCTCCAGCGCCCCTTCGTCGTCGATGGGCACATTCAAAAGACCAGCCGATCGGCACACGATGCGCGAGAGTTCCTGCGGGGTGTAGAACTCCAAGCGCGCCACGATGCCGAAGCGGTCGCGCAAGGGGTTGGTGAGCATGCCCGCACGCGTGGTGGCGCCCACCAGGGTGAAGGGCTGAAGGTCGAGCTTGATGCTGCGCGCGGCGGGCCCTTCGCCGATCATGATGTCGATTTGGTAGTCCTCCAGCGCCGGGTACAGGATTTCCTCGACCACCGGGGACAGACGGTGGATCTCATCGATGAACAGGACATCGTTCTGTTCGAGGTTGGTGAGGATGGCGGCCAGGTCCTTGGGCTTTTCCAGAACAGGGCCCGAGGTTTGGCGCAGGTTCACGCCCAACTCGGCCGCGATGATGTGCGACAGCGTGGTCTTGCCCAGTCCCGGCGGGCCAAAGAGCAGCACATGGTCCAGGGCCTCTGAACGCTGGCGTGCCGCGCCGATGAAGATCTCCAGCTGCTCCCGGGCCTTGGCCTGCCCCACATACTCGGTCAGCTCTTTGGGCCGAAGGGCTCGCTCCAGCGCCTCTTCTCGCGCACTGCCGCTGCTGGCGCTCACCACGCGAGCACCGGAGCCAGCCGGTGCGGGTGCGGGTGCGAACTCGTCGGTTTGGATGGTCATGACAGGGCCTTGAGCGCGTACTTGATGCCTTCGCTCACCCCCAGGTCAGCCGGCATGGACTTCAGTGCTGCGGCGGCTTCCTTTTCGCTGTACCCCAGCGCCAACAGGGCCTGCAGCACATCGGCCTGGCTGTCGTTGGCCAGCGCGGGCATCGGCTGCCCCGCCGGTTCCAGCTTGCCCTTGAGCTCCAGCAGCAGGCGCTCGGCCGTCTTCTTGCCGATGCCCGGTACCTTCACCAGCCGGGCTGTGCTTTGCTGCGCCACCGCCTGTGCCAGTTCCTCGGCGCTCAGGCCCGAGAGCACCGCCAAGGCCGTGCGTGGCCCCACGCCGCTGACCTTGACCAGCTCCCGGAAGGTGCGCCGCTCGGCATCGGTGAGAAAGCCAAACAGCAGCTGCGCGTCTTCGCGCACCACGAAGTGGGTGAGCAGGGCCACGGGGGTGCCGATGGCGCCCAGTTGGTAGAAGGTGCTCATGGGCACCTCCAGCTCATAGCCCACCCCCTGCACATCCACCAGGATGCGGGGCGGTGCCTTTTCCAGCAGCAGGCCTGCAACTCGTCCGATCATGCGCGCATGGTAGCGGGGAAGCGCGGGTGGCCGGGAGTTGGCTGGCCGCAGGCGCGCCGGCCCGCGCCGGTTCAGGACCGGATCAGGCCCAAGCGCTGCGCCTCCAGCGCCGCCTCGGCCCGTGACGAAATGCCGAGCTTGCGGTAGATCTGCTTGACGTAGCCGGCGATGGTGTAGCGCGACAAGCCCAGCTGCTGTGCGATCTCCGGCAAGGTACAGCCCTTGGCCACCCGCAGCAGCACATCGCCCTCCCGCTCGGTGAGCGTCACCTTGGGCAGGGGCAGTGCGTTGGGCTTGGGCGAGCGCTTGAAGTGGCTGATCACCCGGCGAGCAATCGAGGGTGACAAGGGCGGCTCGCCGCTGCGCACGCGCTGCAACTGTTCCTCGATTTGGGTCCGGGCCTGGCCCTTGAGGATGTATCCAAAGGCGCCGGCTTCCAGGGCCGGGAACAGGTACCGGTCGTCGTCGTGGATGGCCACCACCACGGTTTGCTGACCGGCGTCACGCCGTTGCAGCCGTTCCACCATGTCCACACCACAGCCGTCGCGCAAGCCCAGGTCCACCAGGGCCAGGTCCACAGGACCCTGGCCGATACAGGCCAGGGCCTGCTCTCGACAGGTACAGACCACCACCTGGGCCTGCGGGAACAGTCGCGCCAACAGTTCGCTGAGCCACACACGTAATTCAGCCACGTCTTCGAGCAGCAAAATCGACATCATCTTGCCTTTCGTGGTGTCGGCAAACCATCTTCTCCAAGCCGCTTGCGGCGCGCATCAGGGGCCGATTAACGAAGCGCGCCCAACTGTGAATTCATACCGCGTCTGTGGACATTCGTGGCCACCCATGCCATGGGCTTGGGCTTGTCACGGCAGCGCAGGGCTGCAGGGGCGACAATCCCGCCACGCCACATGCTCGACGCACCTTGATCCTTCAACACACCCTCCCCGACGACGACACGCCCACGGTGCTGCGCATTTGCGGGCCCTTGGATGAAAACCTGCGCGCGCTGGAAAGGGCCTGTGGGGTCAAGCTGTCGCGCCGCGCTGCGCAGTTGCGCATCGAGGGTGACGACTCGGCGGTGCACAGGGCCGCGGCGCTGCTGGTGGAGATCGGCACCTTGTCCCGAAGCGGCGACATCCCGCCTGAGCGCCTGGCTTGGTTGCTCAGGCCCGCCTCGGTGCCCTCGGCCAGGGTTGAGCCAGGGCAGAGCCCCCAGGCCGGGGCCGCGATGGCGGGCAGCGAGGCCGACGCACAGCCCGTGCTGCACACGCGGCGGGCCGACCTGCAGGGCCGCACCGCCACGCAGGTGCAGTACATGCGCCAAATCCTCGCGCACGACCTCACCTTCGGTGTGGGCCCAGCCGGCACGGGCAAAACATTCTTGGCCGTGGCCTGCGCCGTGGACGCCTTGGAGCGCCACCAGGTGCAGCGCGTGCTGCTGACCCGCCCGGCGGTGGAAGCCGGCGAGCGGCTGGGCTTTCTGCCGGGCGACCTGTCTCAGAAGGTCGACCCCTACCTGCGGCCGCTGTACGACGCCCTGTATGAGTTGATGGGCTTTGACCGCGTGACCCGGGCCTTCGAAAAAGGCCTGTTGGAGATCGCGCCCCTGGCCTTCATGCGCGGGCGCACGCTCAACCATTCCTTCGTCATCCTGGACGAGGCGCAGAACACCACGCCCGAGCAGATGAAGATGTTCCTCACGCGCATCGGCTTCGGTTCGAAGGCGGTGATCACCGGCGACACCAGCCAGGTCGACCTGCCGCGCGGCATCACCAGTGGCTTGCTCGACGCCTGGCGGGTGCTCAACAAGGTGGAGGGCATCGCCTTCACCGAGTTCACCGCCTCGGACGTGGTGCGCCACCCCTTGGTCACGAAGATCGTGCAGGCCTATGAAGACGCGCGCGGGCACTCGGCGGTGCGTGGCGCGGCCGGCCGCGGCAGCCGCTGAAGCACCTGGCCTGCGCTGACACACCCGGCACCTGAGAACACGCGCCAGAGCCCATGTTGAACCTGTCCTTGCAGCAAGCCGATCCGCGGCACCGCAGCGTCTTGAGCCGCCCCTTCGTTCGGCGCTGCCTGGCCGCAGCGATCGCTGAGCCCGCCGAAATCACGGTGCGCGTCGTGGACGCCGTGGAAGGCCGCGCGCTGAACCTCGACTTTCGGGGCAAGGATTACGCGACCAATGTGCTGACCTTCGACTACTCAAGCGCATCGCCTGTTTTGGCCGACTTGGTGCTGTGCGCGCCCGTGGTGGAGCGCGAAGCCCAGGCCCAAGGCCTGAGCCTGGAGCACCACTACGCGCACCTGTTGGTGCACGGCGCGCTGCACGCCATCGGCTGGGACCACGAGGACGATGCCGAGGCCGCCGATATGCAGGCCTTGGAGGCCTTCATCCTGGCCACACTGGGCGTGCCCGACCCCTACGTGCCGCGGCGCTGAGCGGCGTGGCCGAAGGGCCCAGGGCCCAGGCCCGCACGGCGCTAGGCTGCCTTCAACAGCCGGGCCACGTCGCGTGCAAAGTAGGTCAGCACGCCATCGGCACCGGCCCGGCGGAAGGCCAGCAGGCTTTCCATCATCACGGCGTCATGGTCCAGCCAGCCGTTGGCCGCGGCGGCCTTGAGCATGGCGTACTCACCGCTGACCTGGTAGGCAAACGTGGGCACACGGAACTCATCCTTGACCCGGCGGACGATGTCCAGGTACGGCATGCCGGGCTTGACCATCACCATGTCGGCCCCCTCGGCGATGTCCAGGGCCACTTCGCGCAGCGCCTCATCGGTGTTGGCTGGGTCCATCTGGTAGACCTTCTTGTCGCTCTTGCCCAGGTTCTTGGCCGAACCCACCGCATCTCGGAAGGGGCCATAGAAGGCGCTGGCGTACTTGGCGCTGTAGGCCATGATCTTGGTGTGCACATGGCCCTGGGATTCCAAGGCTGAGCGGATGGCGCCGATGCGCCCATCCATCATGTCGCTGGGCGCCACGATGTCCACGCCGGCTGCGGCCTGCACCAGGGCTTGTTCGCGCAACACCGCCACGGTGGGGTCGTTCAGGATGTAGCCGCTGTCGTCCAGCAGCCCGTCTTGCCCATGGCTGGTGTAGGGGTCCAGTGCCACGTCGGTCAGCACGGCCAACTGTGGGAAGCGCGCCTTGAGTTCGCGCACCGCCCGCGGCACCAAGCCCTGCGGGTTGCAGGCCTCGCGTCCGTCGGGGGTCTTGAGCGACTGATCGATCACCGGGAACAGGGCCAGCACCGGAATGCCCAGCTTCACGCAGTCTTCCGCCACGGGCATCAACTCGTCCACCGACAAGCGCTGCACGCCGGGCATGCTGGCCACGTCTTGCACCTGCTTGACCCCATCCAGGATGAAGACCGGCAGGATCAGGTTCGAGGCGTGCACGTGGTGCTCGCGCACCAGGGCCCGGATGGCCGCATCGCGGCGCAGGCGTCGGGGGCGTGAGGCCGGGTAGGGGGGCAGCAGGTGGTGGGCCATGTGACTTCCTTCAGGGGCCGAAGCGTGCATTGTGTGGCCGCTGGTGCGGCGCTGGAAGTGTCCAGTTTAGTTGACACCCATCGTGGTCACGGCCGAAACAAGGGAAAGCCCTGTGCTCCGTACTCCTGAGGAATAACCACAAAGTCAGCTTGGGGTAAGGCCCAAAGCAAGGATGGCACCCAACGAAAGACCAAGTCCATGTTGCTGTTGGCGTCCTGTCTCAAACTCATCGCGGAAATCGCCCTGTTCGGCCTGGCCGGGCGTTGGCTGCTGGGCCTGTTGGCCGGCCAAAAGCGCGACCAGAACCTCTTCTATCAAGCCCTGTCGATGTTGACCAACCCCTTCACCGGCCTGGTGCGCCGCATCACGCCGGCGCTGGTGGTGGACCGCCACATTCCCATGGTGACCTTCATCCTGCTCTTTTGGGTGTGGTTCTTCGCCCTGACCGAAAAGGTGCACCAGTGCCGGGCCAACCCCCTTCAAGGCCTGTGCCAATGAACCCATCCATGAGCACCACGGCGCGCAACGGCTCCGGCCTGGACTTTTTCATGCTGAAGTGGCGCGCCCGCGCCTTCCTGTTCCTGGGCATGCAGGAACAGGCGGTGGACACCTTTGGCGACATGTTGGCGCGATGGCCCCAGGATGGCTACGTGCTGCAAAGCCTGGCCAATGTGGAAGCCGCGCGGGGCAACCTGCACCGCGCGGTGCTGCACCTGCGTCAACTGGTGAACGTGATGCCCAGCTCCGGTGCGGCCTGGTTCAACCTGGCCTACGTGCTGGAGCAGCAGGAACTGGCCCAGGAAGCCGAGCAGGCTTTTCGCAAGGCCATCGAGTTGGAGCCCTCCATCGACCGCGCCTGGTACGGCCTGGGCTTGGCGCTCATTCGGCAGCAGCGGTTTGAGGAGGCGATCGCCGCGCTCAAGCGCAACACCGAGATGCAGCCCATGAGCCCCTACGGCTGGTACCAGATGGCGCGTGCCCACATGGACCTTGGGCAGCGAGACGAGGCCGCGCGCGTGATCCGCCACCTGGAGGGCTTTGAGCCCAAGGTGGCCGCGCAGTTGAGGCGCGAAACCGGAATCGGGTCATCGAAGGGGGTTGGCAGCAGCTGACCGCCTTCGATGGCCGCGAAGGGCGGGACACACCCCCGCCGGATCGAGCAAGCCCCTTGGGGCTTGGGTGTGGAGTTGGAATCGGTGCCCCCCGTCGGGGTAATTGGAGACAGGAGTTTTGCTCATGGAAGTGACGGAAAACCACCGGCGCTACTGGCAGAAGAACCTCAGACTGACTGCAGTTCTGTTGGGAATCTGGTTTGTGGTGACCTACGTCGTCGCGTTCTTCGCCAGGGATCTGGCGTCCATCAATTTCTTCGGCTGGCCACTCAGCTTCTACATGGGGGCGCAAGGCTCGCTCATCGTGTACTGCCTGATCATTTGGTACTACGCCAAGCGCATGAACGAGCTCGACATCGAGCACGGCGTAGCCGAGGAGGAGGAATAAATCATGGCTGGACTCGCTCCTGAAGCCGGCGGCGCCGCCCCGGCAGGCTCCAACAAGGCCTTCAAGCAGCAGCTCAACAAGGTGTACGGCTGGTACACCGGCGGCTTCTTGGTCTTCATCGTCGTTCTGGCCATCTTGGAACAGATGGGCCTGCCGCGTAACTACATCGGCTTCATTTTCCTGATCGCCACCGTGCTGTTG
>JACCEB011908779.1_pt1 | contig 14518 bp, 10 predicted proteins | sample 7454761 | NCBI WGS metagenome assembly JACCEB01 (sample SAMN15323454, study PRJNA562643) | freshwater metagenome | isolation source: river surface water | place: USA:Blue River Watershed | collected 2017-08-18 | reverse complement strand
GAAGAAATCTCTCGCAGTTGCCGCCGACGAAATCACGGAGACATTCCTAAATAAGACCAAATATTTCTATTGTCCGGCGTCCGAATTGTATTTCACGTATAACAATCAGGTCCGATATTCGTTGATACACGAGGATGAGATTCATCACCGGATTTTATCAGATGTTACGGTATCAGACGTTGCCTCCGCCTCGGCCTCCGGCACAAGCGCAATAAAATACCGCATTAAAAACAAAATCATCAAAAGCATCCAATCCCGCGATATTCTCTCTTCCATCCCTGAATCCCGCACCATCCAGAATGTCATCGGCCTCCTCTACCCCGCGCTCTTCCGCACCCGCGATCACGCCAAGTATTTCCTCACCATCCTCGGCGATATTCTCCTAAAGAAGTCCGGGTCCGCGGCTGTCGTCTACTTCGTCCCGCCCGTCGCCAAAGAATTCATCAAAGATCTCGGCGTCCAGGGCTACGGTCTCTTCGGGTTGAACTCCGGCGCTTTTTCCACCGTATTCAAGTTCAAATATTATGAACACCAGTATAAGGATTGTCGGATTGTGGATATTCACGCCACTGCTGTAGCCGCCACCGCCGCGTCCTCGTCATCGTCATCGTCGTCGTCATCGTCCTCCTCTTTGTCGTCCTCTTCGTCGTCGTCGTCGTCGTCCTCGTCGTCCGCACCCCTACTCCGTCTCTCGCACATCCCCGAATTGAAATCCGCCGTCATTGACCTATTCTGTGTTGCCGCGCATTATTCGCACCGGTTCGGCAATGCGGACGATTTCTTGCGTCTTCATTGTAAGACGCCAGAAGTCGCCAACCACGCGTTCTATTTGCGCGACCGAACCGACCCGCAAATCATCCAGGAGTTTATAGAATACGCGACGGAGCCTGCATCCGCGGACCACGAGATTTCAATGACGAATATGCTCTATTTATGGAAGATGTATCTCTCGGAGTTTCGTTTACCAACGATGTTTTTTGCCGCGACATTGCGCGCGAAGCTGGCGGAATACGCCTCCGCCGAAGGGATAGGAGGCGGAGGGGACGCATTCCCCCACCGCACCAGTCGCTACCTCCCCGTCGTCAGCCAGTTCCGCCAATTTTGGGGCGAACATTGTGTCGTAAATGATACAGAAATAGAGTTGGAAATTGATGAACTTTCAACACTATTCAAGGACTACGTCGTCGCCTCTGCGTCGGCTCCGCTCGCTACCGCGTCGGCGTCTGCATCGGACGCGACTCTTCTCGGTATACTCCGGCATTTCTACCCCGATGTCATCATTGAAGACGATAAGTATATCCTAAATGTGGGGTGCGCGCTGTGGAATAAGAACGCTGAAATCAACGAATACCTGGAACAATTCCGCGACCATTGTGTCGCCCTGAATCTCTCATTCCCTCAACCATTATACAATGCGTATGAATATTATTGCGGGAAGTGCTACCTGGTAGCGAAGCGGCGCATTATTAGTAAGCGGTATTTTGAGAAGTATTTCGTGGATGAATACGCCGAATACTTGGACGAGAATGGGATGATTACGATCAAGTGGTGGGCGGTGGCGGATGACACGGACGCGGACTACGACGACGACGCCGACGCAGCCTTGTCATAAAAATTAGAGAGAATCGCGTGCGTTTCCTTCTTCGCCTCGGGATGAAACATAAAACCGTATACGCGCCCCTTTTCAAATTCAAACGCAGCCGCGTGGCGCCGGCCATCACGGAACTCGCGAAACCACGCAATCTCTCGGACACCTGCTTTCTTGGCGGCGGGGGTCACGACGGGGAGGTCGTGAAAATTGACATATGCGTCTACTTTTTGTGTGTTTTCTTTACAGTAAAATATCGGGTCATTTGACAGTTCCACTTTTACATCCTTATTCCAATAACTATTGTATGGAATAAGGTCGCCCCCGTAATACGACATTAAAAATTGGCACCCGTGGCATATTCCTAATACTGGTAACTTTGGAAAATGGAACAGATAATACAGTTCTAATGCTAATTCGTCTTGTGGTTCATCTGGGCGAATGCGATACGCCGAACCCGGAATAATCAACCCGCATATATCTTTCCGCCGTATTATCGCAGGGTCGCATTTCGCCACGATTTCATACGGTATATTTCGTGTCTTGAATGTATCATATAAATTCGCGAGTTGGTTCACATTGTTCGGTTTATTTCTGGTGATGATTAGTAACATTGATCGCTCGCTCGCTCGCTCGGTTTCGCTACGCTACACTACCGCGAGACAATTTTTCCGCTTTCAATGTATATCTTTTTATGAAACGACGCCGCGAATTCAGAGTCGTGTGTCACCACAATCATCGTGGTCTTTTTCGCCATCTCATCCATCATCTGGATCACATATTTCTTATGAAACGCGTCCACCGCTGCGGTCGGTTCGTCCATAATTGTAATCGGTTTGTTACTCAAATAGCTCCGCAATAAGTAAATAATCTGGCGCTGGCCTCCACTCAATTTCTCGCCTCTCGCTCCCGCCATCGTATCCAGTCCTTGCGGCAGTTTCTTAAATACGTTCATTATTTTCAGGCGGTCCAGGATTTTGACGACTTCTTCTTTCGGTGTATTGGTCGCGTAGCATATATTATCCAGCACCGACCGATTGAATAGCACCACTTTTTGCGACACAATGGATAGTTTGCTTCGCAGGTATTCGCGGTTAATATTGCGACTATCTTCCCCATCAAATAGAATCTGCCCCTCGGTCGGCTTGAAAAACCCGGACAATAGTTTGATAATGGTGGATTTTCCGCTACCGTTCGTTCCGATGATGGCGACCCGGTCGCGCGCATTGATTTTAAAAGAGACGTTGTCAAGGGTTTTCGGGCGGTCTTCCGCCGGCGTCGCCGTCCCCGTCTCTAACGACGTGACCGCGCCGCCTACCACGGGCGTCCCCGTCTCTAACGCCGGGCCCGCGCCGCCTACCACGGGCGTCCCCGTCTCTAACGCCGGGCCCGCGTATCTGAACGACACATTTTTGAACTCAATATCCCCCGTAATCGGTATATCTGTTTTGTGTCCGGTCGTATCGGCCTTATCCACTAAAAGTTTGCGAATATCCATTTCATTTTCGGCGAGCTTGCCATACTCCGCAATAACACGAATACTTCCTTGCGACGATGTCTTGATATACCGAATGAAAAACAGCATAATAATGATGACCTTTATCGTGTTTGTGCTGTCAATTTTATGGTTTTTATATAAACGAAGAATCACGTATACGTATATTACCAATATGATTGTAACAATGATTGACATCGCATATCCTCCGATGGATGAACTCCATAATTGAGTTTCGTGCACTTCATCATATATACTGTGTTTATTCGTCAAGAATTCCTTTTCATCCTTGATTTTCTTGCTACATATAATACTGATAGAATTACTCAATACATCATCAATGCTCGTCATTAATTGCTTCTCTTCGTTCTCGCGATGTTCGGACGTGTTCTTCGTATCCATTAAGATGTAATAATACGCGATGAAGAACAAGACAAACACGAGTAACGTCATAAACCCGATAAGCGGGTCCAAATAGATAACATACGAGAGAATTACGATAGTCGTAAGGACAAACGTCACCACCCAGTAAATAAACCGCCCGGTAAATGATGTCACTGTATTCGGTATCTTCAATGCTTTGATGATGTGATTTGAGATATCTTCTTTTTCATAGTTCACCTCAATATTTTTGAAAATGACGTCAATCAACTCAAACCGTATAAACTTCTCCATCATCGGGTAATAAATCTTGTCGAAATAATTGCCAATCATATACACGGTATCTACGAAGATGCTTAATCCGGCGATCTTCAATAGAATCGTAATAGAATTCGTGTATTCCAGTTTATTGACGGCGGCTGTAAAATGTGAAAATAGGTCAGACAATACAATCATCTCAATTGGATTACATATCAATGTTGTTATAATCGTTATGGCGACCCATAGTTTGCTTTGTTTTAAAAAATCTAAAATATAGCCGACAATAATATTATTATTATTATTATTTGTGAACATACAACTACGGTTATAGTCTCCGATAATACTATTATAACATCCGATAATAATCCGATAAATAATAGTATTACTACACACACGGTCGCAGGCGTATCTTAACGGCGCTTGGGAGTAGCAACGAGACGGCTGCGCTTGCCCGACCTTGAGTTAATCTTAATGGCGCCAAACTTGCCCTTACGAGCAGTGTAGCCATACTTACGCAGGCGGTTCTCTTTCTTGGCAGTCGTGTGCTTCTTCGCGGACACAATACGGCCGTGCTTGTTAAAAATCAGCTCTGATCGGGTGAGGCCACCGGGGGTCTTGTAGGCAGTTCCGTGCCACACTTGGGCGCGAGACCCTTCCAACATTTCGTATTTTTTGCCGTGCATGTGGTAATATCCATCATCACTACGGTCGCAACGTTTTACCATTTTACTAAATCTCTCGTTATAAACTATCATTAGAAAATATCGTGGATTCATTTCATTTCATTCATTAGAATGTATTCGTGACCGGCGCGCCATATCCGCCAGGAGCGCCCGACCACCGACCAAACCGGTTCAGATTATTCACCGCATATACCTTTTTCACATTTTTGGTTTCAGTGGCGACACGGATATCTTGCGCATACCGCATCTTCTTTGTTATATTCGTGTTATTCGTGGATGTCGCCATTCCCGCAGTAGGATTCCCAAGGGTGGGGCATTTAAAATACGGAACGCGGATATTGTTGTTTTGGTTGTTGATAACGACGGGATTTCCCGATGCGTCATATTGGACGAGTGCGTCACCGATGCGGTAAATATCATTACAGGTGAGACCCATCCCGTAGGTGGTACGATAGCGTGGAGCGGTCATAGCGAACGAATGAGTGAGCGAACGAATGAGTGAGCGAACGAACGATACATATTCTCCGCAAAATAAAATTGAATGTGATTTAAACCTATATTCGTCATATACAGCACCCCGTTCGCGTTCGCAATGCCACCCAAAGTTTCTACTAAAGCCGCCGCCACCACCGCCACCGCCACCACCGGAGGAGAAGACCTCCATAAATATCAAAAGATGACCGACCAAGAACACATCCTCAAGAAACCGGACACTTATATAGGCACGATTGAACCCGCAGAGACAATGGAATATGTTATGGACGTAGCGCCTCCCCCCGCTACCGCTACCGCTGCCGACGCCACCGCCACCGCCACCGCAGCCCCCGTCGCCCTACTGACCCGACGCAATATCACCACCATCCCTGGTCTATACAAGCTCTTTGATGAAGGTATGGTAAATATGCGAGACCACGTTGTCCGCCAGGCCCAAGCCGTTGCTGATGGCAAACCCGACGCACTTCCCGTCACCACCTTGGAAGTGGAGATTGACCTCACCGATGGAACAATTCATATGACAAACGACGGGAATGGTATTGATGTCGCCCAACACCCCGAACATAAACTCTGGATTCCTGAAATGATTTTCGGCCATCTTCGCACATCTACCAACTACGACGAAGGCAAGAAGGAGAAAATCGTCGGCGGGAAGAACGGGTTCGGGTTTAAACTCGTCCTTATTTGGTCAGTATGGGGTCGCGTGGAGACAGTGGATCACGTTCGTGGTCTGAAATATATCCAGGAGTTCAAGAACAACCTCACGGAAATTGTTCCGCCCGTCATCACCAAGTCCAAGGTTAAGCCGTATACTCGCGTGAGCTTCCGCCCCGATTACACCCGATTCGGTCTCGCAAGCAATAATCTCACCGCAGATATGGTCGCGCTCTTCTTGAAGCGCACCTATGATATCGCAGCAGTGACCGACAAGACCGTGAAAGTGAAATACAATGGCGCGGTCATTCCGGTGCGTCATTTCCAGCAGTATGTTGACTTATATATTGGTGCGAAGGGCGCGGCGGGCGGCAGCGGTGGCGAGGCCGTGAAGCGCGTCTATGAGAACCCTGACCCCCGCTGGGAATACGTGGTCTGCCTCACCACCACCGACGAGTTCGCCCACGTATCATTTGTCAACGGGATTTACACCCCTCGGGGTGGCAAGCACGTGGAGTATATCACCAACCAAATCGTCAGGAAACTCGCAGAACTCATCAAGAAGAAGAAGAAGGTAGATGTCAAGCCGAATACAATCAAGGAGCAATTGATGCTATTTCTCCGCTGTGATATTGATAACCCATCATTTTCCAGTCAGACAAAAGATGAACTCGGCACCGCTGTCGCGAATTTTGGTTCATCGTGTAAAGTCAGCGACGAGTTCATTGAGAAACTTGCGAAGATGGGTGTGATGGACGCAGCGTGTGCGCTCACCGAAGTCAAGGAAACGAAGGCAGCGAAGAAGACCGACGGCGCGAAGACGCGCACGATCCGTGGTATCCCCAAACTCGTGGATGCGAACTATGCGGGGTCGCCCGACAAATCCGCGCAGTGTACCATTATCTTATGCGAGGGTGATTCAGCGAAAGCGGGCATCATCAGTGGATTAAGCAAGGAAGACCGGAATTTCATCGGTGTTTATCCGATGAAGGGCAAACTCTTCAACGTCCACGGCGAGACGACAAAACGTATCGCGGAAAACCGCGAGATTTCGGAAATCAAACAAATCCTTGGATTAGAGTCGGGGAAGACGTATACTCCCGCAGATGTCGCCACACGGTTGCGTTATGGCAAGGTCCTCTTTATGACCGACCAGGATTTAGACGGCGCGCATATCCAGGGTCTCGGTATCAACCTCTTCCAGACGGAGTGGCCGTCGCTGACAAAGATTCCCGGGTTCATCGGGTTTATGAATACACCCATCCTGAAAGCGCGTCGCGGGGCGCAAGAAGTCCTCTTCTACAATGACGGTGAATTCAATGCGTGGAAGAAGCAGTTTCCAGGTGAAGTCGTGCCTTCGGGATGGGCGACGAAATATTATAAAGGTTTAGGCACGAGTACCGGGAAAGAGTTCAAGGAGTATTTCGCGAATAAGAAGATGGTTGAATTCGTTCATACAGGAAAGGAGAGTGATGATCATCTGGATATGGCGTTCAACAAGAAGCGCGCGGATGACCGGAAAGAGTGGTTGGCGAGCTATTCGCGCGAAGCGTTCCTGGATACATCCAAGCCCACGATTCCGTATGAAGAGTTCATAGACCGCGGTCTCATCCACTTCTCCATCTATGACAATGAGCGTTCTATCCCGAACCTGATGGACGGTCTGAAAATCTCGTTGCGTAAAATCCTGTATGCTGCGTTCAAGAAGGGGGGGCTTAAAACCGAAATCAAGGTTGCGCAATTCAGCGGGTATGTCTCGGAGCACTCGGCGTATCACCACGGCGAGGCGAGTCTAAATGCTGCGATTGTGGGGATGGCGCAGAACTTCGTCGGCAGCAACAATATCAACTTGTTAGAACCGAACGGACAGTTTGGCGGGAGACTACAAGGCGGAAAAGACAGCGCGAGTGAAAGATACATCTTCACCCAGCTTAACAAGCTGACGCGACTCATCTTTCGCCAAGAAGACGACGCAATATTGTCGTATATTGATGATGACGGTCAAATGGTGGAGCCGACGTATTATGCGCCGGCAATCCCGATGATTCTCGTCAATGGAAGCAAGGGAATCGGCACAGGATTCAGCACGGATGTTATGCCACATAATCCGCTTCAAATCATTGCGTATATTCGGGCGATGCTCAAGGACTGCGGTAGCGGCGGGACTTCGGATCGTCCCGTCATTGAGCCGTATTTCAAGGGATTCAAGGGAACCGTGAAGAATATCGCGGCCTCCGGTGCCGCCACGTTAGTGGCGGCGAAATATCTCATCAAAGGCACCTATGAAATCATCGCCGACCGTAAAGTCCGTATCACCGAACTCCCGATTGGAACGTGGACGGATGATTATAAGGAGTTCTTGGAGAAGTTGATGGAAGCGCCCACTGTGAGTGACAAGGACAAGGACAAGGATAAGGCCGTCGGCGCGGGCGTCCCCGTCCTGAAAGAATACATTGATATGTCAACCGATTCTGTCGTAGATATCACCGTGACGTTCCACCCATCATATCCGCATACACCCAAAGATCTTCAGGCCGCCGTCGTGGATGCCGACGCAGGGACGAATAAGCTGGAGAAACTCCTCGGACTCTTCACAACGCAAAGCACGACAAATATGAACCTGTTTGACGCACGCGAGAAGTTGCGGAAATATGCGAACATCTATGACATCATTGAGGATTATTACGCGGAACGCCTCGGACTTTACGCCAAGCGCAAGGCAGCAATGCTGGCGCAACTCGCGAATGAACTGCGTGTCCTCACAAACCGCGCCCGGTATATCCAGGAAGTGCTTGACGACAAACTGGAATTGCGTCGTCAGACGAAGGATGCGATCTTCGCGAAGATGACCGCGCACGGATATGAACACATTGAAGGCGACACCGAGTTCAAATACCTGTTGAAAATGCCGATGGATAGTGTCACGGATGAGAATGTCAGGAACCTGCTTTCCGAGCGCGATTCCAAGCGCGCGCAGCACCAAGGTCTCGCCGATACGACGATTCAAGCATTATGGACGCGTGACTTGGATGAATTGGAGACGGAGTATAAGAAGTGGGCGACGGCAGCGGAGGCAAGTGCAGCAGTGAGTGCGGGGGGAGGCGCGGCCGCGGCAACGAAGAAGAAGATGGTGGTGAAGAAGATGTAATTATATATACACAGCTATGTCTGTATAGCAATAAAAATAATAGTTAGTTATATTTTTATTACTTGAATATAACTAATGCCAACAACGCGAAAACATAGATGTCGCGTAGCATTCATCATCTCTCGCATCTTCAGTAATCTCATTCTGAAAATATCTCATCGCGTTGTTTATCATAAGGATAGTATCACATTGCGCATTCTCTTTTCGGACGACGCTGGATAAGTTGGTATTCACAAATATTAAGGAATAAAAAAACACTATTATATAACCCAATCAGGACAAATCAAAATAAAAAAACCAAAATGAACACGATAACAATATTTATAGGTGCACATGGGTCTAACCCATACACGCATCCGGGACGACCCGAGACGAGAAGTTCAGATGAGCCTGATCGTTATCCACCGGGTTTCAACGTAAACTTTCTCAGTTTTGCTGGATATGCTGATATAAAAACAGAAGTGGGAATTGTACCTGAAAGAGAAGAATCCAAACAAACAGAAATAATAAAACAAATAGCCAGGTTAGGGTTAGATAAATCTGGTTTATTTACAATTGAAACTGCGAGGCAGTTAGGTGGCCTCGGAACTGATCGTGTGACACTTTCATATTTGGTGCCTAGAATTTTCAAGGATAGAAAAATCACTTCACCGCCGGAATCTATGGATGTAATGGAAGATATGAAAAACGAAATGTTGGCATTGGGTATCTTGGCCGACCTCCATTATTCGCGAGATTCTCCGCCAGTAATCGTTAATAATCCACATTTTAAAAAAATGTGGTGGTTCGATAATAATCCTGGCGATGATCGTCGCAGGTTAGACATACAAGAACAGACTGGGCCAGCAAGAGCCGCAGGGAATAGGAAAGATAACCCAATTTTGTCAACAAACGGATTATTTATATTACATACAACAAACGAAGAACACCAGCCATTTTCAATATCAAATATTCGAGCACTTGATGAGTTTACTAAAGAACAAGGCTTAAACCTCATCGCGCCGGATGCTATTAAACGTAGAAATTTATTACGTAAAATCAACTATACTAGTTATTGGAAGAAATGGATTGAAGCTTATGATTTTAGCAGGGTTCCTGACGCGGATGTTATTGAAATAGGTAGCATTACAGAAGCATTATTTATAGTAACGCAAATTTATTATGCGTTTTTACATGCTACGGATAATCCTGCTGATTTGGATAGTGATGATGAAATTTATGAAGAAGAATATGTGAAGGATGGAGAGGAGGTGGAACGACCCGTTGCGGAAGGTCCACCGCCACCACCACCACTAAACCAACTCATAAAAGATAGGTTGAAAGCTATAATACAGCCACAAACTGATAACGCAAGTGAACTTTACAGATTAAGTAGATACGCCAACGATATTGTTCAAACCCAACGGGCTACTTTTTTGAAAGATGCTAATGCTGCTGACGCTCTAGAACAAAGGATTGAAGAAATAAAACAAGGACAAATGGTTACGAGACAAACGAGTCAATCTGTGGATGAGATGAAACAACAATTATCTGCCGCTGACGAAAATTTAGATGTTCACCGACTTGAACTTACCAAAGAAAAGGGTACTATCGCTAGATTAGAGTCTGAACTAGATCAATTACGAGATAAAATAGTTGTCGATGTTACAGACTTTATTCGTGATTTAATTTCACTGCCGGACATGGGCCTGGAGATAAAAGCCGCGATAAAAAATATAATAATGCGTAACAAATTAAAAAATATATTAAAATTCGGAATATTTCACAAGCGTTTGTCACTCAGTCAGATTATTCTATTTTTCCGCAGTTTGGGATATAATATAAATATCGTAGATCCGTCGTGTTTTGTTCTTAAGGCGCCCCAATCTTTTCGGATGGATGTACACACGCCGGAAATAGATGACTCACAACAAGGGTTGGTTGTTGAACATAAACACCCTCCTCCTACTCATTGGACTGAAGAAGCTCGTAAATTGGTAAATATATTATATGTTGTTGAGCCACTGCCGAGTGTTAAACGCCGTGCAATTGCTACTACTCCTCCTCCTGATCCTGATAATAGAGGTGGCACAAAACGAAAAAAGAAGTCATATTCACGAAAACGCCGAACGCGTAGAAAACGGTGTGTTACACGACGACACCGACGTATGCGTAAATAAATAGATTGGGATTACTATGCGCGGCGGCGCGACGGCTGCGATAACGACGGGTTGCGCGCTTTTTGGCGGATGAACGACGACGGCCTCCAAAATTTGGATATAATAATAAACCAATATTTTTATTATTGTATAGTTCGGCTTCGCCCTCGTGAGCAACATTAAAACCACGGCTTCAACTCTAGCGTCTTGTGTTTGTAATCCGAAAAATTCGGCCGCGCCATCGGAGTATACATACTACTCACATCACGCTTATACTGAATATATCCCTCCGCCTCACCGTGAACCCTGGGGACACAATATTCAAATACTAATTCATTTAACTCTATAATCTGTTCGCGGATTGCGGTCGGTGCATTCGCTGCGTTCTGGAGATAAATCGTCCGCATAATGATGCGCAGGGTATCGCAGTCTTGTTCGCCGACGACATACTTCCCGCGCGACCTCTGATACACACCCGCGCGGATTCCGTTCTGAATAATCTGCATATTCTCCTTGCTAAAGAATGCATTGGAGAGCGGCGTGTTCTCCCAGATACCGTTCAAGGCATCCCGATAGGTCACGCATTGATGGACTGGGTTTTTATCATAAAGGGCGAACTGGTCTTGTGTGGGAGGGGTGACAATATCCAGACGCCCATTTTTTGGTTGTCCGATAAATGTTTCTTCAGGAAATGCGCGATATTCAAAGCGATTCATTGTATACGGCACGGAGAAGTATTTTATATACAGGTATTTATATAGAGTATTTATATAAATTATATAAATTATAATAGTAGTATGGATTTTATTTCAAGCGCCAAAAATTTAGGTTCGTCCGCATTCGGAAGTTCGTCATCGGGGGCGAGTGGAGACAGTGGTGGCGGTGGCGGCGGAGGTGGTAGCGGGGTGTTTAGCAACTTCTTCAATCTCTCCATTCAGAAAATGGTCCTGATTTTGGCTGTCATCGCGTTCGTTATTTCGGTAGGAACTGTCGCAATCTTACTCTGGAAGTCCAAGAGTTCGCAAAAATGGCCGCCCGAAATCGCAAAATGTCCGGATAGAATGGCGTTAAATGATGCAGGGCAGTGTGTTGACAATTACGGGTTAGGAGTCACATCATTTGGTCCCGCCGCAACAGATTGTGCCAATTACACCCCACATATAGCCAGAAAATACACGAGTGGACCTGACCTTGGTTTAAATACAGAGAATAATTATATTCCGTGGGAAGGTATTGTTGACGGTAAGGAGTCGCGCGCAGCATCATTGAAATGCGTGGTATAGAAATACAACAATGACATAAACAAACGTTATTTTATGTCATATACACGGCCGATTCACCGATTCACCGATTCGTATGGATACGCCTCGTCGCATTACATACTGCCGTATGCGCCGGGTGCAGCTCTTGATGCCGCCTTCGCCACCGCGGGAAGAGAATCAGAGGGTGCGCTACCGAACCCGTAAGAACCCATCTTCATATTGCCAGTGATGCACATGGAGTAGAATAGACGGCTCTGGAAGTACATCAGCGCGTATACCAGAATCATCAAGAACGAATAAACACCACTCATTATCGTGATTTTTCCCCTAAATAAGAGAACGAGCGACGAAATGAAACCCAACCCTGCCACTGCCAAGAAAATAAAATTAACAACAGTAAGCCAGTAAAAAAGCAGACAATAATCCTTGTCGAGAGGAGCAAATAACTCTTGAATTGCGTTCATTTTCTGAATATACCCGGTTATAATATATAAAAAGAAAAAGTATACTGTCTATAACACGTGAGCGAGTTCGTGGAATGGAAATTCTATCAAAATCGGCCTCTACCACCGGCGTCGGCGCTACTGCATTGTCCACGAATTACACATACTTCCTCGGCCGTGAAGCCATCTATAATAATATCCGCGACTTCCTTGCCTCTTTCCAAAAGAATAAATCCGACCTCACATTCAAACGAGGTATTTATATCTATGGCGCACCCGGCACCGGAAAAACCGAATTTGTCATCCGCCTACTTAAAGAGCTAAACTATGATATGGTGAAATATGACGCAGGGGATATACGCAATAAATCAATCATTGAGTCTATTACCCAGCACAATATCTCTGACAAAAACATAATGTCAATCTTCCAGCGTAAAGTCCAGAAAATCGTCGTCGTTATGGATGAATTGGACGGAATGAATAACGGCGACAAAGGCGGGATAACATCTCTCATCAAGCTCATCCGGCCTAAAAAGACGAAGAAGCAAAAACAAGAAGAAATCACGATGAACCCCATTATATGTATCGGGAATTACCACATTGACAAGAAAATCAAAGAACTGATGAAGGTATGTTATGTGTACGAGTTGAAGACGCCGACCCCCGCACAAATGACGCACATTATTGATATGACGATACCCAACATTGATGCGACGATGCGAAAGAATATCATCGCATTCGTCCAGGGAAATCTACGCAAACTCGGCGCAGTCGCGGAAATGAGTAAGAAGTCAAACACGATACTCGCGAATAATATACTCCACGCGATATTCCAGCCGAAAACCTATAACGAGGACATCAAGAAAATCACCGAAAAATTGATGAATACGTCCTACCCGATATCCGACCATAATGTCTTAATCAATGAAACCGACCGCACGACAATCGGATTATTATGGCACGAAAACATCATTGATGTCCTGGATAAAATGCCCGTCTCTGTATCCGCGCCGTTTTATAAACTCGTCCTTGATAATATATGCCAGGCAGACTATTTTGACCGGATTACTTTCCAGAACCAGATTTGGCTTTTTAATGAGCTATCGTCCCTTATTAAAACATTTTACAATCATCATTTGTATCATAAATCGTTCCCAAAAAAGGCGCGGTTTCATCCTACGGAGGTGCGATTTACGAAAGTGCTTACGAAATATAGCACGGAATACAATAACCAATTATTTATACAGAATTTGTGCATCCAATTGTCAATGGATCAAAATGACCTTTTTGCGTTTTTCTTAACGATGAAAAAACAATATACAGAAGAAGAAATCCCGCGCATACTGGAAATGTATGAAATCACCAAATTAGATGTCAACCGTATTTATCGTTATTTAGACAAATATATGGAAAAAATGGAGCCGGATTGTGAAAATGATGTGGATACAAATAGTGTGTGTGCGTTTGAATAAACCCAAAAAGATATAATGAGTATTTAGAAACATTTAATGGGTGCATCTATCTCTTTTGATTCTAAATATCGTTTAATTTTAGACACTGAAGTGGAATGTATTTCTACAAACACGTCTACATCGGCGTCAACTAAAACGAAGGCGACTAAGAATAAGGTCCGATACGACAGCGGAAGCGGAAGCGGAAGCGACAATGACAACGACAACGACAACGACAACGACAACGACAGCAGAAGCGACACCGAGAGCGGAAGCGGAAGCGGAAGCGACACCGACAGCGACAACGAAAACAAGACGTATACCGTCAAAATAACACCTGAAATTGCCGGATATATTCGCAGTTATCTTCGCAAGAATCAATTTCTGGATGAGTTTGACTTAATCACCGAGATTGATCTTGACCGTTATAATCACGCACCGGAATCCGCGCTTGTTTTTAATTCCGACTCAATTGTATTCAATACGAACAATCAAACAATTGAGGCCGTCGGAGAGTGG
>JACCEB010894531.1_pt1 | contig 14523 bp, 14 predicted proteins | sample 7454761 | NCBI WGS metagenome assembly JACCEB01 (sample SAMN15323454, study PRJNA562643) | freshwater metagenome | isolation source: river surface water | place: USA:Blue River Watershed | collected 2017-08-18 | reverse complement strand
ATCTTCAATGAGGTTTTGCGTCTCTGCCCGCCAGTATGGGTTGCTCCACGTCGCGCTCTCGATGATGTCATGTTGGGAGAGTTTGAAATTCCAAAAGGCGCACACGTTTTGATCAGCCAATATGTAACCCACCGCGATTCTCGCTATTTTCCAGATCCCGATACCTTCGTCCCAGAGCGATGGTTCAATGACTTTGAAAAAACTCTTCCCCGAGGCGCCTATTTTCCTTTCGGAGCTGGAGTTCGAAAGTGTCTAGGAGATCAATTTGCTCTGCTGGAGGCTCGAATCATCATGTTAGAAATTGCCAGTCGAATGCGGCTAGCTCTGCAATCAGATTTTCCCGCCGCCCAACCGCGTGCAACTTACAGACCAAAGGGAATGGTTCCCATGAAAGTAAGCCTTATTTAAGCTGTGCTGAAATATCGGGGTTGTGCTTAACAACTGCCCGCCAGATATCGGCCGGTTCCATACCCATAGCTAAGGCTTGATCCACGGTCTGTCCCCCAAGCTCTGCCATCACAAAATCTTTGGCGTAGGAAGGGGCCCAATCGGCACCAAAATGCTCCGTCATCCTGCGACGCAGCTCGGTAATTCTCATTCGGAGTTTGGATTAAAGAATTGCAGCTAAACGCTCTGCTTGTTGCTTGGAGTGGTCAGGCGAAAGTGGCGCGGTCACTTGTCCCATAAACCAACGCAAAATCAAACCGACTCCAACAACATCTGTTGCAAAAATCTTTGCCAACTGAGAATAAATCTCTACCCAAATCTTGTGATCGCTGGCGGTTAGCGCGTTGGCCATAATCTCGCCATCTGTTTGCAAAGCGGTGTGCAAACCAGTGTGCTCCGAAATCTCTCGTGAGATCAAGTAAAGCGCCTCTGCACGTGATTGGGCCACCAAAGCCAAAGTTGAAATTCTTTCCAGCTCGGTTTCGACAAGGGCTAGAAAAACCTCATCTTTATCTCGGAAATGGTTATAAAGAGAGGCACGTGAAACCTGCGCCCGATCTGCAATTTCAATCATGTTTGTTGCAGAGATGCCGCTTTCAGAGAGTAAAACTTTTGCCGCTTCCATAATGGCCGCTCTGGTGCGACGATGAATAGTTGATTGATGTTGGTATGTAGCTCTTGCGCTATTTGTACTCACGAAAAGCCAATCCTTATCTTTAACCTGCTGCTTTATGCAGCGTTGGTATCGACAACGGTAAGTACTGGGGATTCGTGAAGTTTGACTAGCGATGCAACTTCAACAAGTACGGCGGATAGAGAAAGATTTAAAGCGATACAGATTGAGTTCAATAACTCCGAGGAGGCTTCTTTTTGACCACGCTCTACCTCTGAAAGATAACCAAGAGAAACGCGGGCCTCTTTTGCAACATCACGCAGGGTGCGGCTTTGGGAGATACGGGCCTGGCGCAGGGTCTGGCCGATGTGTGTACGCAAAAGTGTCATAACCCTGTCCTCTCCCTTCATCAATTTCTTACTGCTCTTTATTTACTGCTGAGAGCTAAGGATACGCGCGAGCACCCCAACTGCGCTTTCTACCGCGCCGCGCCGCACACTTTCTCGATCCCCGGAAATCTCTAATTTCACCGTTTCTTGATGATCAAGCCCAACTATCGCTAGCCACACGGTGCCCGCCTCAACCCCGTGTGAAGGACCGGGTCCAGCCACCCCGGTGGTTGAAACCGCCCAAGATGCTGCGAATTTAGCTCGAACGCCTTGAGCCATCGCTATGGCCACCTCTTCAGAAACCACACCAAAATCACTAATGAGATTGGCAGGCACTGAGAGCTCATCAATCTTGGACTGATTTGAATAAGTAATCACAGATCCATTTAATACATGCGACGCGCCAGGTACTGAGACTAGTTCGGAGGTTAGGGCGCCTCCTGAAATTGACTCTGCAAAGGTAATTGTCTCTTTGCGCTTCTGAAGAAGAGCTACCACCTCTTGAGTTACCGCATTCATGATCTAGCTTTAACTACATCTCGTAAATACTGATACCCAGAGGTAATCGTGAGAACTATCGCTACTCCCAGCAAAATATCACGGGGTAAAAACAGATACTCCGGTAATGGCAATATGTAAAATCCAACCGAGAAGTTTTGAAGTAGCGATTTAATCTTGCCTCCTTTACTGGCGGCAATAATCCCTCTCTTTAAAACCGCGAAACGCAAAATTGTTACACCAACTTCGCGCGCCAAAATCACAATCGTTACCCACCAAGGCATCTTTTCCAAGATTGATAATCCAATTAGAGCGGTCGCAATGAATGCTTTATCGGCAATTGGATCAAGTAATGTGCCAAAAGCAGAGATTTGATTTCGGCTTCTTGCAATGCGACCATCTAAAACATCTGTCATGCCCACTATAAAGAACATTACCCAGGCGATGATCTGCCAATCAGGATCATTACCTCCATTTTTGAAAAGTGCCCAAGCACAAAATGGCAGGGCGAGAATTCGGGCTACCGTTAAGAGGTTGGGAAGATTCATAAAGGTTGCGCTACCAAATCTGCGCCAGCTACATCTACAACTACCGCTTCAACGTACTGCCCAACTTTGTAACCTGAGGTGGGGCGTCCTGGTGTGGAGATAAAGGTTGTTGAATCAACCTCTGGTCCCTGATGTTCCGCCCTTCCCTCTTGGGTTTCCTCATCCTCAATCAAAACCCTTACCTTTTGCCCGATTCGCTCAGCTGCACGCTGGTTTACCAGCTCTTCGGCCAATGAAGTCAGCTGATTAGTCCGGGTTTGAATTAGATCGGGGTCAACTTTATTTTCTAATTTCAGCGCCTCTGTGTTGTCCTCATCTGAGTAAGGAAAGATTCCAATCGCATCTAAGTCAGCGGCATTTATAAAATCCACTAACTCCTGGTACTCCTGCTCGGTTTCGCCTGGAAAACCAACAATGAAGTTGGAGCGAATTCCAGATTCAGGGTTCAAAGCTCGAATTTGAGTAATCAAATGCAAGAACTTCTCAGCATCGCCAAAACGACGCATTCTACGCAACAAGGTTCCGGATGCATGCTGGAAGGAGATATCAAAATAGGGCACAACTTTTTCGGTAGCGACCATGGCTTGTAAAAGTGTGGGACGAATTTCTGCCGGCTGCAAATATGAGAGCCTGATGCGTTCGATCCCTTCAATTTTCGCTAACTCCGGCAACATTGATTCCATAACCTTGAGGTCACCGAAATCTTTGCCATACGAGGTGGTGTTCTCGCTAACTAAAAAGATTTCACTTACGCCATTTTGTGCCAACCAAGCCGCTTCCTCCAAGATTTCTGTTGGGCGTCTGGAAACAAAGGCGCCGCGAAAAAGTGGTATTGCGCAAAAAGAGCATCTGCGGTCACAACCTGATGCAATCTTCAATGGCGCCATCGGTGAATTACCTAAACGTTTGCGAGAAAAGGTACTGCCCTGCCCCATAGAAAGTGGTGTCTCTTTTACCGCGCGTGTGGTTTGACGGGCTGCAGGAGAAATTGGAATTAAGGTTCGGCGATCCTTTGGAGTATGTGCCTTTGGTTTATCGCCATCCAAAATCTTGCGTAATCTCTGAGAGATATCTTGATAGTCATCAAATCCTAAAATCGCATCTGCTTCAGGTAGCGCATCAGCTAACTCTTTTCCATAACGCTCAGCCATGCAACCAACCGCTACGACGGCACGCAAACTGCCATCTGCCTTAAGTGCGTGAGCCTCCAAAAGCGCATCAACTGAGTCTTTTTTAGCTGATTCAATAAAGCCACAGGTGTTTACTACCGCGATATCTGCGTTTGCCGCATCATCAACCAAAACCCAACCATCGTCAGAGAGTCTTCCCGCTAACTCCTCAGAATCCACATCGTTGCGGGCACAACCCAATGTCACTAAGGCAACGGTTTTTGGATTTGAGTTTGGGAGTGACACCCCCGCATTCTATAGATGAAAGCTGCGATTAACCCTGATTATTGCTAGCTTGCGGACCGAATTCCAGTCTAACAACCTCGCCAACTCTTCCAGGTACGCCTAAATCTTCGCCATTAACTTTTAGCTTAACCGCGCCTGCGTTTCCAATTACTAGGTACAACAACTGATTGTCACTAAAGGTTCTGGATTCACCTTGACGGATTCGACCACTGAATTGTGTAGCGCCAGTTGAATCATTAACCGCTACCCAAGAAAGTCCATTTACTCCAGTCAAAACAACCTCTACTCCATCTCTTACCTCTGCTACCGCACCATTGGATTGGTTTGAATTTGTAGAATTGGTTACAACATTTTGTTCTTCAGAGCTTCCATTTGAGGTTGAGAAAATTAAGGCTCCCACTAATCCAAATATCGCAACCCCAGCACCTACACCACTAAGTGCTTTCCATGAGATTGGCTTGCGTTCCTTTATTGCGGGTGTTGCGCTGTTGTCATTAAGCAAATCTCTAATTGATTTACTTAATGGAATTGTTTGTGATTCAAAGGCGATTAGAACTTCAGAATCCCCTACCCCACAAATGCGGGCAATAGTTCTGATGTGACCACGTGCATAAGTTGGCCCACCACAGGTTGAAAAATTATCGCGCTCAAGATCCTCAATGACAGTTTCAGGTATGCGAGTGCGAGCAGCGAGTTGCTCAACAGTAAAGCCTGCTGACTTTCGCATCTCTTGCAGTGAACTGCCTACTGACATTGTCGCCTCACAACATTTCTAACTGGGGCGCAAATTGTAGAATCAGCGAGTAATTGGGCACAACTGGCCAAACTCAATTACTGGGGTGAATTACTGAGAATCACCCCTGAATGACTTCGAGCACTGAGGCTAAATCCTCTTGCTTAACCAAGACAACTCGTGCCTTTGAGCCCTCAGATGGTCCGACAATTCCACGGCTCTCCATCAAATCCATCAACCGACCCGCTTTAGCAAAACCAATTCTTAATTTGCGTTGCAACATTGATGTAGAACCAAATTGCGTGCTCACAACAAGTTCTATAGCTTGAATTAATAACTCCTTGTCATCGCCAATGTCATCATCGCCTGATCGTGCACTGACAACAGGTTTCAGAATATCTTCACGATAAACCGGTTGTAGCTGGGATTTAACATGAGATACAACTGATTCAATCTCACGTTCGGAAACATAAGCACCTTGGATACGCATTGCCTTGCTGGCACCCATAGGAAGGAATAATCCATCTCCTTGGCCAACTAGTTTCTCTGCACCCGGAGTATCCAAAATAACTCGGGAGTCAGCCAATGAAGAGGTAGCAAAGGCAAGACGTGAGGGAACGTTGGCCTTAATTAACCCAGTAACGATATCTACCGAAGGTCTCTGCGTTGCAATAACTAAGTGAATTCCCGCAGCACGTGCTAATTGAGTAATTCGAACAATTGAATCCTCTACATCTCGAGCCGCTACCATCATTAAATCTGCTAACTCATCCACAACCACTAATAGATATGGGTATGGTTCTAAAGCTTGATCCGCTCCCTCTTTTGCAGTTACCTTTCCAGAGCGCACCGCTTTATTGAAATCATCAATATGTCTAAAGCCGTAGGTAGAAAGATCGTCATATCGCATATCCATCTCACGAACTACCCAAGCCAAAGCCTCTGCAGCTTTCTTTGGGTTTGTGATTATGGGTGCAATGAGATGAGGAATGCCTTCATAGGCGTTTAATTCAACTCGTTTGGGATCGATCAAGATTAATCGAACATCATTTGGTGTAGCTCTCATCAAAATCGAGGTCACTAATGAGTTAATCATCGAAGATTTACCAGCACCAGTAGCGCCGGCGACCAGAAGATGTGGCATCTTGGCCAAGTTGGCGCAGATAAAATTGCCCTCGACATCTTTACCAAGAGCGATAACCATTGGGTGATGATCATTTCCAGCAACACTGGAGCGTAAAACATCGCCCAGGGAGACAATTTCGCGATCGGTATTTGGAATCTCAATGCCTACAGCAGATTTGCCTGGAATTGGAGAGAGGATCCTGACATCACTGCTGGCTACCGCGTAGGCGATATTTTTACTCAGAGCTGTTACCGCCTCGACCTTAACTCCTGAACCTAATTCAACCTCATATCGAGTTACGGTTGGACCACGCATAAAACCTGTAACTTCACAATCAATTTCAAACTGTGCAAATACCTCTGTTAAGGCTTGAACAATTTGATCATTAGCCTTGGTTTTACCTTTTGTAGGCGGGGTAGTTCTCAAAAACTCCATACTAGGAAGTTCGTATGGATCACTGGAGGAAAGTACCAACTGCACCGGACGAGCTGGTTTGTTTTCACTCTGAGGCTTGGGAATCTCTACCGTGAACTCTTCATCAAAGCTCTCTTCATCAATCTCTTCCTCTTCATCATCATCCTGATTTGAAAACTCTTGCACCAAAGGTGTTTCAAATGGCGGTGTGTCGGCGATTTCAAACTCTTCGGCTTTACGCTCGCGACGTTCCTCCAAAGCGGTACCTACCTTGGAGCTCGCCCCAGTCGCCAATCCTTTTAACAAATTTAGAATTTTTGAGAAAGGAGTAGCGGTAATTACTAAAACTCCAAATAACAAGGTTAAGAAAAGAATTGGAATTGCCAGTACATCTGTCACTAAGGCAACCAGTGGGGTTGAGATTGCGTAACCAATCCACCCGCCACCCTCCCGCATTGCGGTAGCCCCAGTATTTATGGAGGAGGGATTAATTATGTGAATTAAAGCGGTTGAGCTGAGAATTAATAACAAGGAGCCAATTGTGATTCGGCCATTTGCCGCTTTGTCATCCGGGGCTCTGAACATCCGCAATGCAAAGTAGGCAAAGAGAATTGGAGTGCAAATAGCTAGGCGGCCAACTGCACCATAAAAGAAGGCGTAAGCGGCGTTACCAAACCAGTTTTCAAGTTGCCACCAAGTAGTGGCTGCGGCTATCAAAGCAATAATAAAAAGTAGAAGTCCAAAACCATCACGTCGATGTTCAGGATCTAAATCCTTAGCTCCACGGGTAATTACCCGAATTGTAGCCCCTAAGGATTTTGCAAAGCTACGCCAGATTAGGGCCAGGGTGCGGCTCAACGCCGGTATGACACCGTTGCGCTTTTTTGGGGAATTTTTCTTAGCCACAACGAAAAATCGTATTAGAAATGTTTTTTTGCAACCGCGAGGCGCGCCGTTGGAACCGCGTTTACACCTCTATTACTACGGGCACAATCATTGGGCGGCGACGATGTTCCTCCCCAACCCAACTTCCTACAGTTTTCCTGACAACTTGGGATAACTGGTGGGTGCCATTTATGCCACCTGCAACAGCTCCAGCTAGCGCATTTTCAATTCGGGTTTTAACCTCATCAAAAAGCGCCAAATCCTCTGCAAAACCGCGGGCGTGAATATCTGGCCCAGCTACTATTTTTCCAGTTTGTGAATCAATTACTACAATTACTGAAATAAATCCTTCTTCACCCAAAATTCTTCTATCTTTTAATGATGCTTCAGTAATGTCACCAATGCTGTGTCCATCAACGTATACATAACCGACAGGAACCGCACCAACAACCTGCGCTTTGCCTTCTGCTAAATCAACTACAACTCCATTGTCTACAACAACTGTGTTGGATCTCTTAACTCCAGTGGAAACCGCTAGCTCAGCATTTGCCTTCATATGTCGCCATTCACCGTGAACCGGCATCACATTCTTGGGTTTAACAATGTTGTAGCAGTACAAAAGCTCGCCAGCTGCTGCATGTCCAGATACATGAACCAATGCATTGCCTTTATGTACTACCCGAGCTCCAAATCTGGTTAGCTCATTAATTACTCGATAAACCGAGTTTTCATTACCGGGAATTAGCGAGGAGGCCAAAATTACTGTGTCACCAGCTCCTACTTTTATTCGATGATCGCCATTTGCCATTCTCGATAATGCAGCAAGCGGTTCGCCCTGCGAACCAGTGCAAATCAAAACGATCCCATCACCTGCATCATCAATCTCATCGATGTCTAGCAAGGTATTCGGTGGAATATGTAAATATCCCATTTCCGAAGCTAGGTTCATATTCCGCACCATTGAGCGACCTACGAAAGCAACTTTGCGACCATGGGTATAGGCAATATCTATTACTTGCTGGATGCGATGTACATGTGATGCAAAGGATGCAACTATCACGCGTCGCTTTGTTGAATCAATTACGCGATCTAAAACCGGCATGATTTCCCGCTCTGAGGTTGTAAAACCAGGGATATCAGCATTAGTTGAATCAACCATAAATAGATCAACACCGGATTCACCCAATGTGGCAAAACGCGCTAAATCAGTTGTACGACCGTCAAGCGGAAGTTGATCCATCTTGAAATCGCCGGTATGTAGAACCACACCTGCAGGGGTTTTGATTGCAACCGCTAAGGCATCTGGAATTGAGTGATTAACCGCAATGAACTCCAGTTCGAAATCTCCCACTTTTCTCTTTTGTCCTTCACGGACCTCGATTGTTATGGGAGATATTCGGTGTTCCTTAAGCTTACCTTTCGAGAAAGCTAAAGTAAGAGCAGAGCCGATAACTGGAATGTTCTCCCGCTCCCGCAATAAATAGCCAAGAGCGCTGATGTGATCCTCATGGCCATGAGTTAGAAATACCGCTTCGACATCATTTAATCTCTCGCGGATATAAGAGAAGTCAGGCAAGATTAAATCAACACCAGGTTGATTTTCTTCAGGGAATAAGACACCGCAATCAACAATTAATAGTCGACCGGCGTACTCAAAAACCGTCATATTGCGGCCCACTTCACCCAATCCCCCTAGCGCAACAATGCGGAGGGTTTGAGCAGGAAGTTTTGGTGGCAACCCGAGATCGGGGTGCGGATGATTCATTAGCTTACTTTCACGCCACCGGCGCGCAGATCCTCACGCAGTTGAGAGATTTGTGCCGAGGTTGCATCAACAAGTGGCAATCTAACCTTTCCGCCCGGCAACCCCATCATGTTTAATGCAGCTTTGGTGAGAATTGCACCTTGCGTGCGGAAGGTTCCGGTGTAGACCGGTAATAATTTTTGATGGATTTCTAATGCACGAACTGTATTTCCAGAAAACCAGGAATCAAGAAGTTCACGTAAATCTCTTCCGACTGTATGACCACAAACCGAAACAAATCCAACAGCTCCGACAGAAAGTAAGGGAAGATTCAAAATGTCATCTCCCGAGTAAACCGGTATTCCTGATCTCTTAATTACCCATGAGGTAGATGCCACATCACCTTTGGCATCTTTCAATGCAACAATTTTTGGATGCTCCGCGAGTTGAACAATTGTGTCTGGTTCGATTTGAACGCCGGTTCTTCCCGGAATGTCATAGAGCATCACCGGAACATCGGTGGCATCTGCCATAGCTTTGAAATGTGCTGCGATTCCTGCCTGTGGTGGTTTGTTGTAATAAGGGGTAACAACAAGCAATCCGTCAGCTCCGGCATCAGCGGCCATCTTGGCCTGCTCTACTGAGTGTGAGGTTTCATTATTGCCAGCTCCTGCAACAATCTTCGCTCGCGAACCAGCAACTTTTTTAACAACTTTGATGATTTCAACTTTTTCTTCATCACTCGTCGTAGGCGCCTCGCCTGTTGTGCCATTTAAAACAATGCCATCGTGACCCGATTGAATTAAGTGTTCGGCTAACTTTTCGACGCCATCCCAATCAATTGAGAGATCATCTTTGAAGGGGGTCACCATTGCGGTAAGTAAACGCCCAAAAGGCGGGTGAATCGACATGGCGGAAGGCTACTCCTGTTAAGGGGCTACCCGTCCTGACTTCTCAAATGCCGCGTAGGTAAGTGGCATCAAGCGGGCAAAATGCTCCTCCATCTTTTCCGCCACCATCTCAATCTCCCTTTGTGGGTAGCTTGGAAAGTGCGATCCCTCTCTGCTGGTGCGCAGAGATAAGAAGTTCATTAATGCACGAGCGTTCATCGTTACATACATTGATGAATACAGAGCAACAGGCAAAACCGCGCGAGCAACTTCGCGCGCTACTCCAGCATCTAACATTTTCTTGTAATTTGCATATGCAACGGTGTAACTCTCCTTCATCGCTGTAACAGAGATTTGGAACTGCTCTTCTGTTCCATCAACAAAAACATAATGACCAGTTTTGCCGGTTTGAACTAATTTACGTTCTTTGTTGGGAACATAAAACACAGGACTAAGTTCGCGATAACGACCGCTTTCCTCGTTGTATGAAGCGATGCGATGGCGCATGAACTCACGGAATACAAAAATCGGAGCGCTAACAAAGAATGTCATTGATGTGTGCTCAAAAGGCGAACCATGTCTTTCTCGCGCCAAGTAATTTATTAAGCCAGCAGAACGAGATGGATCTGAGTTAATTTCATCCAATGAGTTCTCTCCAGCCGTTGAAACTCGTGCCGCCCAAATGACATCGGCATCATTCGCACTAGCTTTAACAAGTTCTACGGTTACATCGTCCCGGAAGACAATTTCAGGATGGTTTTGTTCGCTCACGTGCGTGACCTTATCTACTCCCTGGCCCGAGGTCAGGAATTTCTAAGGCACAATAAGCGCGTGTCATTAAGCGCCGAGCCCTTCGACAAGCGTGTGGTGTTGCGCGACTCACTGGCGGTGGCGATTCCGGTCGGAACATATGGAGCGGCATTTGGTGCAGCTGCAATTGGATCCGGATTTTCCGTCCTACAAACCTGTCTCCTCTCACTCCTGCTCTTCTCCGGGGCTTCCCAGTTCGCAGTAGTCGGTGTCATGGGCGCTGGTGGCTCACCATTGAGTGCCATCGCAACTGGATCTCTTCTTGGATTACGCAACGGTCTTTATGGATTACGAATGGCACCGTTACTTTCTTTGCGAGGTCTAAAAAAGATTATTGGTGCACAACTAACAATTGATGAATCAACTGGTGTCGCTCTCAACCAAGAGAGTAGAGGTCTGAATGCCAGCCGATATGGCTTCTGGGCCACTGGTATTGGGGTTTATTTCTTCTGGAATTTATTTACTTTAATTGGCGCGCTTGGTGCCAACAGCATTGGCGATCCTTCGGCATGGGGACTGGATGCAGCGGTGCCGGCAGCGTTTCTCGGTTTGGTTTGGCCCAGGTTGATTGATGTAAAGAGCAAGTTTGTTGGGTTTACCGCAGCGGTCTTGGCTTTACTTTTGATACCTATTGCGCCCGCGGGAGTACCAATAATTGCAACAGCTCTACTGGCAATTGTTTTTGGATGGCGGAAATAATGAGCGCTTTATGGATAGCCACCATTGTAACAAGTTTGATTTGTTTCATATTGAAATACATCGGCTACTCATTGCCGGAATCGCTTCTAAATAAGCCAAGGGTGCAGCGAATAAACTCCCTAATACCAATCGCTTTATTAAGCGCATTGGTAGCGGTACAAAGTTTTGGTTCAGAGAATTCCGTAGTGATTGATCATCGCTTGGCTGGCGTTGCTGCCGCGGCCGTGGCCCTGAGATTCGGTGCCAACTTTCCTGCAATGATGCTTTTAGCAGCGGTGGTATCTGCGGTCATGTATCGTCTTTAGACCTACAAAACGTTAGAGAAATCTAATCCTCTCTGGATATCCTTAATAGGTGAGCCACCAAGGTATTTCAGAGTCTCAGGCTCAATCAATACTGGCGCGCGAAGGTGAAAACCTAATTCCTTCCGAAGCGCCCAAAACATTAGCTAAGCAAATTATCGTAGTTCTGAGTGAGCCCATGTTGATTCTTCTTATTGCAGCAGGTGTGATTAATTTTCTTCTTGCTGAAGTATTAGATGCTTTGATGTTGATGGTAACGGTCTTTATCGTGCTAGGAATTTCAATTTATCAATCCAGGCGATCTGAAAAAGCACTACAAGCGCTGAAGGAGTTATCTGCGCCAACCGTAAAAGTGATCCGAGATGGTGCGGAAAAGAGGATTTCCAGTAAGGCGCTAGTAGTTGGTGATTTAATGTTACTTTCTGAAGGTGACAGAGTTTGCGCCGACGCATTAATCATTTCTTCAAAATCATTAGCCGTTGATGAGTCCACAGTCACTGGAGAATCTGTCCCAGTTGACAAAAATGAAGGTGACTCGCTGCTGTCGGGAACTTTGATTTCGCGCGGACATGGAACTGCGGAGGTGAGTGCAACAGGAGTTAAGTCCCAGCTAGGAGCTATAGGTAAATCCCTTCAGGAAATAACCACCAGCCGATCTCGATTGCAGAGAGATGTCGATCAGTTAGTGCGGGTAATTGGTGTACTGGGCATAATTACCGTTATTTCAGTGGTAACTATTTATGGCAGTACACGTAACAACTGGCTAGAAGGTGGCCTGGCAGGAATCGCAGCTGCGATGGCATTGATACCTGAGGAGTTTCCGGTAATTCTCACTTTGTTTATGGCAATTGGGGCTTGGCGTATCTCGAAGGAGAAGGTAATAACCCGTCAACCCTCCTCTATTGAATCCCTAGGCTCTATCTCGGTGCTTTGTGTCGATAAAACTGGAACTATCACCGAGAACCACATGACGGTAAAGGAGATTTCCAGCATAAACAATCGCTCGATTCTCACAACCAACATGGATCCGAGCTCGCTTTCTGCCGATCTAATCGAACTGATGAAGATTGCGGCACTTGCCTGCCCAATTAGGGGTTATGACCCTATGGATATTGCTTTTCTTGAGCTTTCGCAGAGGTTGAAGATTTCAAACTCAGCGGATTCATTGATGGAGTTTCCTGTTGAGAGATTCCGTTTGGCCTACATCCACATTTGGAAACAAGAAGACCGAATCACTTATGCCGCTAAGGGCGCCCCAGAAACCATCATAAAACTCTGCCAATTAGATGGATCAGAGGCAAAAGAAATTACTGCTGCGGTCCATGAGGCTGCTGGAAAAGGATTTCGAGTCATCGCTGTAGCAAAACATGTTGCTTCAACCACCTCAGAAATCTCAACTAACTTTGAGAGTTTAAAATTTGAGTACTTAGGGTTGGCATTTCTTCAAGACCCAATCAGAGCTGGCGTTAAAGAATCGGTTGCTGAGTGTAGGAGTGCAGGAATTAAGACCATCATGATAACGGGCGATCATCCAAACACTGCAGCTGCAATTGCTCATGAGATTGGATTGGATGGTTTACATCTAATAGTGACTGGTGATCAATTGGATGGATTAGATGATAGAGAGCTTGCTACGCAGATTGCAGAAGTCTCTGTGTTTGCTCGCGTCAAACCGGAGCACAAGCTACGCATTGTTCGAGCCTTACAAGCTTCGGGAAAAGTTGTCGGCATGACTGGCGATGGCGTTAACGATGCCCCGGCTCTACGGGCGGCTGACATCGGAATTGCAATGGGTGGACGTGGAACCGATGTGGCTCGTGAAGCATCCGCATTAATAATCACTGATGACAATTACAACTCAATTGTGCGGGGTATTAAACGAGGTCGTGCTACCTATGCAAACCTACAAAAGGCTATGTCCTATGTCATCGCCATTCACATTCCAATCTTTGGACTGGCGCTGTTGCCGATTTTTTCCACTAGCTGGCCGCTGATATTGCTTCCGGGATTAGTTGCCTTTCATGAAGTAATAATCGATCCGGCTTGTTCTGTAGTTTTCGAAGAGGAAAGCCCAGATCCAAAGATTATGGAGGAACAACCACGCAAACCCGATAGCAAGCTCTTTTCCAAGCGGGAGATTTGGCTCGCCGCCACTCAAGGTATCTCTACCTTCTTGGCACTTCTCTCTCTTTTTCTATACCTCAATGCTTCTGGACGTACTGAACCGGAGATCAGATCAATGATATTTGGGGCCTTAATGATCTCCAATATCTTCTTGATTCTGACCAATCGTTCACGAACTTTGACGATTCTGCAGACTTTTAAGAATAGAAATAATCGCGCTGTGCCTTGGATAGTTTTATTAGCGCTGGGAGTTTTGCTCTTCTTAATTCTTATCCCACCATTGCGAACTCTCTTCGATCTGGGAGCTATTGGTTTTACTGATTGGCTAACAATGCTTATGGTCAGTATTGCAGGACTGCTTTGGTATGAAGTTTTGAAAATTGCGAGGGCAAAAAGAGTGGCAGGTCTTTAACAGGTCTTTTCTTTTTTTGTCGTGAAGCCTTTCTTTAGCATTGTGAGCGAATGCAATTTCATGCATTTCTCTCCAATAAGAAAGGTTAAGAATGAAGAGTTTAATCTTCAAAACCGCTCAAGTTACGATTTTAGCGGTGGTTTTATCGTCAGGATCTGCTACTGCAGCACCTAAGCCGAAAAATAAACCAAGTACTCCAGTTGTAGTAACCGTGGTTCACGCTATTCCAACTGGATTCGGGGCGGACAAAGTGGATGTTTACGCTAATGGCGCGCTTCTCCTTAATGATGCGGTTCCGGGTGCGATGAAGAGTTTCAGCATCGAGCCCGGCTCGCAACAAATCGCAATCTATGCAGATGGCGTAACTCCAACCTCCGATACCGCCTCCGTTCTCTCATTCCGGCCGGTTTACTTGGCTAGAGGGGTAAATGTCTCATTTGTTGCCCATCTGGACTCAGCAGGAAAGGCAACCCT